>Ga0247809_1000991_pt1 | contig 12717 bp, 12 predicted proteins | sample UWRJL104311B1_FD_180951 | JGI IMG/M metagenome (GOLD analysis project Ga0247809, IMG submission 180951) | Plant litter microbial communities from Arlington Agricultural Research Station in Wisconsin, United States - UWRJ-L104-311B-1 | ecosystem: Environmental > Terrestrial > Plant litter >...
CGAATATATCTTATTTCCATCATCGTGCGAAAGAAGTACTGGGCTTGAAGCATCTGTTTGAAGCTCGGCCCATTACATATCGAGTTGATTTTCTGTAACACGTCTGTATTTGAACGAAAGATCTTTATTGCGAGAGTACTGGTATGGGAGTGTGTAAAGTGGGGGAGAGCTAAGGCAACGTTAGGCCAAGTCATAATGATGTATGTAACAACAAATTGTGATGATAATTACAGATCTAGAGGTGATTGTTTCTTCCAAACCCGATATCAGAGTAGACGTCACGCGGATCAACTTATACTAATACGCTCTACTATTCACGCCTACGATCTTTTCCCTTCCCAAAATGGGCTATGTGGAAGTTTCAACCCGAATCAGCATTCGCTGGCTTCCAGATCCTCCCTCTGAGCCGACCGACACGCTCGTCTTCAACGTCGGATCCTACTTCCTTGATCTTCGAGTACGCAAATCTGATGCCACTATCGAATGGGCTATGGCCGGCGAGCGCCAAGTCATATCCACTGAGCCTTGTTTGTCTTCATCCATATCGGTGATAGACAGTGTTCTAATTTTTTAATCATGAATTAGTGAAGTGCAGATGGGTTCATATCATAGACTCTAATTCCGCCCATGCAACACCAGATGAAGGCTCATTCAGCAAATTGCCCAACGGTGATGATCTTGAAATCGGATCCATGCCTTGTCCTGAAAAGGGAGGCGTCATCACTCCATACGAAGAGGTGTGGAGAAAGATTCCCCCATCGCCTGGATCTGACCTTTCGTGGATTTTGCAGAGTTTTGGGGATGGGAAGACTTTCATCGGGAGGATTGGCGGCGGGTTTATTGCATTGAAACAGGGAGAGAAAGAATTTGTAGCTGTAAATGAGACATGGGACAGTTCTCAAGGAAAGTGGATGAGGAAGTATGCTATCGGCGAGTCAGAAGGATGTCTAAGTATGGTGAGTGCTGCTTCGAGAACCCTGCCTGGGGAGGAAGAATGGGCAATTGGAGCGACAGTTGAAGTTCTAGGAGAGAAGTACGTGGTCAAAGCTTTTGAAAGGCTAACTTGATGGCACTGGGAATAAAATCTCCTGCCAAATCACCAAATTTTCATCTAGCTCTATGAATGGTTCCCTCTCCTCTAATTTTCCATATTATATTTCCAGTCTTTGGGTCCATAATGCAACAAAAATGTGTCTGCTCATTATTTGTAGGATCTTCACTCATCCACTTCTTCAATGTGAGTTCTGATATAGCTGGAAAAGGTGATTCTAAACTCTTGTGTTTCTCGACATGATCATTCCACTTCTTTACAATACAAGAATGCCTCCTATTAGTGTCTTCAAACAGACTCACGTAGTCTGTAACCAGAGGTTCAGACCCTGATGACATTGCGTTTTGGTCCTTGTATTTTTGCGTTTTGGTATCGGTATCATGATTTGTCTTCAAAACAAAGGTTTCGCTAGAGCTTATGGCACCATCCACGAGATCCTTTTCTATAGTTATGGTTTCATCTCCATCACAGAGGATCAGATAACAAGGTGAGCTGGTTACTCTGGAAAGCTGCTTGGCTCGGATGCTGAGCAATATTTCTTTCGTTTCAAAGAGTTCTTGACGCAGGGCAGATGGGACGGATGGTCGTTTCCCAAGGAGGACTTGAAACTTGTGTATTGCTAAGGCAGAGTCACTGCACGAGTCTAGACATGAACATGTTAGCACTGACTGGAAGAAGAGCGCGGGTAGTGGAAGTCACTTACGAGTACCACGAAAATTGAGAGATATCGAAAGGTTGTCTCTGCAAGTATACGTGTAAGTGTATGGCAACTATCCAATAAAATGAGAACTCACTTTACTCCAGTAAGACAGCCAGTAAATCCAGCATATGTGATAGTTCTTGCCACAACTCTCTTCGGATCGGTAGATCTTGAGCGCACAAATTCAAACTCGACCAATAATTCCTGGAGTTCCGGCATATTCCAATCAAGAGTACGAAAGTGCATCATCCTTTCTTCGTTGTTGCCACTTCCTTCCTTGTCTGGTTTAACCAAAACCCCACCGCTTGTGCACCCTAACGCCGAGTCCAGAAACACGTTTAAAATAATAAGAAGGTATAAAGGTACCCCGGAATGTTGTGCAATACCTTTTAGTTCTTCGGTTTCGGTATCAGAATGGAGTCTCTTGAAGAGCCAAGGAGCACTACATTTGATTGACCACCTAAGAGGACTTAAAAAACAGGGTATCAATCTCGTAAGGATTTGGTCGAAGAGTGTCGTTAGTCTTTTCATGGTACATCCCATGTCCTGGGCCATCTGAATATATCGTTTGCCGGGAGGAAGATCGAGGTCGATGCGGTAGGTGGGTATTATCCCTAAAGGATTGATGGAATTGTGATGATTACTCGGCGACAACATTATGCCTGGAAACATCGAGTTTAGTTTGTAAATTATTTGGTTACGAATTGAGTTGAGATTTTCTGTTGTGAATTCGTTAGGAAACTATTTAGAACTAGGAAGAGTTGTCAATGTGCTATGATATGTTGCCATTGTGTTTTGATGAGGTAGAAAGAGATGTCTCTATGAAAAGACCTTCCAAAGTCTGTCCTTTGCAAGATTTCCTTTTTAACTGGAAGTAAGTAATGTCTGAGCTTGAAAGCGTGGGTTATAATGCACCCAAGCGAGCTAACCTCAACTAGCAAAAAGAATATTGTCTCGCCATATGCATTATACGCGCTGCAATCACCGATGTCACATAAATCGGTCAAGGAAAGGAATATACATTTTCTTCCACGGTGTTCCCGATATAAGTTTGTCCTAATCTCCCAGACTTGTGGTTAGAAACGCCGGAAATCAAAGCCTTGATTATGAAACCGTAATATGGTACTTGAACTGGCATGCAGAACTGATGTACCTGGATCAGGATGAAATTTGAAAGAATTCAGATAGAAAAAGACAAAGTCCGCGTAAACTGGTTGCTAAAATCCTCGGACAAAATCAAAGACTTTCTCACCATGCCATAACCTAGAAAGCATGTTTCTGTGCTTTTGGGAAGGAACGATATAATTAAGAAAATGAGGAACTCGGTGACTTTATATCCTTAGATAAATTGTGATCGAATTGAAGACCCCAGGCAAGATTGAAAATATAGTAAGATAGTAATTGAAATCAAGTCCAAAAAAGCCAATTGAAAACGCCGCACGTGATATGATGAGTGCGACCGGTGAATTCTGAACGGGACAAGTTTGGGAATATCCTTTCTAAGAACTACTTGTGCAAAGTTGGGAACGGGTGATCACTCGGCTAATTGTGATGGAAAAAGGGGCCGTTGTCATTCACTTCCTCGTTTTAAGCAAGGCGAGTAGAAGACTCAGGTGTTTGAACGTCTGCTGGATATACACGTATCATTCCTCTGTTTCTCAAATACCTCGATGGGACTTGAGAAATGATGTAAAGTAAACACTTAGGCAAATGGCACATGGATTTTAATACAATATCGCTAGTTTAGAAAGTTTTTACTTGGCGGTTTATGCTAATGTTTAAATACTGCACGAGATTGCTTTCTTCGAGCACAAATATATCTGGATAACATAAACAAGATCTACTGAAGTCATGAGTAGTATCTTTAATTTTTAGTGTAACTGCAACAATTTAAAATTTAAGATACACTATTTGAAGAAAGTCGGAGACGCTTGACGATCAACCCCAAGCCAGCTGGGTCTTAGCATTGACTCTGTCAAATACTCTGTGCACTCCTCTATTTCGTGAAGAAAGAATATTTCATGTCCCCCCCAACACTCTAAATGCCGTCGGGATGTTAATATGAGCCAGCATTAGTGCTTGGTTATTCTGTTGTGAACCAGAAGAAATACAACCCCTACTTTAGCCCCAGTATTTAGCCTTATAGCCAGAATGCAATCAGAGTCAACAGCTTCCCCATGCACTATACGGCATTTAAAATACTATCATCCGTAGCCTACACATACCGAGCAATATATCTCGATTCTTAGTCAAATCTCATAACAGAAATATATGATTCGTTAGGTACTCTACAAACTTGATTATCTCCAAAAGTCTGCCTCCAACCACCCAACGGAATTGCTGTATGTACGCTACTTACGATCTGACTAGTTTCTGGCCTTGTTCTGACAAAATCTATTCTGTTACACGCAGCATTTTAAATCGGCTCGATAGGGGCTTCACAACGAAGTCCACGCAAGACTCATAAGTCTGTTTCGCGCCAACACCGTACCACCACCACTGAATGACCTATTCAATTCGTTCAGTATAAATAACTGTCTCACCACAAATTCAACCAACGGATTACTTACACATTCACCGGCAGTAGCACATTTTCCTCCGAAATCCATTGGTAGTGTCACAGAGAACGCAGAGTTGTTAGCAGGTAGTGTCGGCAGTTTCTCGTTGGCATAGTCTGACCAGTAAAGCAATTGGGTCCCGACAATTGTATTGCTCTTGGTATCAACAATGCTGACATTTGCGGTCCCAGCATGCTTAATTCTGATGTTTACTTCCATAGGAACGACTTGACCGGGAGAGTAGCTTCTGATGAAGGTAAGATTCTGTTCAGTATTTATCTGATATGAACTAGATAATTGGAGATCCTTACTGAACGGGTGAAGTTTTTGGGTCGAATTGAAGACCTCTGCAAAGCCCTTAATAAATAAGTAAGTAACTGTTCTATTCATGCAGTAGGTGACCAAGCGACTATCATGAAGTGCTTAATAAATGCAAGAGCCTCGTTGAGAAGGAAACTGAAACAGTGCGAAGCATGTGCCAGCAAATATTCCTGGAAAAGGCCCACTTGCAATTAAACACTTTGGACAATCGCAGCACATGGAATACCAGGGAGGGTCATACAAAGATTGCATTTGGCTGCATTGTAGCCCGTATCCTTTGCAGCTGCTTCAGGGAGACCTTCGACGTGATCGGTGACATCTGCTGTGATTTTCTTCGTAACAGCCGTTCCACAAGCTGCAGTTGAGGCGGAGTTGACCACACGTGGCAAAGGCTTGGTGATTACTCCATGCGCGAATACAGCGCTGCTCAAGCTGAGAACTGCGGTGAGAGTTGGGAGATACATAACTTATGTTTAGGAATTTGTCTATTGAATGTGTCTGAGAAGGAAGTATAGAGGAAGGACGAGGATTACTTTATATATATATGCAATAGATCTAAGTTCTCGGATGAACATTTTTGCTTTGAAAATCAGCCTGTGAAAAACTGTCTGCTTCGGGCACCTCAATGCAAACGGCAGATAACCTTCATCGTGGTTCACGGAAGGTCTTATCTGAACTCCGATACACTTCACCCGTGCGGCCCAATGATTTTGTATGAAGTCAACATGTTAAAACTTTGTCGTCAGTATCCCCGCCGAGTTGCGGGTTAAGAGGGAAGTAAAGCGAATTGAGTATCATCCATCCACTTGACGACCTTGAGAAAACTGGATGACTAGTTCAACGAAGTAGAGAGAAGCAACGGGTGAAAGGGGTAATACCCTAATCCGTCGACCGATACCCTGGTACCTAGAACGTACTTAATTTGGATAAACTTGGTAGCATTTGTTGGATCTCTAATCTAATGTGATATGTGTTCCTCCTAATTCGTCTCGTGATTTGGCTTATTTGATGGAGATTTGGCAGCTTGTGTTAAAACAATAATATTGAATTCAAGTGCTGCCTCTTTTCACAGTGGTTAGTTCGTTGACTCGTCGATTGATGCCACTAACGATTCTTCTGGAACCATTGGAACCACTAGAACCAAGGACAAACCGATATTGACTAGAGCATATTCAGGATGTAGAAGGATTGGAGTCTACTGCTTCATGTCTGACGTGTGACGATAGTAGAATTTGCAATTTGGATCAGTAACATGAGCATGTGGTATCCATTAACAAAGTTCAATCCAGCTGTTTTAGTGATTAATTAGCACTTAGCTTTGAGTTAGTATAGGGGTGTTTTATCGCGACCTCCGATTCATAGTTTAGAGAGGAAAGAAATCTCCTGGATCTAGGGTGTCTTGTAACGCGGAGCAGTACAAGGTCGGAAACCGGATGGCTGATACTGAGGGAGCCGCAAAGCGGCTGGCTCGCCCCAAAGATGGACTTGTCCACAACAGTTAACCCAAAGGTCCTCAAAGAGCAGAGTCCGGTGAAACCTCCGCAAGCAGAAGGGTGATCGGCAATTGTTACTTAGTAAGCTCCGACGTGTTTGGAGCGAGGACTAAGCCAGCAAATACCGAAAACAATGGCAAGAGTTCATTTATCTGGAGGCTGTCTTTATACTCTACACTGGATCATGGTACGGCTCATATGACACTGCGAGTTGGCAGAAAATATTGCTCTATATGATATGAAACCAATTTTCAGATTACAGGTATCACAATCCCCGCTTATACATTCTCAGAAGTTCAAGGAAAAGCTATGCACCTACAGACTGGAGAGCTTCTATGAAGTTTGGAATATCGTCTGCTGCCGGAGCAACTTTTCAGCTATTAGCATCTTATCTAATGATTTTATGTATTAAACTGACATATCTCGTAAGGGGTTAACATGCAAACCCGGATTTGAACTAGATGTCATCTATCATCTCGATATACAATGAACGTGCAACCCTATAGGAAGACTAACAAACGTAGAGCTTGAGCTTGATTGTATCGATGTGTAAGAGATGTAGAGTTCAAACCCACTTTCGCATGTACAATCTGCGTTAATCACAAATGTTCTTAGCGAGTTCGGTGATTTCAGATCTTGATGATAATAGGAGTTGAGTTATGAGAGTATGACGAACCGCGTGTCCATTTTACGATTCCATCATTACCAACCGCGAAGCTTCCAGCTGTTTGCCATCGACTCCCACTTTCAGTAGGTCTATTCCATATTTGCTCTTTGTTTCCTAAAGAGAACACATTCCAGAGAGACCAAGGATTCAAAACATGCCAGGCGCTGGAGACTCCTAGGCCCCACTGTGCGTAGACTTCTCTATGCGAATCGATAAGAACTTTAATCTTCCCGTGGCCACCTACGCTGATTATCCATTTATCTGTGCTCTGCTCGTCCGAGTGTGATACTGCGATAAATTCGACGTCATTGTGTATATCTGCGAGTTGGCGAAGATCTTTGAAAGTTTTCTCAGCAACTGCAGCATCATTAGCCGAAATCTGGTCTACAGTATTGAAGAAGTTTACATGGACATCCACAATGTCTCAGGAAAGTTACAATTGCTGGCTTGTTGTTCGCATTCGGGAAGGAGAGGGTTTTGGAGGTTGGCGCGGTGGTCCCTACTTCAGGCTCAGGAGAAACAATGACCGTAGAAGGTGTCTTCCATGATTTAAACTCTTGTTGGTAAGTCATTCCTTAAATAAAATTGGATTCCTCATAAAATTTCGGTGTTGACAACGAAAATGATAGGAAACCGAAGAAGAGGGATATGGTGGAGGCCGTGTGCAGTATTGCAAGGCTACCAACAGCATCTTCCTGAATCTCAAGCCAAGACAGAGAAGCAACCACCTGACTCGCAGACGACAGTCACATGATCAAATTATAATGAGCCGCTGTGTTCATTCAAAGTACTTCGTAATTGTGATCCTTACAGAATGACCTGATTCTTGTAAAATACTGCAGGTTTTTAATTTTTTTTCATTGCTGATGTTCTCAGGTTGAGGTAAGGAAGGGTCTCTGGCAACATCTGTCTGAACAAGGCTGGTATATCCACAGCTTGGACCTCAGACTAAAAACATACATCATGCATGAGATTATTACGCTTCAACTTGGCCAAAGGGCGAACTATGTGGCTACTCATTTCTGGAATACGCAGGTGATAACCTTCGTCCTCGGCCCTCACCCTATTTGTCAGCTAAAACTTCACAGGAATCGTATTTTACCTACTCATCAGATCAAGAATCTCTGATTGATCATGATGTCCACTTTAGACCTGGTATTGGTGCAGACGGCACAGAAACATTCACCCCGAGAACGGTTATCTATGATCTCAAAGGTGGCTTTGGATCTTTGAGAAGAATTAACGCCCTCTATGAGATAGATGAACCTGGAGTGCCCGAAGGGTTATGGTATGGATTGCAGTCGCCAGTATGTCCGGATCTGACTGATTTTAATAGGAATGGTCCTACTGTCATCCAACGCCAGACAGCAATAGAGCAAAGCGCATACCAGCAAAGTCTGGAAGAAGGGGTGGTTCCTTCCAAGCTCACAACTGAATCTGTGAGGTATTGGTCTGATTTTAACAGAGTCTACTTCAATCCAAAGTCAATAATACAACTAAATGAGTATGAATTGAGCTCAACTTTGATGCCATTCGAAAACTGGAGCGCTGGAGAAGAGCTCTTTAATTCACTGGATAAGGAACACGATCTTCTGGATCGTGACTTGAGACCGTTCGCCGAAGAGGCTGATCAGATGCAAGGTATTCAGTTGATGGCAGGCATAGATGATGCTTGGGGAGGTTTTGCATCAAGGTATATGGACCGGCTCAGAGATGAATATGGGAAGACTACCGTTTGGGTTTGGGGACTCGAGGATGGAATTACTACAGTACCGCGCGTAAGTTAAAGTTAGTTGAGTATCAAACATGGAAACTAATACGAGAAGGAAAAACGTGTCTTGAGACTATCGAATACCGCCAGGGCTATATCAGATATTGCCCCCCAGGCATCGCTTTTCATTCCAATGACCATGCCGTCGAAAGTGCTACCTACTTACGTCATGCTGGATCCTCGTTCGCAGTGGCACATCTCTGGTCTATTCTCTACGGCGCTTGAGAGTATGACCTTGCCATCTCGATTGAAGGCTAAAAGAGAGACTTTGGACCAGCTGGGAAGTGCTCTGAATGTCAATGGCAATCAGAATATCGCTAAGCTGCGTATGAGTATTGATTATGAAACACCACTGAATCATCAGCAGCGGCCAGGAAGACTAGAAGTGAGAGCAGAAAGTCAAGATGCGAGAGTTCCATCTCAAGATCGAAGTTCAGACAGCAACTCTATTTCAGAAGAAAATGATTTATCTATTTTTGACATGGACTTCTTTCCCTTGGAGTCTGTTGACCATAGCCGAGGACGAAATCATAAAGCAAAGAAACCTCATGTCTTTGGACAGGCTGAAACCTATCGTGGATATGAAAAAATGGGTGCTCTGGAAGCAAATAATGAAGATGAAGGACCTAGACGTGCCCACCGACGTGCGGCTGGCCTCCCCCTGATACACAAGTAAGCCTAGACATTTTCCTATGGATTCTCACGTATGATTTCTTTCTATGTTCTTTGGGCAAATCTAAACTTTTGAGGCACAGCATAATACTTTGGCTAGTATTCATTAACCATTTAGCATTGCTAACTTTTGGCACCTATAGATCGAGAACATCAATGTCGTTTCCTATGCTCGACAGCTTTCCCCAAATATTCGCACAAGCCGGGCCTTCGACGGCTCTATCAATTAAAACATCGCTATCAACCGACACCGAAGTCGCACTGCGCATCAACAGCTTGAAACAGATTGTGAATCGATCAATTGCTATAGATGAGCGAGAAGCCCTTAGTAACTCGTTAGGAGAAATTGCAGAGGCGTATGAAGAAGGCTGGGACAGTGGATCCGATGAGGATGATGACTGATAACTACATCCAGGATGTGGTGTATACGAAAGTAGTAGCTCGATGACTTTCAAAGTACGAGAGTAGTGTAGCCTGGCTGCGTGTTTCATGAATACGGCAAAAATGTAAGTAGGGGCTGAGGTTCAGATGGTACACTGGTAAGTGAGAAAATAGAATGGTGTTTAAACCACTGTTTTGGGTGCATGATGATTCTTCTAAAAAGTTAATGAAAAATCTAGCCAATCGATTGAATCGGTCCTAATCCCAAGAATCTAGATGTGAATTTCATGGCGTTACTTTCGTATCTTGGGTGGGTTTTGGCATTTATTCGCATTCATAAAGTACTTCACTTTCACGATTTTTAGTAGGTTTGAAAGAGTATGACGCAGCTAATATTCATGTACAGTACTGTACCAGTGGATTCAAGGTCGCACGCGCAAGGTTCCCTGTTCTGATCGCCTGCAAATCTCCGAAGATTCGCCCCCGCTTACATGATGGATTGTTACGAAATATGAAGTACGTCCAATAATAATGGCATCGAATAATGGCAAGGGAAACACGAAAGCGAAAATTAATGACGAAATGAGGGGTATGCCTATTTTTATAATAATAATAATAGAGGCAAAAAAGCAAAGGGGTGTTCTTGCGCCTCGACGCTTACACCTAGAAAAGTGAAGCTGATGCTAATCACTTTGATAAAGCTAACTTTCTATGGCAACGAAGAACATAACAATTCCTCGAGAATCTCTAGGTTATAGAGTGGAATCGGCGTTTAACCTGAGCCTCCTGGAGCTAAGTGCGAACTAAGTTGAGAACAAATACTGGGAAGTATGAAAAGCGTTTTGGCCAACCAAAGACAGAGAAATTAATGGGCAGATGACCAGAAGCCCAAGAGAATACCTGTCAGGTAACAACCGTTACCACTAGTCCTTTATGCTTTACTTGAAAGGAATCCAGCAAACCTTGTAACTGGGAATCAAGCATTTGCTTCTCCGTAGTACTTTCGTCCCTACGGCAAAGCATAGGTTGGCAGATCAGGTTTCCCCACCCTCTTGGTGGATGAAAAAGGCCGGCCAACTTTCAGCTTTTCACGACCACCACCATCACCACAAGAGGTGTAAACGTCTATTTGAGCTGTTAGAAACGGAGCAATTCGCTTGCGACTACTTAAATTCAAGCTTGGGATATACTGAAGATTGCCAATCTCTATATTTTAGACCTTATTCATGAGCACTTTTGGTGGAGGTTTCCTTGTGCAACTTTTTGGAGAGTACCATGCTCCTCAGGTACGTCTCCATGCGAGCGTGATGCAAACCAACACCAACCCCTCTCCCAACCTCATTCTTTCTACATCATCGACCAGGATCTTGCGATTTTGCCCCTGGCAGTAGCCCCGGCACAGGTCGTTGCAGGGTTTGCGAAGCAGCTTCCCTGTGAAAGGGGCTCGAGGGCATAAGCGAGGGCCAATAAACAAACAACTTCCTCTGATAATCCCTACCTTGTCAATACTGTACTGTCCATCCCCAGATCAACCAGCCATTACGCACCAAGTATTCTGGCCATCAAGACGTCAGTCCCAAGATTCGGTCCTCCCAACCAACCTCTTCTTGCCTTACAGCCAGTATGTTGTTGGTCTGTTGTCGGTCACTATGCGGGATCTGGCAACTTGCCAGCTAGGACTGCATACTGCATAGGCCGCCTCAGATGATAGCCATTCAATTTAAGAGGCCGAGTTTCCCACCACCGTGTTTTATTTCTCTAATCAAGAAAGCCATCCTTCGTTCCTATAAGCAAGCCCAACCTCCTTCAAGCGCAGGTAACTCCTTCGTTACGGTTACTTAACACACCTTCGTTCTTGTGCCTGAACACTTATCCACGCATCACTCTTAGCTTTACACACATCAGTCCTACTCATAACCATCATCATGAAGTCTGTTTTGATGTCCGTACTGGCTTTGGCTGCTAGTGTTTTAGCAACCTACCCTGCTGAACCCATAAAGTATACGACGGTAGTGACGGTCACCACAACCACAGTTTGCCCCGTGACTTCCACATACACCCATTCTGGTACAGTTTCATATGTCACTGGAACCACAACCTCGACCATTGTTGTTGCCGTCCCAACAACCATAGTGGAATAGTAAGTCTCAATTAAACAATAATTTATATTCCTGCTAACAAAATAAAGTACCAAACTTCCTGATATTACAAAGACTGTCCAAACGTGGGTGTATGAGACTTCGACATCTCTCTGCCCCGTCACTGAGACAAAAACCGTTGCTGGCGTGCCACACACTGTTATCTACACCAGCACTAGTCTCATCGTTGTGAAGGTTCCAACAACTATCGTCGACTACACAACCGCCTCATATACCAAGTATGCCACAACAGAGGTTTACGAAACAGAGTCTTCGTACGAGACTGTCTACACTACAGTTTCTGCGGGCTCTACCGTCGTTTTGACAGAAACCGGAACTTCCACCATCTCTGTCACTGGTACCTATACTATCACACAGACTTTTGAGCCACCTACCACCAAAGCCACCGTTTTTGTTCCAATCACCCTCGCTACCAGCGTGCCTTACACAGAAGTTGTGACCTATCCATCTGATGTCACAGTCACATCCGGTGGTTCCACCTTCTACTCTACTATTCCAATCCCGGAAACCTCAACCTTCATCCCACCACCATCTACCTCTGTTGTTGTCCAACCCCCAACTACAGTCCTTATGACCCCAACTTTTGTCCCCTCGCCAACTTCTGCCATCTCACCAACTTTTGTCCCCTCACCAACAACCTCCGCTCCCGTCCAAATCACGGGCGCCGCATCCTCCAACAACGTCCCAAAAGCCTTTGCTTTCGGTGCCATGGCTCTCCTCGCACTCGCATAAGCTCCTCAACCTATTACTTGCCACTTTTTAATTAGCGACGGCGTTTTCGAGTACACGAATTTATGACCTCTTGGTTTCACACTCATTTTAAAGAATATTTGGATACCCATACGGATGGATAATGCATTGACGAAAAACGGATCATTTAGGATACTTTCATTGCGGCACGAAGACTCCTCACGGCCGTAGGAGGATTGTATTCAATAGCTTAG
>Ga0247809_1000997_pt1 | contig 12677 bp, 9 predicted proteins | sample UWRJL104311B1_FD_180951 | JGI IMG/M metagenome (GOLD analysis project Ga0247809, IMG submission 180951) | Plant litter microbial communities from Arlington Agricultural Research Station in Wisconsin, United States - UWRJ-L104-311B-1 | ecosystem: Environmental > Terrestrial > Plant litter >...
GGTCTTTGGGGGTTTGCTTTGGGGGTGGGCGAGAGCAGTGAGCAGTGGGGGGATTTGCTTTGGTGGGAAAGACCCCGCAAACAACCCGCAAAAGAGGGATGTCGTCGGGTTGTGCCCCGCCATCCAGAGTCACGAGTCCGTGAATACCCGGTGCTGCGTGTGGTTCAAGAACTAGAACCGCAGGCGTTTGAACACCCGGCGTTCAGGGGGGGGCTCGTGAAGGGAGAAAGGGGAAAGGAGAAAGGAGCAAGGGCCCGGTTGTATGCGCAATTAGAACAACCAGATGACTCTGGGAAAGAGTTCTCCTGGGCTGTACAGTATTGCAAAGAGAAAGAAATAGCTGTTGTTGAAGTTCGCCAACACAAGTCTGCAGTCATGCTCACGTGACTCAATGCCTATCACGGTTAGGTGGGTGGCTAACTACTTCCACTCTAGCGGCTCAAAAACACCACCTAAGAAAAATCTCACAGCTCTTTTCTGCTTTCAACTTCAACCTGTATTCAAGCTACACAACCATTCCGCCAACCACCACTGCCACTGGTAAGCAATTCCATTTCTCCCTTCATATCCTGCTACATGATGACAACCATACCGAATACAAACTAGAGTCTCTGAGCTTCGGCAATGAGCGATTTGCGTACGCACGTCAGTCTGATCATTAGCACCAACTCCAGCTTCTTAGCCACCACATTCTGTTGGAACCCCTCCTAACCAGTGCTACAGATACAGTCAATCATTATGTACTCTATCAGCGGCGGAGGCAGTGGCCGGCAGCTTCGGTCGACTCTGTTGTCGGCTTGAAGCTGCCTAGTGTCTTAAGTCAATGGTAAGCCACACTCTCTATTTAATTCCTCTTACGTGGCTGTGATGAACATTTGTGTGCTTTGCACGCTGGAAATTACCGACTGAAAATCATTGACGAAAACAAATGGCTATTTCTGAGCTACCTCTATTACCCCCCGAAAATATTATTAAAACTTTGGCGGGCCAAAGCTAACTTGCTCCAAGACTATAGGCACGACAAGCATTCTCAAGGTACGACATATCCCTTCTCATCGCCATATACATGACTTAAATGATGAATTGGCACTGGGCTCCGACAGCTCAATAGAGTCTGGCTTGTGAAAGGAGATGCCTCTTTGTGGCAGGCCTAGAAAACCTCGCCCACTGATTTCAGTCTTCGACCAACATACTTTCATGAAACATGTTGGATTCATCTGACATGTAATTCGTAGATTTGGCTATTCCCATCTGTGCGTCACCGCCTTGCTCGCGACTGGTAAGCACACTTTTCTTTAATACTCTCTCCCCTTTATATGATGAGCATTTTAGATGACGAGTCTGATCCGGGTAACCGATGTTGACACAAATCAAATTAAACCATTCATGCCTTCTGATTCATTTCCACAATACATTATTGTAAACTCAAGTCATTTGCGAACTAGCAAACTAACTATTCCTTCAGGCTTCCAACATCATCTCATGATTTGATTTTGCGTCACTATAAGACATGGCAATTTTCTGTTTTGGGTTCCCACCTAATCGTATTTTTGTAAGCATTCTTTTTCTTTCTACAAAGCCTCTAGCATCATGATGACCTTGACCGACAAATGACAAGCATATGTCCAAGCCTCACCGCGATGACGAGTCTGTCCTAACTGATTATGCCTTCTTTTATTGAAGTCTCCTGTGAATGTGGAAGTGTCACTGCTAACCTCACATTGGTTCAGATCAGTTATCTTAATGTTCACCATCATTTTACATTGTCCTTCATAAACAAATTGATTTTGCTGGTATGTTCTACTTTACACAGTATTCTCTTCCCGCTCCTATAACATGATGATTCAATATCACGACGGTCAACATAATCCACAAGTTGGTAACACTGATGAGACCGCCTTTGACAAGGCTGTAGATCTGATTTTCTTTTTGGTTCCTCACTTTGTCACATTATTTGTTTAGTGTCGAACCATTACTGACTCCTTTAAAGACATAGTTCGCATGTATTGCTTCTTTTCCGTTGGATGAGATGGGCAATCTTTTTATTGCAGACACTTCATTGAGATCTCAGATTCGTACTGGGGCTTGAAGAAGTAAAAAATGCAACTACCGATCCTGTCGCTGTTACTATTATCAACTCCCACAAGCTCGCCCATGTGATATATCATCTTTTCTTCCAGGCGGGCATGGAGTCTTTTCAAGAATTATGAATTGTAAACCAACTTTAAAACTTAGTGACATTGACGCCTAGATGTAAAATGAGAAATTATCCACAAACTTTCTTTTAAACTGAACACCAATCTATTCAACTGAAAGCATCAAGTTTATTAATTCTCTTTTTATAAACCATCATGCCGGACATTGCCTAGGTTTACTCTACACGTCCTAAACATTCCAGCTTCTTGTTACTGCCATAGCCATTTCCCCGATCCCATCCCATCCCAAGCCATTCGGAGAAGAAATGAAGGAAAGAAGAAAGTTATATATACATAAATCATAACAAACGACGCCACCCATTCTGCCCAATTTTTGCCATAATCAGGCGGGTATAATGCGAGATCTTACAATTAAAAACTCCTCCTATGCCCTCCAATGCTTCTTCGCTTTTGTTGCCGCCCTTGTTATCCTTTGCGCCGTGCGTTGAATTCTTTTATTCCCTTCTTGGAACTGCATTCTATGGTCTTTTCGTGTGTCGTTTCTTTAGTACGCTCCCAGAACCAACATCCTAATAGTTGATGCTTGTTATACAAATTCATAACAACCATGATTCTCATACGCCATTCTCTCATACCTCGAAAGTGGCCATTTTTATGCCCAACCGCTGAAAAACATCATCAGCAAAGGCAGAAGGAAATGGCATCTCTTCAATCTTAGCATGCTGACACCTAAATTCTTCCCCGTTGCTGTCGGGGTACCCGTCGCTGTAAACAGCCCTGTCTGCACCTCCGTCTTCGTGACAACGCTCACTGTGCCTGTAACAGTTTCTACCACAACCTTCGGAGTAGTTGAGGTCGGTGCTGACCACTCCTTCGGATCATCATATAGGATCCCATTAATAATTACTCCCTTTCCATGCACGATCTTGTCAACCTGTTCGGATGTGCATGATTCTGGAATGTTGCGCAAGTAACATGTTGCGGCTGGGGAGTCGGGGAGTTTGTTGACGTAGGTCGCGTTTAATGGACCAGTGGTATTGAACTTCGATATATCGATTTTCTGACCAGTCGAGACAGATGTGCCCATTATAATACGGGCAAACACTTGGAAGGCCGTTTCGCCTTGATAAGCTGGAACAGAGTGCCCCGCATCATAGATACGGCTAAAGGATAAATTACCATATTGACGAACGACACCACCGATGTAAGTAGTGTTTACGATGATGGGTGCATATCCTGCAGCAGGGAAAAGTGATGCGTAAGATGGCGATGTTTGTGCTGCTACCGCGAGGGAAATCGCTTCGCCGCCCAGCCAATTACAAATATAGTCCCGGTCTCCATAGATGAAACCTACACGAATACCCGACTTCAAGAGCGCTGCAATATCTGGGATGAGCGATTGACGTGCATGGTCTCCAGTGTCTTGGAAGGCTTCGATGACCTGAGCGTTCGTTTGCGTAAAGTTGACTGGTGAGCCAATCGCAGCTTGAAAGCTAGCTGTGTTGAGGAGTTCGAGATACGTGCTTGGTGGAAACGAGTCCGGGAGATAGCGTCCAATGTCGTAGATACTTCTCCCAGATTCTTGGTACGGTGTTATTACATTATCATTGCAGCTTTGATAAGCTGAGGCACAGAGGCTATTGACAGATACAATGTCGCCACTATCGTCTGGATCTTGAGATTTTACAGCAGCTCTGCATTGAATTATTAGTTCTTTACAACCTCCTGGAGCAAAAAAGCTGGCCATTGCCAACTTTGCTCGAGTTGGGTTGATAGCTGTTAAACCATAGGTGTTGTTGACAGCCATTGCCGGGTAGAAAGGACCCTGTACTAGATCGTCTACACAACCATTGACGATTCCTACGGAATTTAGGTTGATGTCAACGGTACCATTAGGAAGCCCGCCACTTTCTCGTAGCCTATTCTGCTTCTCCCAGATCGTTGCAAAGGTCGGTCCATATTTGCCCCCGTAACTTTCGGCAAATAAGTGGATGCCCATTTGGGTGGTGTCGTTCGGACTGTATTGAGGGAAGGTACCAAGGAAAGCCTGGAGCATATGCCAGATTGCCATTCCTGCTATTTCTGTGGTATTGGCCGTATTGTATTTGTCTAATGAACTGAATGTCCCGTTGAGAAAGGTGAGTTTAGGCTGCGAAGACGGGTGGTTTTGCTCTGGAGTGTAGAGGGAATTTGTGAGTAGATCGAGAGAGCAATTAGTCGGAGTGTCGTATGAGAACCCTACTTGATTGGGCTGCAATTTACGTTAGCAGCGTTCAAACATTGGCTACAAAGTAACGTGGCTCTAGATATCATCTCTAAGAACTCGTACACAATCTTACCTGATCAATGTAGAGAACATTTGAAGCTCTGTCCCAACCCCAATCCCGTGCTTTTGTGCCAAAGTTACCCGCAGCCAGCTCGACCGCTTCACAAGGGCCATTCTCTGCAAAAAGTCCGATCATTGAACTGGAGCCTGGTCCTCCATTGAGCCATATTGTAAGCTGTGTCGTAGGCTCTCGAGCCTCAACGAACCAAAAGAATGTATTTGTTGAATAATTTCCCGGCATATGAACCCATCCCGTATACTGTTTCTGCGTTTCGAACACAGTCTTGCAAGTGCCCGAAGGAGGGGATTTGTATGAAATAGTAATCTTCGCATCTGCCGGTGAGGATATGGTCGTCAAGTTGGAAGAAGGAGGATGCTGAGCAATTACAAAAGAAAAGAAGAATGCAAAAATAAATGAAAGGTTCGGCATCATTCTTCGCTCATAGCTCGTGGTTCCAGGTGCAATTGTCTTGCTGGAATCGCGAGGAGAGGAGGTTTACTCCGGAGCTGACTGGAGATGCGAGTTCAACAGCTCGTTGTGCCAGAGAAATCAGTACGTAAGGTTACAACGGCTTACCTGCCAAGACGGAAGGATTCTGCCTTGCACATCAATTTAACTTCCATCCCATCACACAACCCATTGCTTTTTCTTATACGAACACCATTGTATTTATATATGAGCAGTTTCAAGGTTAGGCTGCACTATATACTCAACTGTAGAGATGAGTCAACTCTCGTAGCAATTGTTATGGTTCTCGATTCACTCAGTCCGCGCCTGTATTTAACTTTCCTCATTTTCTGTAAAGTTATTAAATACTTGCCCCGCGTTTTCAGGGGTAAGCAAACTTACATTTTCCTAGCCCCTCAGCCGCACGGGACGTGTGTATCAGACCTTCAATATTTCTGGCCTCGTGAATGTTGAGACTTATAGTGTTTTCTTCTATCATATAAACGTATATCAGACGATGGCTTCCAGAAATTGACGAGACCCTGGAGCCTTCCAGAATCAAAATGGTTTCAGGCCCTGACATTATTACCTATATTGGTATACCCCTGGCTGTATTAGGAGTACTTCCTATCATATACAATACCATTGCAACCCTCGCAACTGTAGCTAAAGTCAGGCGTATTCTCCGTCATGGACGTCTTGCTGGAATGACTAGAGGAGATGTGATTAACCATATAGTTGAGATCGAGCTTCCCCGATATACCATTGCTCCGTTGGATCGACAGGAACAATGCAAGGACTATTGGCGATTATGTGAGCATCCAAGTCAGATTCCCGGGGGAAGTTGGACGTTATTCAATTGGAAAAGTAACGTCATTGGGTTGAAGACTCAGAGAATAGATTACTCCGATCAACTGAGGCAGCCACAGGCTGAAATTGGCTTTGAGGAATTGATATCTTTCCTCCTTGATTTAGGAGCTGTGCCTGATCCAGTTGGATTTCGAATGCTTAGAGGAAGTGGGTTATGGGTTCCTAGAGGTACACCCCTGTTGCTATCGCCAGATAAGCATGAGAAAGTCTTGACAATTGGCCCTTTGGAGGACTCAGATGGGCATTTATCATTATCAGTGAGATGGTCATCACGCTGGGCGATGAGAGACCAAAGTTCGTTGCCTCCATACTGGGTTACGATCAAAGGCTCTCCATTCAAACGACCTGCCACCACTGATACTGACGAAGAGGATTTCAAAGATGGCGCTGATGGTGAGGATGATGCTCAAGCTGTAAAACCCAATAATGAAAAAACCCCTGCGACCTCAAAATACGTACCAGAGACAGAATGCTCACCGCCAACAATTCGCTGCCAAGTTGGATTGAATGGACTGACTTCGGCTATTCCAGACGATTATGATGCTGGAATGTTCGAAAGTCTCGATACACGACACCTAGAAGTCGATGAGTCTATGACGAATACTATTGGTATATGGTTCGCAAGTGCTATCACGGCTTTTGGAACTTCGTCTCAGACTATTCTCTGGAACTATAAGATACCTTCTGAAATTTTGGCATTCTCTAAGAAGGATACTTTACCATGTGGAGTGCTCGTTCTCCTTGATATAGTGAACGAGTCCATTACGCCGGAATGGGCTACCCAGTAAGCACCATCTTACTTTCCTATATCTTCATGCCCGTATCCCAAATTAACATCTTTAGATATAATGATATGGAGGAAGAACGCGCTGCTCAATCTCGAGCATTTAAAGAATCCACCCGTGCCATGTTGGCGGAGAATCAACTTCCACCAGCTCAGAAAGCAGCTGCCATACGTGCTCGCCAGGTATACTCCCTATTGCATATTGGCAAATGTCTTAAATACTAAGTTGATATACAGATGAAATCTCATGATGACTGGACGGAAGCTCTATCAGCTAAACGCCGCCGCGATGCCCAACGCGGGGAAACTCGCATGTTTGAAGCTCTCCAATCCCCGAAATGGGGTAATAAGCTGGTGGCAGAACACAATCTGAAGTGGTTAAAGAAAGAAGGTCTTGTTCATCCAGATGAGAATCTTAACAGGGTAGTGGAAATACTGCTCTCGAGGATGGTTGTGGACTGCACCTTTGCAGCCGAGCTAGGCAAGATGTTAGATTGTAAGTTACAAGCCCATACATGTCATTAACCCTGAGCTTTCCCCAATGCTCAAGATCTGACGAATGCCCTAAATTAACACTAGTGCTACAGCATGGAAAGCATTCGTCGACAATGGTGGTATCAGAAAGGTGGATTACTTTATGCTAAAGGAAGACAAACCCAATTTTGCATACGCCAGTTTACTTCTGTCTGTTATTGAGGATTCCGCAACAGCTGTTCATGGGAGTCTAGCCATGGACTTGCAAGAGTGTATGAGAATATGGAAGATAGTTAGACTTGGATAAAAGCTCAGTACGTAATACAAATGCGTACTGATTGCTACTTCAGATTTACTTCCCTTCGCCATATATTTACTTCTGTGCATCGAATTTGATTATATCTGAAAGCCAGCAAATCAACTGAAGAATTTTAAAGTTCTCGCAGTTCACTCCACACTTAGATTTACCCTATATCCTATAAATGACTGTCATTGCCCAACTAGCCTATCTATATTCAATCTACTGAACGCATTTACGTGTACCCCAAAAATATTTACAGCGGTCAAAAATTCATCTTAATTCGGTTTCTTCTTTCCAATTTTAGATTTTTGGAAATTTTATTTGCGCTGTAGATTCTATATATCTTTACGAATGCTTGAAATCTATTGGATACAATGATGATCATCAATAAGCTTACCATACAGCATCATCCTTCTGTGCATTGCCTTCGCCTAGCCAATCTTGAAAGCAACCAATGCAAATATCCAGCTCTTTTGGAATATCCTGAAGCTCGAACAAGAGAAGAAATGTATGGTTGAAGTAGCGCTAAATCGAAAACAAATGACAAGGAAGTGTGATGATACGGGAAGCTTCTCGCTTTTCCATACGATAAATGGTTCCAAAGGGCCGTGTCAAGTCTTTTCCGAGCATACCTATTCAACGATTGTTTCTCACAACGCTGTGAGATGGGGATATTGGAACAAGTTTGTTGCGCGTAGCGGCGTATTGATGCCACAAGCTAAATAGTCTAGAAGAATTGCCCTCTTCTTAGGACTTTACCATAATGAAACCTGAAATTGGCAAATCGTTTTTGGCTAATGTTTAATGTTTCGGGGTTGGTTATTAATGAAAAGTATTCCAAGGTCGATAGTAATCGGGTAGTTTACACATCAAATTTATATTTTAGTAGTAATACCAGCATTGCTGCGTGCAGGAAAGCTTTAGAAGAACCTGTGTTGCTATCGATGAGCTCTGGTGGCTTTTTCAAAATATAATAATGATTTAATTGACAAAGCTATATGAAAAACTGTGATTATCTTGAGTTGCGCATCGCCAATTCGAAGTATAATAGCTAGCAGCGTCGTATTAGGGGCAGGCCGTCCAAGAAGGAGCTCGAGGCAATTCCATGAAAGGTGTTTGGAGTCATGGCGGGTATGCTGCAGATTTTTCGGCGCTTAGCAGCTCGTTTGATCTTATTGCAAGTAGGGTAAGCGCAAGCGTTTCAAGTGCTAACTACTCCGTATAATTAATCTTCATGATCGTGTATGTTGATGCCCCCTTTTCCCCCATGCTTTCTTACAGCGCATAGTTCAAGGAAGGCAAGGCCAACACCCGGCAACCCCCTCTCCCTCCTAAAAAAAAAGACGAAAGGATTATAGATTTGCATTTTAGCTGCTCGTTCTGCAACGAATGAATGCTCTGCACCCGTCTCACCGGTTTACAAATCAATTCGTGTATGCTTCAGCCACACAGATCGTCGGATGGACAGCCATAACAACACTGTCGATGCTTGTTTATGGCGGGTAAGTCATGTAGATAAGAAGCTTAGCGGGTAAAAATCTAAGCATCCAACCTATCAAGTTACCCTCGCAAAGGGTTCCCCGAAAAGGCATGCTTGAAGTTGGTGACGAAGCTGCCCAGGGCTGTGTCTCAAGGGTGCCAAAAAGGGTTAGCAATGCGTAGCGTCAAACTAGTAACATAAGCTTTTGCACAAGCTTTACAGCCCTACCCTGAATAATCACTACTGACGCACCTAGGACCCTGAAACTGGTCTTTAAATGCTGGTGGATGTAGACACGCCTCCGTGGATATAGAGATTGGTCCACTGAAACGAGTTGAGACTTTTGCGTCCGTAAAGTTCGGTATCACTTTATCAAATTCCTGATTGGGCCAACGAATAAAACCAGAGCATGGACTCAGCTGTGAATGGATTATGATGCTTAGTATATTGAGATCTGCAAGGGAAGTATTGTTGGTTTCCCTCATCTAAATTTTAGGCTAACATGATGGCATGACATGGAGGTGCAGCCTGGCTGTGATTTTTCGATGGTATATATAAGTAGATAATGCGTACGCTCTTATCCCTACATCACTGCATCTTCATCACCCATTATCAATTTTTTGTCTGGTATCTCTTGTTTGGCTTCTCGTCAAATTCCCCAAAATACAACTACCAGCTCCGTCAATTCTCAACGCTTATGATGAAAATCACCCACCGGAATATAGTCTCAATAGTTGAGGTAGCTGTCTATGTACCATGTCTATTAACAGCCATCTTCCTCGCTATTCGTCACGGCTTTGGCAAAAGCGCCGGATGGTATTTTCTTGTTGTCTTCTCTCTTGCTAGAACAATTGGTCCCTCTATGCAGATAGCAACAAGTAGCTATCCAACAAGCACGGCACTATACACAGGCTACACTATACTTCAAAGCGTCGGTCTATCTCCTCTGTTCCTCGCAACATTGGGGCTCCTTAGCCGTCTTCTTGAAAGCATCAACCGATCCCACAAAGCCTTGCTCAGCACGCTAGCAATCAAACTCATCGAATTGGTGCTCCTTGTAGCTCTCATTCTAGGAATTGTCGGTGGTATTGATGCCAGCGATAATCTTGCCAAGAATGGCGGTGTCTATAAAGTCCCAACCATTAGCAAAGTCGGATCAGCACTGTTCATCGCATCCTTCGCTGCCATTGTGGTCTCTACTATCCTCCTATCATTTTCTGTAAGGCACGCAGAGCCTGGCGAGAAGCGGATTTTGATGGCCGTTGCCATGTCATTGCCATTCTTGCTCGTACGACTTATCTATTCCGTCATAAGCACCTTTTCACATAGCAAACTCTTCAGCCCTTTATCCGGCTCCATCGTCGTCCTTGTGTGCGTTGGTCTCATTGAAGAGCTCCTCGTGGTCGTCGTGTACGAAGGAACGGGTTTGACGCTCAAAAAGATTTCCGAGCACCATGTGGCAGCTGGATCCGAGCCTCAGAATAGACATCAACATGTTAGCAGCACTGCCACTGCTCAAGATGCACCGCTTGCGAGGAAGCCAGATAACATACTCCTGAAAATCGCAAAAAAGACAATTATTGGAAGACTGGTTATGGCCATTGCTCCTAATAAGGAGACTGATCTTGAGATGGAGCAGAGACAGCGTTTTGGGTAGTGAGATTCTAGAAATAAGAGAGTGTAAGCTTAAGCCTCAGGAGATCTTGGGGAAGAGGGCAACAGATTTTGAGGTGGAATGTTATGATTAGAGTGCAACACATTGGAGTTCTAAGAGAGAACTGTGCCTATTATTTCCTTTTATACCTATCTATCATACCATGGTATCATATGGATAAATGATACCCAGAAATTGCCGTTTTAGTCCTTCTAACTCGCAATCACCTCTGAACAAACACACCCACATCATCCCATGTACCCACCAGCGTATTTCCACCCCCACAAAGAGCAGGGATTACCAAATCAACCCCCTTCGCAAAGAAAATTCTTCATCTCTTCCCCACAATAAGGTATATAAGTCTCAAAGGCAATACAGCGGTCACAAATAAGAGGAAATCCTCGCCCGGCTAGCTCAATCGGTAGAGCGTGAGACTCTTAATCTCAAGGCTGCGGGTTCGACCCCGTTCGTAAACCCCATTCCAACAGTAATCATCACAAGCTAACAAACAATAGCGCGTTGGGCTCAATTCCCATCAAATAGCATCCAGCTTCTTTTTTTGCTTCCAGAGGCTCCTTCTCTTTTTTTCTGCGGGTGGCGCTATGCCAAGACCTTAGCGAGCAAGAAAAGGGGCTTCGGGTTTTTTTCTCGCTGAAGTGGATCCACCCTTTCCTCAGGTTTATCATGCCTTTGGCCATCCTGGATTTTGAGTCATATCCCCATTGAAAATTAGAAGGTTGCCAACAATATTGTAAATCTATCCCCCGTTTAGAACCTGCAAACAGTTCAAGCACATAGTCGTCTTAATCAAGATTCTTTATTATAGTCTCTTATGGGTAGCATAATAATGTGAGGAAAATGCCTGGAGTTCATTTAGTATAACTTCTGATCATTTGCTATGTGATAAGTATTAAATGAGAGGTGAGAATTCTCCGCTTGTGTGATTAACCCGTAGCCGTGTTATGTGCCGCGGGATAGCTCTCGTAAAGTCTTTTTATGGATATAAGGTATCAAGTGTGGTTCATTGTAATACTACGCCTATGGTTTGTAGTATAAGGCGCGCGGGTTGTTCCACGAAGGCCTTTACTTGGTACCTTACTTGCTAACGAATTCTTTTTTATTTGGATATTTAAATCCTTACCAAGTATTATGAGTATCTACGAAGATGCTGTGGATTGCGGCCTTGAGTATATCTTGGAATGAACTAATGCAATGATCTTAATACTTGAGATGGTCCCGATTTTGTCTTTAAGTACACCACAAAAAGATGAAGAGAGTTATGGATATTATAACATAAAATTTGTTATTTATTTGTTAATATTAAGTTTAAATGCGAAAGTTGCCTTTTGGAATTAACAGACTACTTGTTCAAGTTTGGCAGATTTGTTAATAGAATCTTATTAAGTAACGATGTATTCTATAGTGAGGCGGGTAGATAGGAGTAATAGCAATAGACACTATATTAGTAGCAGAACGTAACTTTCTGTTAAGTATGATACTTGTGATATCTGGAGCAAGTATGGCTGGCGGCTGAAAATGCAATAGCTGAGGACAGTTTAGTAAGGGTAGATGGTGTAATTCCTCAGGAAAGTCCGCCGAGACTATATTTGTGAAATTTAGGGAAACAGCTTCTGCAGATGTTATAAGGGGTCATGCTGCGTTGAGTTGCTTATTTATTTGTAATAATAGTTAATTTTTGATAAGACGATGAACTAAACCGTTTAATAAGTTCGGATTTTAGTCTATGCTCAAATGGTGCAAGCCATCGAAAGTTTGTGTCTTATATATGTCGGACCACTCTAACTGTTAGGACTCAACGTCCAATCGTACCTTCCATTCATACATTAGCATAGCAGTATCTAAGACATACAGGACCTCTCCGAAGAAGAATCAGATACTTTTACCATCCAAGTTACACTCATAGTGACGCTTGTTACTAACTACGGTGAAGATCACGCGTTGTAGCGTAATGTGATCCTTCTATTCGGTGGTAACCATCAATTCTTGTAAGACTACGTACAGTTCAGTATTTATATATTTTTCGATCAGGCTCAAACTAATCATACAAGTTAGGTAGCCTAGGCTCGCTTGACCCGTATTATATAGGGCCAGGAAATATACGGATAACGACAATATAACATATTATATAAGTTGACATCAATGTATTAAAATTACTTGACGACA
>Ga0247809_1000998_pt1 | contig 12667 bp, 37 predicted proteins | sample UWRJL104311B1_FD_180951 | JGI IMG/M metagenome (GOLD analysis project Ga0247809, IMG submission 180951) | Plant litter microbial communities from Arlington Agricultural Research Station in Wisconsin, United States - UWRJ-L104-311B-1 | ecosystem: Environmental > Terrestrial > Plant litter >...
TCAAGGATTATTTAAAGTGGTTTACCATACGTATGCATGAGATATTCTCTGTAGCCTTTCTTCCACTCTCTGTAATTGTAATCGTTAGGGTGGTATGGGCATACGTCAGAGTCTTTGTGTGCCTTAGCTGCTTCCCAACCTTGCAAAAATACTTTAGATTTCTTAGACATGACATTTCCTATCAAAAATTAAATTGTTGTTTAAAAGATTCCCAGCCCCACGCCAGCAACATATCAGCTATGCTAGGCCGTCCGTCTGGCATTGGCTTAGAAGCAAGCTGCATAGACATTGTGAAGGCTATTGTGTGGGCGTTGGCGAGCATGGCTGTTAGTCTCCGTACTTATTTCGTGCATCCTGCAATTTAGCTTGCAAATCTGCGATAAGCTTCTCCGATTGAGGCACACGGTCAAGCTGTCCACGGTCAATATAGTATTGCTTGCCCTTCTCACGGTCTGCTATCTGGCGTTGATAGTGTGCCTCAAGGTATGCAAGAATCTCTGCATTGCTCATAGGTACTTCATAGTACAGGTTAGATGCAATAGAGACTCCGTGAGTGTCGCCACCTTCTAACTCAGATGATAGTACATGGTCAGGGTTGAGTGTTGACAAGTAGACAATGGCTTGTGCTACAGTGAGGCCGTCAACTTCTTGGAGCCAATCTGTTTTGACAGCAACTGTTTTAGTGTAGGTCATGATTATTTCCCCTCAGCCAACACGCGGGCAATGTCGCGCTCTGTGCTGTCAATGCTGTACGATTGGAACACAATCCCGCCGCCGTAAGCCTTCGTGTGATACTTCCTGCCGCCAATCTTGTTAGCGCGCTTTACAGCCCATTCGTATTTGTTAGGGGAGTTACTAATTAGTTCTTCCTCTGTCAGCAGGTTGAGGAAGTGCAGCACGTAGCGAGGGTTGCCGTTGATATCGTGTGCAATTTTGGTCCACTGGAATTTAGTATCGGTCATGGCAGGCTCTTGAGTAGTTGTGTTTCGATGATTTCTACTTTACAGGGTTTCTATCTCGTGTCAACAATTATCTATACAAAAGTTGACTATACAACTTACATCTCTTGCGCTGCATTCAAACCACGGATAAAGGCATGCATCAAGTTAGCAATCTCTTTCTTAGGTACATGGCCCACGCTCAGAACGTCGCTAGTGCCGCCTGACGTGTTGCCCATACGATGCAGCGAGAAGCCGCCGTAAGCTTGTGACAGGTGATAGTTGCCCACTTGTGCAACATACTTACCGTCTACGCTCTCGTAAGGTTTCAAAGGGCTATTAGTAATCATGTTGATACGTGCGACGATGGCTTCAAGTTGTTCGGTGGTTACGCGCTGGGTTGTCATGATAGTTTTCCTTTGTGTTGTGCCTGTTAGGCGTTGTGTGTTGCGATGGATGTATCTTAAGTCAGTAAAACTACGCTGTCAACAAAAACATGTACGAAAGTTGTATAGACAGATTATACGACTGTTTATTTCTTCTGTGACAACTATCTTTAGCTTGCGTGCTGGACTACTATGGATACATCGAAACAGCGAATAGGTGTATAGCTAAAACGCACTAGGAACGCCATAGCGCCCTTATCAGCAACACGGCAAGGCCACACTAGCCAAAAACTACTGCATTGCCTTGTAGCCCCTTTAAAATCGTTATAGCTTTTTCCTAAGCTTAACAGGGTTTTGATAGAACTTGTAGGAGAATTAGGGAAGAATACTGGCAATCTCATTTGTAGATTTTAGTTGGAGTGTTGTCTTGTAGAAATACCCCTTAGAAAGAGGGCTTGTTTTTCCCAGGAAATACCTCAAGTTGTAGTTCATATTCACAAAAGCGATTCTCATGTTTGGCTAGAAAGCTTCTTACAATATCCCTATCTACAGACGCAAATTAGCCGCCTAACAATCGAGACAACATTCCTATTGTCCAAACTGTTATCGCGGCTAATCGTGTTGTGATTGTATGGATATTCTGGCTATTACACTGCTAATGGTGACAATAATCAGCAGGCTTTTCAACTTCATCGTCTGCAACAAGTTTCCCGCAGTATGCACAGGCTGATTTTTGTTCCCAATCAGGAATCCATACAGCTTGTATGGCCATCAACGTATCATCATACATACGCTCAACGTCTCCCTCATCGTAATGTGTCAAGCCATATTGTTCTGCTTCTTCAGCAGTTTCGGCTTCCACAATAAGTTCTTCAGTGTACTGAATTGTCTTAATAACGCGGTATTTATTCACAGCCCCTCCTCCTTCATCTCCAAAATAAGCCCAGCAACAGCATACGCTGTCCAGCCGACGTTATTCTTCAAGAAATACTCCCTGCTTGTGTAATGCTCATCCCAAGTTGTTTGAGCAATCCCGCACAGCTTCAGATATTTCCTGATGACAGGCTTGCTAGCTGCTACGCCCTGCATAGGCATACGAATTTTATACTTGCTAGCCAAGTCTGCCCAGTGGTTGCTATCAAGATAGCCCATCTTGAGAATGAGCTTGTTAGCCTCCCTCTGAGCTTTCGCAGCAGCGCGTGCTACAGCAGCTTTAGCGAGCATTTCGGCTCTCTGTTCGTCTGTGAGGGATGCTTGGTAGTTTGCTAGTGCGTTCATACAAATTCCTTCCAAGTAACTTTCCTAAAATTCTCATTATAATAGCTTCCTGTCGGCTTACTCGTTGACACAACCTCTGTAAGCTTCTCTCCCATCAGCGCACAGGGAATTACCATAGCAATCATCACAAGCCATGTCACAGGATGCCACTTGGCGAAATAACCGTCCACGTATCCATAGCCTGTATCGTGGTGTGTGCCAGCGTGGTAGAACGTCACAGCGCCTGTCAAGTACAGCAGTTTTGCTAGTACTGGCACATCCCACTTTGTTGGTAGCTTATTCATCAGTTTCCTCATATCCAATTTCCTCTTTCAAAACACGAAGATCCCTGCGAGCCTCAGCAAGCTCCACAGCCAGCAGCCTAATAATTTCTTTAGCATCTGGATCAGCCCATGCCAAGTTGGTTCTCCAAGGACTCCCGCGTAATAGAACATCAATGCCAAATCCAAAGGGATTTTCATTTAGCACGACTGTGTATTTTCCGTCATTTACGGACACGTGTCCGATAGTCACAGTTTCTTCCAATCCTCAAAACTCATTAGATTCCCCTCATTCCACCATTTGTAGTCAACTTTGTACATTGTGTTGAACATGTTGCTGTCAACCTCCTGTATTGGCATCCCGGTAGAAGTTGTTTGTGCTCTTCCATTGTACATTACAAGGTCGCCCACTGCATACTTAGGTGCGCTCATCCTTCCCTCCGAAGTTCATCATCAAGAAACCTATCAATTTCCTTCACAAGCTCATCAAACTTACCAGTTGTGTAGTAATCACCTCCCCAGCCATCACATACGTCTCCTGAAGCATCCAAGCTACTGACGCTTTGCAACAACGCCACAGCCCTGCCAAGCGCTTGTTCGTTTGTCATAGCTGCTCCTCAATCAAATCGGCAATTTCTTCAAATGTGCTGCCATTGTCGTTTAGTTCTGACAGTGGTTGTGTCATCGTGTCCTCTGGATTCTCTGAGACTTGGATTTTTACATATGGACTTTCCTCCTTCAAGCCTGCCCACTGTACAACACACGAGGGTGGCAAACAATCGTGCTGCCCGTACAGCTTCACTCCATAATCACCCTCCCATTGATTTCCAGTTGCCTTAGAGTGCAAGTCGCAGAGTACGCCGAGGCAACACATATCACCATTTTCATTCAGTTGCCCAACACCTTGCTTATACTCACCACTGCGCAAAGCTGCCACCCAAGCTTGTTTGATTTCAGGATTCATAGCTCAACCTCCCGTATTTAGCAGCATTCTCAATAGCCTCTTTCAACGTAGGAGCAGCAGCCCATTGCGCGCCATTCGATGATAGCGTGAAATTGCACATGAAGCTAGTTTCCTTGTTGCCCCACTTCATAGCAGACTCACGCATAATCTGTGCGTTATTGTCTACAATCCATTTGAAGCATTCTGCGTCTGTCATTTAACCTCCAGCATGTTAATAAATTCATCCGCAAACTCTTCAGCCTCTTGCACAGAAACCACACCATCTTCTGAGCTATTCTTTGGGCTGTACAAGTGTACGCCGTCTTTCTCGAAGTGTACAGCAATGCGTTTGAATGACTCGGAAGTTTTGTTTTTGATAGCATGTGCGATAGCAAGCATTTGTTCACCGTCACCTTCAATACAAGCATCCTGCACAAGACGCTCTGACATCATAAAACTAGAGCTATTCGGCCCAGTATCTTCAAACCACTCACGGCCATCATGCTCAGCACGTACAATCGTGTACCAATCGTCCATACCTTCACATTGCTTAAGCACAATCTTCATAGCTTTCTCCAACATCAAATATTATTTAGCAGCCGCAAGAGCAGCCTTGGCAGCGTCTACAACAGATAGCTCGATCTCCCAAACACTATCCATAGCACTTACAGCAGCTTCCAGCGCCTCATACAGCATTGGAGCAGCGGCGAGGAGGTTGCCCTTCGGGCTTCCCTCAACTTGCGTTTCGGTCTTGGCAATCTTCATGCAATTAAAGTTACCAACTTGCTGAAATTTGGCGGGGTAAGTCACTGCCCAGTTGCCATTCTCAGCCTCACGAGGTTGTGTGTCATACACATAGATTTCTGCCGAATCCCTGTCCATGGCGATGTACTCGGCCCAATCAGGCACATCGTAGATAGTTCCTTTAAATGTAATGTTCATAGCATCTTCCTCTTTCTGTTTGTGTAGGGATGATAATTATGCCCAGAGGGCATTAATAACCTTTAGGTTATAATAGGGCTTAGCGGGGAGACTGTCAAGCTATTTCTTAGGCCACACAATATCTTTAGCAACGCCTACAATGTTATCGTGCCATTCAGTAGCTTGCACACGCTCCACAGCAGCTAGGAAGGCGTCTGCGTCTATGTATGAAAATTCCTTTACAGCTATCCACCCTCCGTTAGACTTAACAAAGTGGTTCTTAGTCTTTGTAGCAACCTTGATAGCTTCAATTAATTGTTGTGTGTTCATTTAGTTTCCCTCATATTTCTTTTTAAGATAAGCAAGTTGTGCAAGATCATTGTCACGTACTTGAGCTTCATTGCGAAGACGCTTTTCAAATTCGTAGTCGTTCTCTTCGCGAATGCCTACAATGCTCACTTTAACATCATCGTAGCCATCATAAGGGTCTGGCACAATTTCTACAGAGATTGTAGCATCTTCCCCGTGTTGTGCTTGGAGTTTTGTAAGGTCGCAAATAGCTGCGCTAATAGTTGCACCATCAAGCGCGTAAGTGATGTTGTCAAGCTCTGTTTGAATTTGTTGCTTAGTCATCCGCAGTTTCCTTTCTGGCAAACGCTCTGATAGGGTAGAAGTCCTCATACTTACTTTCGCTGAGCATTACTAGGTGGATTTTCATTTAGGATATTCCCATTGTGAAAGATCATATGGAGGAACTGAGATAGTTTCTTTAGAGCCATGTCGTGAAAGCATGCACATACCTCCTTTGGTGAGCTTGCTAAGAATCCAGATGGCACCAACAGCGTCTTTAGAGTTCAACACACTGCCTCCGCTCATCGCTACATAGTTAGGCTTGAAAGGCCATGAGTCCCACATGACATACTTACCTTCCCACTCTTTGGCTTGTGTTCGATTCATGTTGGTTGTCTCGTAAGATCGGTTATAGCGCCCATGTAAGCCTCAGAACGATAAGCATACCGCCTATCACAGACGCCGCCAAGCTGCCAATACTCTTTGTTGTGTTCTGCCATCCACGCTGAGAGGAGAAAGGCTGCGTCTACCACCTCTTTTGGAGGGAATCGGAATGTGTTCATTCCTGCTCCTCCCAAACCGCGTCAGCGGGAGGGCCAGCCTCATCGGCCCATATCTGCGCAATAGTTTTCTCAGGAATTCCGTAGCCTTGACCATAAGGATAGCATTGCTCGTTCCAGCCTGCTGGCAAGCGTTGCCCCTCTAGAAGCTCGCCATTGACATCGATGCAGTCCATGTCATAGTCGCTAACAATGTCTCGTCGCTCGCTGTGAGCAACGTCATAAGCATCCTCAAGAGATTCTGCTTGGACGACAGCACGGATTGTAATTTCTACTTCGTAGAGCTTCATATTATTCTTTCATTAGGTTATATTAGCTGTGCAGCTAAAGTAGCTTATTTGGCTAACCTAAGCCCACGCTTCTCAGCTTCCAGAGCATAACACATAGCACCTGCAAAGCAAACCTCGTGCCATTCGCTCTCTCGTTGATGCGTGGCAGCGTCTTCCAAGTCAGCACGAGCCAATGCAAAGTTGATTAGGAGTTGTTCGTCGGTGAGATTGGACATGTGGGCGTCAATGTCATTTTGAGTTGTCATGTCATTTCCCTGTAAATTTAATGTTACCACAATGCTCACATTGACAAGTGTAACGTGTGCCAATAACCCATGACGTGCCATCAAAAGCTGGGCCTGTCACGTTTTGCTCATTTATAATTTTCCATTTGTGTGAGTGCCCATAGAACAGTAATTCAAATAATTTAATCATTTTTATTCCCCTCAAGCTCCATGCATTTCAAAAGCGTCTTAACGTCCTGTGCAAGCCTGTCCCCGTTATGTGTGGGGCGTCCTTCTACTTCTACGCCATGCAGCAACAGAACAGGCATACGTGCTTGTGCGTTTACTAGGGAGGATTCTAGGAAGGCGCGGATTAGGGTGTTGTTCATTTTAGCATTCCATAGTAATTTTACCAGAGAACTTCTGGAACAAATCTTTACGATAATTTCCACCAGAAACTCTGTTACCAAAAAGGTTGATAGCCCAAAATACATCGTCATTCGTGTTTGGTCCGGACCCTTCAGCCGCAACAGTTACGATGTACACGCGCAGCGGATCATCTTTAGCACAAACAATATCACCTTCATTAAAGGTTGTTTGCAGGTTTGGTTCAATTGTTACTTTCATTATGCACTACCTTTCGTAGAAAGGGACGGCTTTAGCCGTTCTCCCAACAAGCCATTGTCTTCGCAGGCGGCTTTCCAGCATTCTGCACGTGTGCTGTAAAAGTTGCTAGGCATCATAGTAGGCGTAAAGTAGAAGTATTTACCATTGCGATGCACGTCTACCGTGTAGCCACGATTGTAAGCAATCTCTTCATAATCAGGCTCAGGCATTCCCCACTCAGCCACCTTAGCATTAACCCTAGCAAGCTCCTCCCGAGCCAGCTTCTGGCCCATGTTGGCATTCTCGTAGCGCGCCCAGCCTGTGTCAGCGCGTAGGCGTTCTGTGGCTAGCTGGCGGGAGAGGGTGTCGATTTCTCTAGCTTGAGCCTCCAACTTTGCTTGCTGTTCTTTTAGCGCTTCCCCGGCTGCGGTTACCCACTCATGTTGAGGCATCATATCACTCCCCTTTAAACAAATATTCAAAAACATGTGGATTGAGCAATTGTTGGCTATTCATCATCCAGTTGATGTCCTCACGGACTTGTGCAAGGATGCTCTCAAGCTCCTCAATACGTGCATCAGCAGCAATTGCCAATTCAGCCGCTGCATGGCGTGCGTCACGATGACCATACTTATACGTTAAGAGAGTGCCAGCGTCAAGGAAGTTGTCAGAATTAGGTTTGCAAGGCAAGTTCATAATTAAGTTATGAAGATTCATATCAATTCTCCTCTGACAACCAAATGCCAAGCTCTACAAGCGCTTCATCAGCGAAAGCTTTAGCACGAGTCTCAGGCACATCTCCGACAGCAATAAGCTCAAGAGCTTGTACTAGTTTGCTACACAACTCGCACTTTTCCATCCACTCGTCCAGAGTTTTTGTAATCATAAGTGGTTCCATATCATTCCCCTACAGTGTTGTGAAGCCGATTGTGAGTGACGGCATACGCCTGCGCGTCAGCTTTGCTTGTGAAGGACATTAACGAGCGTCCATTGTACCAGACAATGTAGCTGCATGGGCCTGTGCCAATTGTGATGTAGTAGCGAGCGTCTGTGTTGAGAATGGCTGTCATGTTATTTTTCTACTTGAATTTCAGCGTTGAGGGAGGCGGCAACGTTGTCTGCGCTGATTACGGCAAGAGTCTCTGAGCAATGCACACATCCCAGCACGAACATGCAGGATATATCGGAAGTGTTCAATCTCCCTTGTACTACGCTAGTATTGTTTCTGTTAAAAGTGTGCCACGACAAGTCAGCACTTCCACATTCATTGCAGTGTGTAATCTTCGTAAGCATGTTAGCTCCTGTGTTTGTCCTAGCGGACTGTGTGCCCTGTCGGGCTATGTGCCTTGCGGCTGTGTGTGTTTGCTCTTACGAGCTGTGTCTATGTGATGATAGTACACTTAAGAGGGGTTTTGTGCAAGGAGTTTCTTACGTTGTTTTATACTAAATGTGAAAAAGCCCCAACAAAGGGGCTTAGAGGTTTTCTTCGTAACGCTTCTGATGTTTCTTCCAAGTTTCCATCTGCTCAGCCGTCATTTCTGACGGGCAAAACTCTAGCATGAGACGGTCAATTTCCGCTTGTTGTGCATTGTAAGCAGCCTTATATGCGCAAAACATGTTGTGAACAGCTCGGCTATGATACTCCCCAAGATTAGAGTCCCACCCAAAGCCTGCTCCCATTTTCATAAAGGCCATCCAAGCTTCAAAATCATATCGCAAGGCGTCTGTGTTTGTGTTCATTTATAATTCTCCAAAGGAATTACCGTAACCGTAGTTCTAGCGCACCCGTTGATGTACATTTCACCACCAAGTGACCTGCACAGCTTACCACTGTCTGAGAAATTTGTGTAAGTTACGCAGCCCACTATGATAACAAGGTAGACTGCACTAATGAAATAAACAACTTTGTCTGTGTTCATCAGTCCCACTCCTCGTTGCTAGCAGCGTCATCTGCACTCTTAGCAATGAGACGCTTTTGTTCATCGGTGAAAGTGTCCCAAATTGCAATCAGTTCATCGCTGATGTAGTTACGCCAGTCATGCACCTTTTCAGCAGCTTTCCAGTCAGGGTTTAGATAGTTCAAAACAATTTCCTTCCAGTATCCAATTCCATCTTCATCATAAGCTTTTCAGCCACATCGTCAGGAAACGAGTTAGAGTAGCACGTCACAGAGAATCCGTTAAAGCACACTTGGCAAGAGCTTGCGAAAGAACTGCTGCGCAGATGTCGCACAGCGCGTTCTGCAAATTTGTAGACGGACTCGCCGGGATTGTTGTTAATAATCATTCAAACTCCCTATAAAATACATTATCATCAACCGGATTAACAAGATTAACAGAATAACCACCATCCCCACAAGGTGTTTCCTCTTCAGACAAATCATCTTCTGTGAAGAAAAGCTTCCTATTGCAGTCACAGCAAGCATTCCCTTCCGACCACCAAGAGGGGCTGGGAACAGTTTCACCAGCGTAAATTGTACACTCAGTTGGGTGTTCTTTCACAATCATTGTCAGATTATCTCTGATCATAGCAACAACCTCTACACGAATGTCTCCAGCCTTCATCCAATTTAATTTAGACGTGTCAATGATATTCCAAGTCATACCCAATCCAACCCAAAATCACTTTGTTGTAAAGTTTCTCGTTGCCCTGTCAGATGGCACGTTCTAATATTTCTGCAAGGGCTGTACGTCCAGCTATGCTTAGGGAATAAATAATGGTACAATTTGCTGATAACACTCATAGCTGTTCCTTAGTAGAGAACGCTGTATCCACGCCCTTGGAGACAATTTCGAATGATCGTGCTGGCTTTGTCAGCTTTACGTTGTTTGTGACCCATGACATCGTTTGAGCCAAATTCTTCCAAGAAATTCAGCGGCATGCTGCGCTCTTGAATCAATCGGCATTCTTTTAAATCGGCGTCATAAGAAGCAAGCTTAGCTGCATCCACAGTTTTCATGTCAAGCACAGGGTCAGGGGAATCTGCATAAGGACGAAGTTTGCCAGGAGGCATAGAGCCACACGCTGACAGAGTAGCTGCTACAATAATTGCGATAATAGTAGTTTTCATGATGTTTTCTTTAGAGAGTTAATTTAGAGAGTTAATTTGTGCTGCTGTGAGTGTAAGATATAGGTTATGGAAGAGGCTGTCAAGGGTTTTGTTAAAGATTTTTAGGGCTGTCCCGAGCGCGGTCGATGGCCTCGCGTGGGTCGTGGTGCCACGCTTCCGGTACCCAGCCCATAATAGGCCCGGTATCTCCGTCTTCGTCGCGGTGGAATACACGGCAGCTTTCACCATCCTTCGACCACGCGATCCAGGCCTCGCGCTGCATCAGGAATTCCAGCCGCGCGCTGTCCTCGCCTGCGCTGCACGCAGACACTCGTTCGCGTTTTTAAAGGTGACCGTCTTGCCATCGGCGCTATATTCGTACTCGGGCGCGGGAATGCTCGCCTGCGCTGGGACATTGGTTTCAGTCATAGTGACGCCTCGCTGATAACTTCACCGTCAAGCAAAAGCTGAACGGTATGACAATCGGAATACAGAGGCCCATCACCCATGCCGCCTGTATATTCGCTGGTGGTTTGCACTTCGATGCGCAAGTTCTCGCGCAGAAATTCAATCAGTGCTTCGCGCTCGTCATCACTCACGATTTTTCTCCAGTTGGTTTGTCGGCTGATTGGGCGGCGAGAAATTCGTCTATGCGCACAGTCAATTCTTCATCTTCGGATACCTGGCAATAGGCGCTGCGCATCGTGCTTTTGTACTGCTCTTGTAATTCCGTCAGCAGGTTGATGGCGTCCCACATGTCAGGCGATTTTCCCGCGCTGGTCTGCGCTTGACCTTCGGATGCAGTGCTTTCGCCCCGGTTCCACAACATCATGGCGAAGTTGCCCACGTCTACCGGATCACCTTTGCAAAGGTGATTGTTCATCATCCGGCGCAAGTCCTCAGCATGGCATTCTTCCCAGCCGCTTCGCCCTTTGGCGCGTGACTTCCCCATCTTGGCTTTCATAGCATCTGCGAACGCCTGGACCGCCATATCGTCTGGATGCTCTTGACGCGGTTTCGTGGCACGGGCGAGAACTGCACGGCCGACATACTTGTCAACAAATTTTATGAAAGGCCCAAGGACTTCATCATCGCTTTCATTAAACGACGCTTCTGTCAGGAGCACATGGAGGTGCGTCCGAAATTCTTCGCTGTCGATTCCCTGCGTTAAATCGCCTGCCGCTGCGCTGACTTGACCTTCGGCAGCGACAGGTTTGTGGCCAACTCGCCGGAAATCAAACATTTCATCGTTCTTGTGCTGGTCGTAAAACTCGTTGGTAACGGTTTGCCAGTCTGTCCACGCGCCGTCACCTTTGCAATAGCGGCGTGCTTCGGGAAGTACCTCGGCAGCTGGCGCAAGCGACTGTTGCGGGGCGGTGCTAGTCGCATTCATTTCTTCGTGGTCATCGGCCCATTGTTCCTCTGGCGTGACGTCATGATGCGCAGGTATAGAAAGCAGTGAACGCACGAATGGGTACAAGTCCGCATCCTCAAACACCCAATAACTGCCGTCTTGCCAGCGCCCGCCAGCAGCGTACACCCGCTCATCGATTTCAGTGTCGGATAGTTCCACGCTGGCGGCTTGATCTGCTGGCGCGCGGATATTATCAATGACCTGGCCAAGATTGCGCCGTGCGATGACACGCTTTTGAAGATTGCCATCGCGGACCGCATCAGCGTAATGATCGAGTGCAAGCAGGAACTGCGCATCGTCGCCAATGCTCGCAACATTCGGCTGGCTGGCTGTGTGCTTTCCCGCATCGCACTGGTCGTAGCTCATCGTGCGGCAGCGTTCGCCTTCATTGGCTCCGCAAGCGCCACAAGTGGTCGGCTGGCTGGCTGTGTTTTTGGTGTTCATGAGGCTTCCTTGTTGACCTTGGCCACAGCGCGATCCATCAGGCGCAATTGGCGTTGTTGTTCGGATTTGCAAATTTCGATGATGCGCCGCGAAGCCTTGTTGTCGCCTGCTGGTTGTGCGCCACTTTCAAGCAAGGACTCGATAATGGCGAACACATTCAAGTCCTTGTAGGCCGACATAGCATCCGCCATGTTTGCTGATGGGGTCGAGTCAGCCATTATTAAGCTCCTTCTTGATGATTAAATTATCGATTACATACTTACGTGCAGCGTTCCAGCCAAGTGCATATGAAGTCTCATGCGCACGGTCAGCGCCATTGAGTGGAGCAGCAACAGGCGGCACAAAAGTAGACCCATTGCGTACCCCACCATCGGTAGGCTGGCTGCTGGCCGGGACCACGCCAGTTCCCTTGCATTCGCAGCAATCAATCCAATGCCCAGCGAGTTCAGATGAGCCACCCGTTGAATCGCAAGCTTCGCAGCCATCCATGGGGGCAGTAGGCTGGCTGCTGGCCTTGGCCGTGCTCGGTTGGATCATGCGCAGTGCCCGCGCCATCTGCCACGCGAAGTCACCTGCCAGATTTACAGCGCCGCGCTCGCCACGGATGTAACGGTGATACGTCTTATCGGTGAAGTGCTGTTCCATAAACTTGACCAGATACTCGCGTGACTGGTCAGTGGTCATTTTCTCCGGTTCGGTAGGCCGGCTGTCGAGCGCATCAGCAGCGCGAGATTTGAGCAACTTGCGCAGTTCGTTGGTCATGGTGTCCCGTGCGATCTGTGTGTGCGATCCGCTTTCGATGAAC
>Ga0247809_1001001_pt1 | contig 12650 bp, 14 predicted proteins | sample UWRJL104311B1_FD_180951 | JGI IMG/M metagenome (GOLD analysis project Ga0247809, IMG submission 180951) | Plant litter microbial communities from Arlington Agricultural Research Station in Wisconsin, United States - UWRJ-L104-311B-1 | ecosystem: Environmental > Terrestrial > Plant litter >...
CCACCGATAAGAACAAGCGCACCACTCCGGACAAAATCGAAATCAAAAAATTCGATCCGCGGGTTCGCAAGCACGTGATCTACAAAGAAGCCAAAATCAAGTAATTGATTTTTCTTCTACAAAAAAACCCGCAGTGATGCGGGTTTTTTTGTGCGTTGTGTTTTGTGACCACCATAAAAAACCGCCCGATGCTGCGTGAGCATTGGGCGGTTTCAATGGAGCACGCTCGGGCTGATTTCAGGCTCGGCGTTCAAGTCAGCTATCCATACTCAGCCGAAGTGGATCGCGCTGATGATACCTGCACCATCTGCCGCTACACCCACGCGTTCCGGATCAATTTCCAGGGTAGAACTATCATTGGGGCCAACCACGCGATCACGGCCTGTCAGCTCGGTGATGTAGGCTTTGACAGCCGCCACGTAAGGGGTGCCGATCAGGTGCTTGGTGCTTTGAAGAACTTGGTCGTTTGTCATGTTCATATTCCTTTATGAAGTGGGGTGTCCTGTTGGACGCCTTTAATATCTGCCCTCTAACGCCGCATTCTGCGGTACATATTTGTCGCGCGCCGTCAGGAAGCCTGAGGAGTTTTACTAGATGTTTCCAGAGTATTTCCGGCTCCCTGATACCGACGCTCAGCGATCAGAAAGCGATTTCATGCCCGGCGCATCGGAATCAATGGTTAGTAGATCCGCGGGTTCGCAAGCACGTGATCTACAAAGAAGCCAAAATCAAGTAATTGATTTTTCTTCTACAAAAAAGGCCCACATCGTGAGATGCGGGCCTTTTTTGTGGGCGATGCGAAGGCTTCAGCCCAGGAAGAAATCGAGGATGACGCCGTTTTCCGTATCAATGGTGGCCCGGTCGGGATCGTAGTCAAAACTTTCAGATGAGTAATCGAGTGCCGGGTTGAACATGATGTCGTCCGGACCGACGACGCTGGCCTTTCCGGTCAGGCAGCGGATATAGGCTTTGACGCACGGATGGTACGGGCATCCGATCAGATGTTTGATTTTTTTGTAAGCTTCTTCGTTGGTCATGCAGGCCTTCCTTGTTCGCCAGGGCTTTGCTTGAGTGGAAAGCACTATTCTCGGCCCTGACAAACAACGCCGCGCGGTACAAAGCTATATTTTCTGCTCGAACACCACGTAAATCTTGCGGCATGGCTCCAGCACTTCCCACGTCCCTTTGAAGCCCGCCGGGATCACAAAGCGGTCACCGGCACGCAGGGTTTTTGCACCGCCCGCTTCGTCGCGCAGCACTGAAACGCCCTGAACGATTTCGCAGTATTCATGCTCGGTGTAGTTGACCAGCCATTGCCCGACCTGACCTTCCCAGACACCCGCACTCATTTGTCCGCACGGGCTGTTGTAATGGTTGTAGAGCGTCTGCTCGGGGTCACCTTTAAAAATCCTTTCCGGAGCAGGGCGATAGTGTTCGGCGGTTGTGCCGGCTTCACTGAAGTCCACGATGCTGTCGATGGTCATTTTTCATTCTCACGCTAGAGGCAATGCTGGTTTGACGAAGTGCCGGGGCAATAGTGCCCGGCGGCTGTCGGCCATGTTGAATAAAACGAACATCGCGGGCCGTTCAGGCCATTTATGTCAAATATATTGGAAATCGCCCATTCACTGGTTTAGGGTGACGAATGCCGTTATTTGATCTCATCGTATTCTCAAAGCGTGCGTTTCGGGCCTTGTTTGCCGATTCCAGCATGCTTCAATCTATCAAGCGGAGGACATTCGTATGACCACCCTGACTCATGCCGACTGGGAACAACGCGCCAAGGATCTGAAGATCGAAGGCCGCGCTTTCATCAATGGTGAATACACCAACGCCGTGTCTGGCGATACGTTCGAATGCCTCAGCCCGGTTGATGGCCGCTTGCTAGCGAAAGTCGCCAGTTGTGACGTCGCCGACGCCCAGCGTGCCGTGGAAAGCGCCCGCACCACGTTCAATTCCGGGGTCTGGTCGCGCCTGGCACCGGTCAAGCGCAAGGCCGCGATGATTCGCTTTGCCGCGCTGCTCAACAAAAACGTCGAGGAACTGGCCCTGCTGGAAACGCTGGACATGGGCAAGCCGATCAGCGACTCGTCCGGCATCGATATTCCCGGCGCGGCCCAAGCCTTGAGCTGGAGCGGCGAGGCTATCGACAAGCTGTATGACGAAGTCGCCGCCACCCCGCACGATCAGCTTGGCCTGGTGACCCGCGAGCCGATTGGCGTGGTCGCGGCCATCGTGCCGTGGAACTTCCCGCTGCTGATGGCCTGCTGGAAACTCGGTCCGGCGCTGTCCACTGGTAACTCAGTGGTGCTCAAGCCTTCGGAAAAATCGCCGCTGACCGCCATTCGTATTGCCCAACTGGCCATCGAGGCGGGCATTCCGGCCGGCGTGCTCAACGTCGTGCCGGGTTATGGCCACACCGTGGGCAAGGCGCTGGCCTTGCACATGGACGTCGACACCGTGGTGTTCACCGGCTCGACGAAAATCGCCAAGCAGTTGCTGGTGTATTCGGGCGAATCGAACATGAAGCGCGTCTGGCTCGAAGCCGGCGGCAAAAGTCCGAACATCGTGTTTGCCGATGCGCCGGACCTGCAGGCCGCAGCCGAGTCCGCCGCCAGCGCCATCGCCTTCAACCAGGGCGAAGTCTGCACCGCTGGCTCGCGCCTGTTGGTGGAGCGTTCCATCAAGGACAGCTTCCTGCCGCTGGTCATCGAAGCGCTGAAGGCCTGGAAGCCAGGCAATCCGCTGGACCCGGCCACCACGGTCGGCGCGCTGGTCGATACTCAACAGATGAACACCGTGCTGTCGTACATCGAGTCCGGCCATAGCGACGGCGCCAAACTGGTTGCGGGCGGCAAGCGCATTCTGCAGGAAACCGGCGGCACTTACGTTGAGCCAACGATTTTCGACGGCGTGACCAATGCCATGAAGATCGCCCAGGAAGAGATTTTCGGGCCGGTTCTGTCGGTGCTGACGTTTGATACCGCCGAAGAAGCCATCCAGATCGCCAACGACACGCCGTACGGCCTCGCTGCTGCGGTGTGGACCGCCAATCTGTCCAAGGCGCACCTGACGGCCAAAGCGTTGCGTGCCGGCAGCGTGTGGGTCAATCAGTACGACGGCGGCGACATGACCGCGCCGTTCGGCGGCTTCAAGCAATCGGGCAACGGCCGCGACAAGTCGCTGCACGCGTTCGACAAGTACACCGAGCTCAAGGCGACGTGGATTAAGTTGTAGACCCGGAGGCCTACCCCTGTGGGACCGGCTTTAGCCGGGAAGAGGTCAGTACATTCGCCACATATGCGTTTCCTGACATGCCACCTTCCCGGCTAAAGCCGGTCCCACGGGTGATCATCGTTCAGTTCTAGAACCAGCCGGACTCCCTCCCAGGAATCCGGCTGTGTCGTTTCAGCCTTTTGACCCACAGGAGCATGGCAATGCGTTGGGGGACTTATTTTGCGGTGCTGGCTTCGGTGCTGAGCGTTGGCCTCGCGCTGGGCGTCAGCATGCCGCTGGTGTCGCTGCGCCTGGAAAGCTGGGGCTACGGCTCGTTCGCGATTGGCGTGATGGCGGCGATGCCCGCCATTGGCGTGTTGCTGGGCGCGAGCCTGGCCAGTCAGCTGGCCGCACGCTTCGGCACGGCGGCGCTGATGCGCCTGTGTCTGTGGGCGGGCGCGCTGTCAGTGGGCTTGCTTGCGTTGCTGCCGTATTACCCGGTCTGGCTGGTATTGCGCCTGATGCTCGGTGTAATCCTGACCATCGTGTTCATTCTGGGCGAAAGCTGGATCAACCAACTGGTGGTCGAGCGTTTGCGCGGCCGGCTGGTGGCGCTGTACGGCAGCACTTACGCGCTCTGCCAACTGGCCGGGCCGTTGCTGCTCGGCGCGCTGGGCACCGAAGACGATTACGGCTTCTGGGTTGGCGTGGCGTTGCTGGTCAGCTCGCCGCTGCTGTTGCTCGGACGCAGCGGAGCGCCCAGCGCTGATGCCTGCAGCGTGACCTTTATCGATTTGTTCGGCTTCTGCCGCGCCATGCCCGCCATTGCCTGGGCCGTGGCGCTGTTTGCCGCGTTCGAAGCCCTGATTCTGACCCTGCTGCCGATTTATTGCCTGCGTCAGGGCTTCACTGCGGAAATCGCTTTGGCGATGGTCAGTACCGTGGTGGTCGGCGACGCATTGCTGCAACTGCCGATTGGCGCACTGGCCGACCGCATTTCCCGACGCACGCTGTTTTCCGCTTGCGCGCTGGCGCTGATGATTTCCAGCCTGTTGGTGCCGCTGATGGTCGATACCGTGTTGATCTGGCCGTTGTGGGTGCTGTTTGGTGCCAGCGCCGGTGGTTTGTTCACCTTGTCGCTGATCCTGATCGGCGAGCGTTTCCGTGACGACTCGCTGGTGCGCGCCAACGCCCATGTCGCGCAACTTTGGGGGATTGGTTGCCTGATCGGGCCATTGGCGGCCGGAGCGGGCAGCCAATGGGTCAGCGGGCAGGCATTGCCACTGTTGATGGCAGCGGGTGCCTTCGGGTTGGTGCTGTTGTCGCAGCGGCGCGGCGCGTTTGGCGTGCAGCCGGTGGCGGCCTAGAGCATTTTCTCCAGGCCGACGGCGCTGCTGAACCATGCATTGAAGCGGCGCCAGGCGTCGCCCGGTTCCTTGTGCAAGGTGTGGATCTTGCCGTCGTCTTCGGTTTCCCACACCACTTGGCCGTCCTCCAGCTTCGCCTGATAACTCAAGGCCGGCGCCATGCCTTGCAGAGTCAGTTCCCGCAGGTATTCAGTGAGCTGCGGACTGTCGACCAATACGCCGACTTCGGTATTCCACAGCACTGAACGCGGATCGAAATTGAACGAGCCGACAAAGATTTTCTGTCGATCAAAAATCATCGCCTTGCTGTGCAGGCTGGAGTCCGAGCCGCTGGTGATGAACGGGGCTTTCTTGAACAGATGCGGACCGCTGCCGCCGCTGGTACCGGTATCACCGGGTTGACGGCGCATTTCGAACAGCTTCACGCCGTGCTCAAGCAACGCCTTGCGATAGGGCGCGTAACCGCCGTGTACCGCAGGAACATCGGTGGCCTCCAGGGAATTGGTCAGCAAACTCACCGCGACCCCCGCATCGGCGCGCCCCGTGAGGTAAGTCAGGCCTTCCTTGCCGGGCACGAAGTAGGCAGAAATCAGCACCAATTCTTCATGAACGTTGAGCAGTTCCGGGGCCAGCTGCGTGGTCAGCAGCAAGTGCGGGTCCGGTTCGTCGCGGGCCAGCACTTTGGTCGGCGCATCCCACAGCGCCTGGTTATGCGCCCAGATCAGCTCGTTGAGCCAGGTTTTCATGCGCGGCTGGGTTTTGTACGCCATCAAGCGGTCGTACAAGGCGCGGTGTTGCTGGTGGGACTTCTCCAGCGAGTCTTCGAGCTGCACCCGCGCCTTGGCCAGGTCACGCACGGTCGGCAGGAAATACATGAATTCGGCGATGGGCTTGCTGAGCGCACTGTTCCAGTACTGATCGAAGCTGTGCCCCAATTGTTGCGCCACCGGGCCGACGCTAAGCATGTCGATGTCGGTGAAGTTGAGGTTTTCCTCGGCGTCGAAATATTCGTCGCCCAGATTGCGTCCACCGACAATCGCCGCACTGCTGTCGGCCAGCCACAACTTGTTGTGCATGCGTCGGTGTTGGCGAGACAGATTGAACAGGCGGCCCATGCTGCGCGTCACGCCGGTTTCACGGCCCAGCTCTTGCGGGTTGAACAGGCGGATCTGAATGTTCGGGTGCGCGGCGAGGGTGGCGATGGCCTGATCGAGGCCGTCGCTGGTGGTGTCGTCCAGCAGGATTCGCACCCGGACCCCGCGATCTGCCGCTTTGAGCAGTTCATCGATAAGCGCGCGCGTGCTCAGGCCGTCGTGAACGATGTAGTACTGCAAGTCCAGGCTGGTGCGCGCATTGCGGATCAACTCGGCCCGGGCCATGAAGGCTTCGGTGCTGTTGGGCAGCAGGCGAAAGCCCGAACGCCCTTCATGGGGCATGGCCATGGACTGAATCGAGCGGCCGAACGCCGAATCCGTCGGCGGCAACGCCTGACTCGGTTCATTGGGAATGCTGACATGGGCGCAGCCACTGACGCACAACGCAAATAGCAGACAAAGGGACGACGCCCACGCTTTCTTCAAACTCACCACCCGCACACTTCGGTTTGGCGATATGACCCCCAAAACCCGCTAAAAGTTACGCCCGCCGCGTTACGGGTTGGCGATCAGTTGCGAAATGGTCTCGCCGACGGTACGCACGGCAGCCTCGACATCAGCCGTCGGCTTGGCGGCGTAGTTCATCCGCAGGCAGTTTCGGTACTTGCCGGATGCGGAAAAAATACTGCCCACCGCGATCTGTACGCCTAGCGGCAGCAATGCCCGATTCAGGCGCTGAGTATCGAAATCCTCAGCCAGCTCAACCCACAGCATGAAGCTGCCCTGCGGCCGACTGACCCGCGTGCCCGCCGGGAAGTAACGCGCCACCCAGTCGATCATCAAGTCGCGGCTGCGCTGGTACTGGCTACGCATGCGCCGCAGATGCGGCTCGTAATGCCCGCCCTGCAAAAATTCGGCAATCGCCAGTTGCGGTTGCGGCGCGGTGGAGCCAGTGCTGATGTATTTCATGTGCAGCACGCGCTCAAGGTAGCGCCCCGGTGCAACCCAACCAATGCGCAGCCCCGGCGCCAGCGTCTTGGAAAACGAGCTGCAGAGCAGCACCCGGCCATCTTCGTCGAAGGACTTGATAGTGCGTGGTCGCGGGTAGGTGTAGGACAGATCGCCATACACATCATCTTCGATGATCGCCACGTCAAAGCGCTGGGCCAGGGTCAGCAGCGCCCGCTTGCGCGCTTCGGGCATGACGTAGCCCAGTGGATTGTTGCAGCTGGGGGTCAACTGTATGGCTTTGATCGGCCACTGCTCCAACGCCAGCTCCAACGCGTCGAGGCTGATCCCGGTCAGCGGATCGGTGGGGATTTCCAGGGCTTTCATGCCCAGGCCCTTGAGGGTTTGCATAGCGCCGAAAAAGCTCGGCGAGTCCACCGCGACGATATCGCCGGGATCACAGATGGCGCGAATGCTGGACGACAACGCTTCATGGCAGCCGGTGGTAATCACCAGGTCATTGGCGGTGAGGTTGCAGCCCGAATCCAGCAGCAGACGCGCGACTTGCTCGCGAAGTGTCTGGGTGCCGTAGATATTGTCGTAATACAGACCCGGCATATCCTGATTGCGGCTGATCCTCGCCATGGCCCGCAGCAGCGGCCGCAGCGTCGGGCTGGTCACGTCCGGCATGCCCCGTCCGAGTTGCTGGAGCTTGGGATCGGTCTTGGCGCGAATCAGCTCCAGCACCTGATCCCACTGGGAAATATCCACCGGCCGCTGCGCCGGACGGCCGATCACTGGCAGCGCAGGAACTGTACGGCTGGCGGGCACGAAATACCCGGACTTGGGTTTCGGCGCCGCGAGGCCGTTGTCTTCCAGCAGCCGATACGCCTGCTGCACGGTGCTCAGGCTGACGCCATGTTCGACGCTCAAGGCGCGCACTGAAGGCAGCCGGTCGCCGGGGCGATAAAAACCGTTTTCAATCCGCGAGCCGAGCAACTCGGCGAGGTTGACGTAAAGGGTCATGGCGAACTCCCGGCTGCGATAAAGATGGAAACCATACAGATGCGTGAAAAATACAGCATTCAGGGCAGGTTTGAAATCATCTGTATGGAAATTAATAGTTTTGTTTGGATCTGTAACGGTTTCCGCTGGGCCGCCATCATGTAGCCACAGACAACGTGATGAGGGTTTGACTAATGAACGGGTTCAGTGATGTGCGGTTGGCGCTTTACAGCCAGGAACTGAGTGAAGGGCAAGCAGTTGTCGTCAAGACAGCCTGCGCACCCAAGCTGAGTCGCTGGGCTCTGTATGGCCATCGCTGGACGTCACGCAAAATGCTGCTGAACCTGACCGCGGATGAGTTGCAGGACATTGGCGTCACGCCGGGGCAAGCCAGGACGGAAGGGTTGAAGCCGTTCTGGAGAGAGTGACAGCTGGCCCTACAACCATGGAAACATGAAAACCCGTAGGACCGGCGTCAGCCGGGAGGGCATTCTCCCGGCTGACGCCGGTCCTGCGGGATGAATTCCAATTCATGGACTTTCAGCGCAACTCCAGCAACCGATGCCACAACATCCCCAACGCCAGCAGCGGCGAGCGCAGGTGTTTGCCGCCAGGGAAGGTCATGTGTGGAACTTTGGCGAATAAATCGAAACCCGCGCTGTGCTGCCCGGCGATGGCCTCGGCCAACAACCTGCCGGCCAGATGCGTGGCGTTCAGGCCATGTCCGGCATACGCCTGGGCGTAATACACGTTGGGCTGATCCGCCAGCTTGCCAATTTGCGGCAGGCGGTTGGCACCGATGCCGATCATGCCGCCCCATTGGTAATCGATTTTCACCCCGGCCAATTGCGGGAACACCTGAAGCATCTTGGGCTGCATATAAGCCGCGATGTCCTGAGGATCACGCCCGGAATAATGACAGGCACCCCCGAACAACAACCGGCGATCCGCCGAGAGCCGGAAATAATCCACCGTGACGCGCTGGTCGCACACCGCCATGTTTTGCGGCAATAGCTCATGAGCCTGAGCGTCGCTCAAGGGTTCGGTGGCGATGATGTAGCTGCCAGCGGGCAGGATCTTGCCGCTCAACTGCGGGTTGAGGTCGTTCAAGTAAGCATTGCAGGCCAACACCAGGGTCTTGGCAGCGACCGAGCCTTGGGCGGTGTGCACCTTGACCTGCGGGCCGTAGTCGATGCGGGTGACCGCCGAGTGTTCGAACAACCGAACGCCCAATGTCTTCGCCACCGCCGCTTCACCCAGCGCCAGGTTCAGCGGATGCAAATGCCCGGAGCCCATGTCGATCATGCCGCCGACATACCGATCAGAACCGACCACACTGTGCATTTCGCTGGCTTGCAGCAGTTGCAGATGATGGCGATAACCGAGGCTGCGCAGCTCTTCGGCGTCTGCGGTCAGACTGAGCAGATCACGCGGTTTGTTGGCCAGGTCGCAATAACCCCAGGTCAGATCGCAATCGATGGCGTAGCGCTCGACGCGCTGGCGCACGATCTCCACGGCTTCCAGCCCCAGCAGTTTCAACTGGCGCACGCCGTCGTTGCCGATCACATTGGCGAACTGCTCAAGGCCGTGGCCGACACCACGAATCAGTTGACCGCCATTACGCCCGCTCGCGCCCCAGCCGATCTTGTGCGCTTCAAGCAACACGACGCTCAGGCCGCGTTCGGCCAGTTCTATGGCAGTGTTAAGCCCGGAAAACCCGCCGCCCACCACGCACACGTCGGCCTGCAACTCGCCTTGCAACAACGGATGATCCGGCTGCGGATGGCTGCTGGCGGCGTAATAAGAAGCGGCGTGTTGACCGGTCGCGGCAGAGGGTCGGGCGCGGGCGTCCATGGCGTGGGTTCCGTTGGCGGTGTTTGAAAAACTTCACGGAGGATAAGCCGCAGCTTCAAGCCTGGGCAAGGATCGGTCCGACGGCGCTGTCATGAGGTGGGCAACTGAGGCAAAATCGCGCCCATTCACACGGGGTAATCGATCCAATGAGCTGCAACAGTCAGAAAATCCGCTCGCTGCGTCAGCAGATTCCGTCTTTCGAGTGCGTTCCTGGCTGTCATGACTGCTGCGGGCCGGTGACGACGTCGCCGGAAGAAATGTCCCGCTTGCCGCGCAAGACGGCAGCCGAGCAGGAAGCGGCCATGGATGAACTCAACTGCGTGCATCTGGGCCCCAACGGCTGCACCGTGTACGACGAGCGCCCGCTGATCTGTCGCCTGTTCGGCACCACGCCGACACTGCCATGCCCCAACGGCCGCCGCCCCGTGGAGCTGATCCATCCACGGGTCGAGAAGCAGATTCACGCGTACATGGCGTCGACGCGGCAGGTGTTGGTGTAATCGAACACCGTAGGAATGCATTCCAAGTCTGCTGTTCTCACTCCGCAATCGGCAAATTCAGACTCTCCTTCACCTCTTCCATCACGATGTAGCTTTTGGATTCGCGCACGTGGGGGAGTTTGAGGAGGATGTCGCCCAGCAGTTTGCGATAGGACGCCATCTCCGAAATGCGCGCCTTGACCAGGTAATCGAAGTCGCCGGACACCAGATGGCATTCCAGCACATGGGGCAATTTGAGCACGGCGCGGCGGAATTCTTCGAAGGTATCGCCGGATTTGTAATCCAGGCTGATTTCGACGAAAACCAGCAGGCTGGCTTTGAGCGCCTGCGGGTTGAGCCGGGCGTTGTAGCCCATGATGATGCCTTCACGTTCCAGCCTGCGGACCCGCTCCGTGCACGGCGTAGTGGACAATCCGACGCGTTCGCCCAGCTCGGTGAACGAAATTCGGCCATCGGCCTGAAGGATGCGCAGAATGTTGCGATCGATCTTGTCCAGCTCACGTTTTGACTGATGTTCCGTTCGCAAGGGAAACCCCCTCTAGCAAAGCGTTCTTTACCGAGAATTTCCGCCGAATATAGGCGTTTATATGGTGAAAAGCACTGCCAGATGCTGCATATACTGCACACATCCTTGCTTAAAACTTCAAAACGTCAGCGGATATCCGCGATGAGGTCATCGACATGCGCGTTCTGGTCCTTGGTAGTGGTGTGATCGGTACGACAAGTGCCTATTATCTGGCGCGTGCAGGCTATGAGGTCACCGTTGTCGACCGCCAGCCCGCTGCGGCCATGGAAACCAGTTTTGCCAACGCCGGCCAGGTATCGCCGGGTTATGCATCGCCCTGGGCTGCGCCGGGTGTGCCGCTCAAGGCCATCAAATGGCTGCTGGAACGCCACGCGCCTCTGGCGATCAAGGCCACGGCCAATATCGATCAATACCTGTGGATGGCGCAAATGCTGCGCAATTGCACCGCCAGCCGGTATGCAGTGAATAAAGAGCGCATGGTTCGCCTGTCTGAATACAGCCGCGATTGCCTTGATGAACTGCGCGCTGAAACAGGCATTGCCTACGAAGGCCGCACGCTGGGCACCACTCAACTGTTCCGCACCCAGGCGCAACTGGATAACGCCGCCAAGGACATTGCCGTGCTCGAACAGTCCGGCGTGCCTTACGAGCTGCTCGACCGCGCCGGCATCGCCCGGGTTGAACCGGCCTTGGCCAGCGTCACCGATATTCTCGCTGGCGCCTTGCGTCTGCCCAACGACCAGACCGGCGATTGCCAGCTGTTCACCACGCGTCTCGCCGAGATGGCGGTGAACCTGGGCGTCGAGTTCCGCTTCAATCAGTCCATCGAACGCATCGATTTTGCCGGCAACCGCGTCAATGGCGTATGGATCGACGGCAAGCTGGAAACCGCTGACCGCTACGTGCTGGCGCTGGGCAGTTACTCGCCGCAGCTGCTCAAGCCGTTGGGCATCAAGGCACCGGTTTATCCGCTCAAGGGTTACTCGCTGACCGTGCCGATCACCAATCCGGCCATGGCGCCGACGTCGACGATTCTCGACGAGACCTACAAGGTTGCGATCACCCGTTTCGACAACCGCATCCGCGTCGGCGGCATGGCGGAAATCGCCGGTTTCGATCTGTCGCTCAATCCTCGTCGGCGCGAAACGCTGGAGATGATCGTGGGCGACCTCTATCCTCAGGGCGGTGATCTGACCCAGGCCAGTTTCTGGACCGGGCTGCGTCCGACCACGCCGGACGGCACGCCGATTGTCGGCGCCACGCCGTTCAGCAACCTGTTCCTCAATACCGGCCACGGCACGCTGGGCTGGACGATGGCCTGCGGTTCGGGCCGTTTGCTGGCCGATCTGATCTCGCGCAAAACGCCGCAGATCAGCGCCGAAGGCCTGAATATTTATCGCTATGGCAGTACCAAGGAGATCGCCCAACATGTCAATCCAGCGCCAGCTCACTAACGAGCGCATGAGCCAGGTCGTGGTCAACAACGGCACCGTGTACCTGTCCGGTCAAGTGGGTGACGACCTGTCTGCCGGGATCGAACAGCAGACCCGCGAGACGCTCAACAGCATCGAGCGCTTGCTGGATCTGGCCGGCACTGACAAAAGCCGCATCCTGTCAGTGACGATCTACCTGAAAGACATCGACGCCCATTTCGCAGGCATGAACAGCGTCTGGGACACCTGGCTGCCAAAAGGCGTCGCGCCCGCGCGGGCCACGGTTGAAGCCAAACTCTGCGAGCCGGAAATTCTGGTGGAGTTGTCCGTGATTGCCGCATTGCCGTAAGCAACACATCCGTTGGAGCGTGGCTTGTCCGCAAACCGCGCTGTAGGAGCGACTTTAGTCACGAAGGCGTCAATGGCCTTCCCGGCTAAAGCCGGTCCCACGCCAGCGTCCAACAGTCTCAACCTACTATCAGATGCCCATCATGCGTCCAGCTCGCGCCTTAATCGATCTTCAAGCCCTGCGTCACAACTACCAGCTAGCCCGCCAGGCCACGGGCGCCAAGGCGCTCGCGGTGATCAAGGCCGATGCCTATGGTCATGGCGCCGTGCAAGTCGCCCAGGCCCTGGAGGCCGAAGCCAACGGTTTCGCCGTGGCCTGTATCGAAGAAGCGCTGGAATTGCGTGAAGCCGGGATTCGC
>Ga0247809_1001004_pt1 | contig 12627 bp, 11 predicted proteins | sample UWRJL104311B1_FD_180951 | JGI IMG/M metagenome (GOLD analysis project Ga0247809, IMG submission 180951) | Plant litter microbial communities from Arlington Agricultural Research Station in Wisconsin, United States - UWRJ-L104-311B-1 | ecosystem: Environmental > Terrestrial > Plant litter >...
ATTGGCAACTGAGGCTATCGTCAACAGCAGGACGAGGAGCTTCAGCCTGGGTTTGAGGTTGTTGCTGCTGTTGGACTGGTGCCTCTTGTTGTTGTTGTTGTTGGGCAGGCTGAGATTGGTTCTGGATGGAACCTTGGTTCTGATTGACTTGTTCAGACATTTTGGAGGTCTTGGAAGGGGGGTCGTCGAGAGTGCTTGGCTTGGCACTTGGAAACGGGAGTTGGAATCTTAGCGCGACTAGATATCTAGCGAGCTGCTCGCGTTAATTAAAGCAACGATGCTTTATGATTTAACTTGCGCAAATAGAGTGGAATGGTTGTGAATAATATTGAGTGATTCACTACCAGATAAACAACTTCTCAGAAAGAGCGCAAAACCTCGATTAGTTGGGGGATGTGCATTACTTTAAGGCACGGGGCGGGGGTCTTGGCGCGTCTGCCACTAGTGCGACTCTGGGTCTAGTTCATTTTCATAAAAGCGGGTCGCTAATTAGCTCTGTATATTCACCTTTGTCAACAATATTACCACACCCGTCTCAGCACCCACATCACACCACGGTCCTCTTTCCATTGGCTATCTCTCCCTAGGAGGCTGTCTACATCAACGCCATGTGTAAATTATTATATATACGCCGCGACATGACGAGAGACAAAAAGTCTTAGCCCGCCTTCCGGCCAAGAGAGCGGAATTTGGCTTGGTCATACGGCCACAGCGGCAGCGGTACCGTACCATATCAAAGAGTGCTCCTCTTCTCGTCTGTAACATGCATACCATACAGATTGGCCCATTCGCGTATTTACTACCTCCATAAATAATGAGCGACGAGACGGTTGAGGTTCCACTTGCTGCGAAGACATCTCTGACATGATTGTAGCCTTTACGAGTGTATTTTGGCAGCACAACTCGGGGGTGAAGTATTTACAAATGTCCACCCCCATGTATGAAGGAACAGCACTTACTCCTAAACTTTCGTACTGGTGTAATCCGTTCGGAGGATGGATCTGGTCTCACTCTCCTCTCTTTGGTGGCGCGCTTTGCCTTTCCAATCATATGTCCGTGCCTCCAGACACAAGATGGTTCCCGACACGTCTCGTATCGGCTTTCAGTGGCTATGTTATATTGCCCAGCCCTTGGCCTTCCCAAGGTCTTGAGCCCGCCGGCCTTCCAAGATTCCCTCTCCGGATAAGTCTTTCCCCTCGTCCGTGATTCGTGATGAGCTTGGCCCCAAATTGGCACATTGGCATTTTGGTTTCGTCATCTAAATGTTAACTTTGTCTTGGTCACTTGCTTCGCCCTTCGCCCGCTCTCCCCCCAAGAATTCCGTCCCTCCTTGTTACGTGGCCAAGAGACTGGGCATTTCAGTTGCAATAAAGAGAAGTTTGGTAAGTGAACGTCAGGACATGATGGCTATACCCTGACGCAGAGAATAGGACCACCAAATCGAGGAATTATTGTAGCCTGTGACCTTTCCAAAGTAAGCCAGCCAATATGAAGAACGCCGAGTTCTTCACAAGAGCAGATTGCCCTTCCAAACTTTTGGATTCGACATTAATAATGCCGTTTGACCTGCCTGAAGCAGCTCCAAGCTACAAGGCGTTAGATGAGACAAGAGCCTGCCTCCCAAACACCTGGGAGGAAATTGAAATTTTATGTTACGCAGTTGTACAGTATGCGAAGAATCTGGTCTCGCCTGTATTCTTGATTTGAGTGTTGTTGGCATCCCCACGGAGCATAATCATTTATGCAAGATAGTACTGCCAAAGTATGATATAGTGCTGGCGCTTTGTTTGCAACTGCCTCATGAATCGAAACTCGCACGTACATTCATATGTACGTGTAAATCTCTGTTATAATTTGTCTTAATGGGAACCTCATCCTACATCATCGCTGAGCCAATTGCCCAGCTTTATTGGTGTCGTGTCTTGTGCTTTCATTCCGCCGTCCGCTCCTCCCTTTGTCTAAGCTTGGCCACTTGGCCATTGGCATTGCTTATGTTTAATCCGTTACCAACTTGTCGAAGAAAACACTCAGTAATCTAAAGACAAGATTGCATAATCGAGCATTTCGCTTTTATATAGTGATGATTTAGTGATGATTTAGTGATGATTTAGTGATGATTTAGTGATGATTTAGCGATGAAGCGTATCTGAGTTGTCAGGGCACTCGGTACAACTACGTTGTGCAACATTTCTCTCCATGACCGTTCGGACAAAGTGTTTCAAGCAGAGCTCGAGGAAATGATATGGTGAAACGATATATTTTGTTAACACTAATCTGGCTGCGGTCATGTTTATGATATTTGCCTTCACCATCGATGTTTGTTTCCATAAACTAGCGGCTATAATATTGTCTTGAGATACACGCTTCTACAACTCAAAACTTTCAAATCATGAGTATTTTGAAGTAAGCTGCTATATTGAAGTTCAATCCATACTTCAAATTGCGCAGACTCTATTGTCATACTTCCAGTTACCTAACTTTGTGCCATATCTTTTGTAGATAAGCCAAGAGTAATAAAGTCTAGATTCTGTTCAGCTCACGGCACGAAGGTTCTCTCACAAAACCAAAATTACTATTGCAAATCACAACAAATCATCGCCTTTTAAATCGCTGCGGTTACTATTGCATCATGAATGAACACAAGAAACATACGAAGCTCTAGAAAGCCCAGTAAGAGAGTTCTAGAGTTGAATCACCAATATAGAAGAAGAGTATGTTTGAAACTGATGTTGGTGTTTCACGCAAGAGAAATACACGTCGTGAGAATGCAGATACACATATCTTCATGCCTATAATATCAATTAAACTTCACAGCACTCACTCGCTGGTCTGAAGATACGTGTGTATGTTCGATCGTACTGTAAAATCTGTTATAGGATTTTATTCATCTTCATCGCATTAAATCCTGTGAGACATGTGGTAAAAGCCTGACAATGTAGGTATAGTTGCTATGGATTTTTAATGATTCGGAGACAGAGGTTCCTAACTAGAATGACCATATCAAGCTCCCATCATATGGTCGTGTATTAATCGATTATGAACTGTCAATAATCATTTTATGAGTTTTGTTTTCCTGTTAATCCTTCATGTTAACAGGACCCCGTGATCAGGCTCATTGTGGGAGACCTGAGCTCGCTTAATACTAGTGCCCTAGGATTTTCCCGAAAGCCATCTAAATTCTTGATCGGTCGTCAACGACAAACGAACTAACTCGAACTCCTCAATCAACATCTCGAGAGACAGCTTCCTAAACCGTAGGAACCTGTCCGTCTCGATTCTTCATTTTCCCTTTCCGAATTGTTCCCTCGAAAGTAAAGTGCCTTAGAAGGCGCTGAGAGACGGCGGTATGACGGACGTTAAAAGCAAGGTGGGTTCCTGTTCAGCAACATAAACGCTGTGCGCACACATTGCCAGTGTCTCAATCGTGTTCGGAGAGGATCCAGAAGCTAACTATCATCCTTGCAGAACCTTTACGAGTTACTCGGTATGACGAAACTGACGCTGCAAAATACAATTGGTCAGGACACAAACTGACATGAAGTGACAAATAGGCAATGATCATGATCAAGACTCCGACAAGGAACCGGAGCCACCTGTGAAGGTCATTGATAAGACCCCAGCACGCAACACCAAGCGCAATGCTCCTGCAGAGGCACCAGCTTCCAAGGCTCCAGCAGGTGGTGAGGCACGAGGTACCCGTCGCGGAGGCTTCCAAGGCAACGAGGGTGGTGAGTTAAAGCTCAAGTGCCATCTACGCCATAGATGGTGCAAAATTTTCTTCATACTCGTACTAATAGGCATAAAGCTTTCCGGGACCGTACTGCTGGTAGCGCAGCCAACCGAGGCAAGCCAACTGATGAGAACGTCCGTGATGATCGCCAATCAAGACGTGGCGGTGGACGTGGCAGAGGTGATCGTCAATTCGACAGACATAGCCGCACCGTAGGAGGGTAAGCTACACCAATCCATGCATACATCATAGCCTAACATATTGTAGTGAATCCGAGAAGCAAGCCAACCACGGTTGGGGAGCCAACGAAGGCCCTGCCGAGCTTGATGATGAACAGGCTGGAGAAGCCATTGCCAAGGCCGACCAAAAGGACGGTGATGCTGCTGAGCCCGCTGCTGAAGCTGAGCCAGAGGACAACAGCAAGTCTTATGAAGAGTACCTCGCTGAACTTGCCGAAAAGAAGCTCGCCCTCGGTGCCGGTGTCCCAGAGGCACGCAAGGCGAATGAAGGTAGCAAGCAAGACAAGAAGTGGGCATCTGCTAAGCCTCTCGCTAAAGAGGAAGAAGAAGACTTTGTTGCCGGTTCCGGTGGAAAGGCCAAGCGTGAACGTGAGCGCAAACAGAAGCAAGTCATCGACATCGACCAACGCTTCCAGGAAGCCCCAGAGCGCGGGGGACGTGGAGGTGCAGGTGGATTCCGTGGAGGTCGCGGCGGTCGTGGAGATCGTGGTGACGGACCATCCCGAGGCCGAGGTGGCAGAGGAGGTCGTGGTGATGGAGACCGAGGACGTGGTGGTCGTGGCGGCGACAGAGGTTCTCATGCTCCTCGCGGTGGCCCACGCAACAATGCCTCTGGCCCATCATCATCCATCAACACCGAGGATACCAAAGCTTTCCCAAGCTTGGGAGCATAAATATCATGTCACAAGACCTGGTCCTAGAAGGCAACAAGATTTTTTAAAATCTTTTTCCATTCAAAGGGTTATAAAATGGTAGGGCAAATTTGGCGGTGGTAATTTCCAAAAAAAAAATGGCGGGAAAGCTTATATGGTGGTTTCGAGCACTAAGTCTATCGATCATGCGGTCTGTTTCATGAAAGCAAAAGCATGAGGTTTTCTATGGCTCTCCTTTTTTCAGTCTTGAGTGATTGCATCGAATCTCGCGAATGGTCGGAATTTCGATCCTATGCTTTATTGCTTGGGGTTGGATCGACTTGCTTGTAATGGTAGAGCATAGAACAAAATTCTCTAGCAGTCTGGTAATGAAATACGATGTGTCTATAACTGGGTGTGCCATGTGGTGCTCTGTGACATGCTTAAACCAAGAGTCGAGGTCCTATAGTGCTCGCATTGCCCGATCTACCTATGCTGTGTTTATGGTGATATTTTTGATGTTCTTTCCCCCGGATTTTGTGGCCGCAAGCTGCAAATTTTAGCCTGGTATACAGACCACCAACATCGTGTCAAGATTTCTGTCCTAACTCATTCGAGCAAATATAATGGGATGGCTTTCAGAACCTAGGTGATGAAAGTTCAGATCAGTCTTTCCATCTTTTAAAAACTGCGAGTTTTGTTATCGTTTCTACCTACAGTGTCGCAATTTTGTGGCCTACAGAGTGATCATCACGTATTCCATATTCCTTGCTCCTTTTATGTTCATAGATCAAATTCAAGCAGAGTGACACAGAAGGCTTGAGCACAAAGTATACTGAAGAAGATGCCAAGGTGTGATATCCTTTCATATATAGCAAAAATGCACATAGAACACTTGTAAATTTAGTTTAAATCTTACGTTATACATAATGTACCTTTCTCCACCCCCTCATGCTGTAATCATCGCCTCGAACTTCCCGTCAATCTCTACGATCTTCTCTGCAGCTTTCTTGTACCCTGCCTCTTCTTCTAATCGGCCCACATACGCAAACAGCAATGGATACTTCTCCTGTGCCAAGCCACCTCTGCCCCTCGCACCAATCACTGCGAAACTCAACATGATATCTGCACCGGTGAGGTGGGGACCGCAGATAAATTTACCGCCATCGGGAGAAGTGGCAAGTTGTGATTCAAGAAATGTGAAGTGGGTGGTGAATTGGGGGTCGAGGAAACCAGTTTGAAGTTTGGAGGCTATGGTATTGGTGATGGGACGGATGAAGAATGGAACAGGAGATTTTCTGATTGCTATTTTCTATGTTAGTATGATGGTTACGAAGCAGATTGGTACAAATTCCTTTAGGGGAGGGGGGGCCGGAGGGTCATACAAATACCAACAAGAGTAATCAATAACAAAGTCATAAAACTCCCCTCTGCATAATGCAAAAAATACCGAAACCTCAACCATTCTTCCGTCTCACCACCAACTTGTCCCTCTTTGCCCTCTCGGTAACGTTTTGGGAGGAGAGTGCTCCCATTGGCGAAATGGTCGAGGAGGTATTCGATTATGAAGGCACTTTCAGCAATGGTAACACTTTCCGTCGAGTCAGCTGGTGTTACGGTTATGACTGGAGATTTTCCGAGGGCGTGTATTTTTTTGAGCGCGGGTGGTGCATGTTTGTCTGCTTGACGGTGGAAAATCTCGAGTTCGTAGGGGATTTTGAGTTCTTCGAGGAGCCATAGGATGCGTTGGGAACGGGATTGTTCGAGCCTGGGGTTTGTTAGAAATACGAATATATAGAGAAATGTCATGAGGTTCAAGCTAGCGAATATCAAGAGCTACATAACCAGGTAGTTGATCCTGACGCATGTAATTTCCTTGGTACATGATATCTTCACAGCAAAGAGAAACGCAGAGATCATTTGAGACCAATTCGACATCACTCTCATCCAAGCGCTTTGAGAATGAAAGCATGGCTTACCAATAGAGTTTGACTTTTGGCTGACCGGCTGCTGTAACTGAAGACATTTTCTATTGCTTAGTTCCTATAGTGGCGATATCTAAAATATATGAAAAGCAGTGTATGAGATTAAGAGAGAGAGAAAAAGATGATAGAGTGGTTGAGAAAACGCCATGCCGAGGCATCATAGGAAGATCGACCCACTTGAGTCTACTGAGAAAGAGAAAGGAGATATTGTTCTGATCAGGTTCGACTTTTGAAATTCATTGGGATCATGAAAATGGGAAATGGGACTGAATGTATTTGAAAACTCCTGGCGCCAAATAGGTAACCCATGCCAATATGTCGTAAGAACTTAAAAGGCTTGCCCTGTGGTTACATTCAAACCCGACCTGCATATCCGGCGGGGCCGGAATTATGTTTTCCCGGTCAGATCCAGAAGCTCGACTTCAAGTCAATTCACGACGACAATCCCCCAAAGTACATCACGGTATTCGCCAACAAACCTCACAATGGCGGGCCACCACAATCATGGTATAGCTGTCCCCTATTCCTTGGCACTGAATTACCACTAACTGAAGTTCAGCTCTCGCGATGGATCCCGCGCTGGTCAAATACAATAGTAGGCCGATTACACCTCTATCACAATTGGCACGAGCATGTTACTGATGAGAGTTAGACATGTGGACCAATCGACACAAGTACTTCAGATGGAATGGACGGACCGCTCGTATTACATTTGCATATGTCGTTGCATTCCCGGCGCTTATTGGATATTTGGCATATACTACAGATGTATGTATACTCGTTTGTTGAGTTGAAGGGGAGATGCTGACTTGTTTAGGGGAAATGGGATATGAGAGGAAAGCGTAGAGGCGATCCGATTAAGGAGTTTTGATGGGCAGATGTCTGGATGAGGGACTTGTGAAGCAAGGATTGTACATATGAAGACTTCGGAATGAAAGATAATTGCCATTGCAAACTCTAGCAGCTATTACCTTACCACAACTGGATAAGTGAATCTTGATAAACAGGTAGATTATTTTTGGTGCAATGGCATCTACAAATAACCACTTTAGGATATTATACCCCAATCTCGTGGGAGGTGCTTTCTGAGTTCCATTCGCCTGGACCGTTGCCAGTATGTGCACTCGAAACTATTTGAATACCGAAGTAGATCAATGAAGCTCACATGTACTTAACAATGTCTCTTCAATAATTGCTCTTCATTAGCTTTTTATTGATGGGACTAACTAGTATCTGAAGATACTCCCAATAGTACCAATCCAACGGATCAAATACTATGGTACTGTCCAAACGCCAGGATAAAGTACTTAAACATAGCACTGCATTTACTTTCACCATCTACCACCCCGTCCACCTCCAAATCCCCCGCCGCCGCCATAGCCACGACCCCTCCCAGCAGAAGGTCCTTCTGGGACTCTTTCACCCCTTCTCCATTCTCCATTAGGCACTCCAGCTCCCATTCCCTGACCAAACCCACCCCTAGGTCCTCCTCTACCTCTATATCCTCCTCCATTCTCTCTTGGTCCCATAGATCCACCCCTTCCTCCAAATCCATACTCCCCTCTCCCGGCTCCAAATCCTCCACCTCTCGCAGGACCTGTGGGATGAGGCGCAACACCACCGTTGGCCTGCACAGGTAATATAGCACAAGAAACATAATCCCCGACCACAAACTTCACGTCCTGCAATGTCTTCTCTGGCTCTCCACCTAACGACCCAGCCATCTGGCCCCCCGCTACAATAACAGCTTCTTCCTCATCTGGTAAAACACCTGGGCCACCATCTCCAATTACGATACTACCCAAGTCCTTTGTCATATAACGCCCAGGTCCTGAACCTGCCCCTGAACTACGAGTATCGGCATAAATAAGGCGGAAAGCAAGGCGCGTACCAATTGCCGGATCTGGAAGTAATGTGGGTAATGCGGTAGTCAAAAGATGTGATAATTCTCTTAAGGAACATGTTGGCCATGTGTATATTTGGATAAATGGAGGAAGATCGCTGTTGGGGGAGAATTCATCCACTCTGTATATATGTTAGAGGGTTAAACTTGACAAGGCTGAAGAACTTTACCTGTGATAAGCCCCTGTTCTGTAGAAGAGCTTTAGAAGGAATGGGGGTTGTTGTGTACGGTCGATTTTACCCGGAGCCGAAGCCATATTTGTAGGGGTTTGTTGTAATAATTAGGTGTTTCTGTGAATGTGATGCTAGTTGTTGTGTTGATTGTTGATGCTCCGGCGCAAAAAAGGTGTTGACTCGGAAGGTTTGTTTTCAGCCTGGCCGACAACCTCAAGACAACTCTCGACCCGAAAACAACCTTCGCCTCACTACCCTTCCACGCTTACCAAAATAAGTTCTTTGAGAATATTCACAAAGCCTAGATTGCCATAACTTTCTGGAAGAGAAATTTAGCCTGGCCAGGCAATTTATTTGAAGAGGGGGAGACTGGTCGGCAACCTCACCCAGCATTATAACTCATCCCCAAACCTCACCACAACAATAACCACCCATAGCAATCATGGATTTCGAGTCCCTTATGTCAAGTGCCATCTCAAAGGCAAAGCCTACCAATACATCCGACCAGCCCTCTAAGAAATACATGAAGAGATCCGAAATAGAAGCAGAACGACGTGCACAATATCTCGCTGAACAACGAGCTCTCGAAGCTGAAAAGGAAACCAAGCTAGCTAACAAACGTAAAAGAGAAGACGAAGAGGCCGAAGCAAATAAATCGCGAGAGGAAAAGCGTAGGAGGCTGGCCGAAGAATCAAGGCAACGGAGGGAGGAACAGGAGGCTGAGGAAGATAGAGCACGCCGGAAGAGATTGGGTTTGCCGGAACTGATCAAAGAGGTTAGTGAGGAGGTTGAGAAGGATGATATCGAGGATGAAGAGCTTGTTGTGAGGTTAAGAGAGATGGGTCAGCCTGCGAAGTTGTTTGGGGAGAGTCATAAACAGAGATTGAAACGGTTCAAAAAAGTCAGCATTATTATGACTACTGGTCCTATTCCGACGTCTCTAAAATTAGTGGATGAAAAGGATATGAAGGTGGAGACCGTTCCAGAAGATGAGGAAGGGAGAAAATACCTATTTAGACAGCTGGCTTCCTATTTTACGATGGTTTTGACGGAGTGGGAGAGAGCACTTGCACAAGAAGAGAAGAGAGATACTTTCGCGAGTAAAGCAGCGTTCAATGCTATGGTGCAGAGCAAAGAAAACATGACACCAGTAGGCAGCCATTACCCATTCATACTTTGAATTTCCAAACTAACAGAGGCCAGCTATTCCGAAAATTCGAAGCCGCAGACGTTGATATAGATGTGCTGAAGCCCATCGTGGAAATCGTCAAAGCTGCTCAGGAAAGACGATACGTTGATGCCAACGATGGATATCTACGTCTTAGTATAGGAAAGGCTGCTTGGCCAATCGGAGTGACCATGGTTGGTATTCATGAGCGTAGTGCTCGAGAGAAGATTGGAGAGAGTGAAAAGGGTCATGTTATGGGAGATGAAATTACAAGAAAGTTCTTGCAGAGTATAAAGAGATGCTTGAGCTTTGCACAAGTCAGATGGCCTCCGGAGGATATCAGGCAATTAATGGGTTGATTTACTGGAAGCATAGGCTATTCACAATGCAAATTCTATCCTCAAATATGCACAGCTTTGTAGTAAAGTGAAAGCGCCATATTGACTTGTATTTGCGCTTGATCCATTTTCCAATTCTAAGCCCACATAGTGTAACAAGCTGCAACACATTTAGATAATGCAATTTGAGATTTACCGCTTGAATATACGGAAGAAGCAGAACATCTACACTTAGGAGCTTCTCAATTGTTTCTTGGAGCTATTTGTTCGAAAATGTTTCATAATTTGCTAGTCGCCGTTCGAAGAGACAGTAGTGTCTTCTCATTGACCAGTAGTAGTCGACCAACAAATTGAGTGATATATTCTATTATGTAGCAAATTCTGATGCTTCAAACTGCGTTTGTCAATCACATCTACCATGTAGGTAGCAAGCTACATTAAACACTCGCTTAATCGACTTTGGCTATATTTCACTTCAAAACAGCCAAAAATTGCCATAATATGATTTGATTAATATCGTTATGGTTGGGTGGGGTCTGAAACCTTCTGAATTGAATATGGAATGAGAGCTTGGCCTTGTTTCGTTATTCATTCCTCACGTGCTTCTACTAGAGCTTTTCTTTCTCTATATCTCGTCTTCAATTAACAATTGTCAATCCTCTTTTAATGCCAACAGAAAGGCAAACCATTTTGCACTTAACCTATTCACCTTCCAATTTGGATAGGCGGATTTAAAACCTCCTTACCAGATTCACTACTCGACAAGGCTTTGGCCCAAATTCTCCTTCCTACGAGTCAGCGTATGCTTTCCTCCAACAGACAACACATATTCTCGCCTGTTTTCTTTGTCAATTGTAGCATCTAAACATGAACATTACCAGCAATTCCACCAGGCTATTACCTGGGAGCCAAAGTCCCTCCGCTGATGCTGGCCCGGTTAACTGCCAGCCGCTTCAATGGCCAAAAGGGCACAACGTCTATGAAGGATCGTGAGTAATTTTGAGTCCTACTCTAGAGTCTTTCCGCCGTATATTTTCAACTCTAGATGGATGACTACTAACTTAAACATGTCAGAGACTCTGATGATGATGAATTCATTACTAGAGGAGGCCGAGCTAGAGCAAGCCCTATGGCATTGATCAAACCTGTAGAGGGTTAGCTCGCCAGATCTCTTGTTTGTCATAAACATCGCTTATATTGTTATATAGAGCTACCTAATATTGATTTTGAAAATCGCTTGCTTAGACAAGGACAATTGTGTGAGGGTGGTGAAAGTTTCTGTTCTTGGTAAGACCATATTTTGCAATGGAGTGAATAATTGGCGGATCCAGATGACACAGCGTGGTTATTCCTAACTTTACCTCTCAGGCAAAGTGTTAGGAAGTACCCGTACATTAATATTGGTAATACCAGCAGATCGAAGGTTGCTCAAGAGTTCTTCGATCAAGGTAAGATATATGAGCGATCTTGGGACTTGTGAGTAACACCGACCTATACTTTCTATATTCCATATTAATACTATACTAATTGTCATAGTTTCTATCTCTACCGTTCTACAGCACCTGGTCCGAATGAATCTCCATTTATTCTTGTACCCACTAAGCAATTAGAGCACTTCATAGACAATATCAACCAGAACTTAGGTACGAATCTCGTAGTCAAAACGGAGGATGATAGCCAATTCAAGGTCACATTCGAAGACAACAGCACACCAAGACCACGCTACTTAGGTCGAGCTAATAGTAAGGCTATGGCGGAGACTCTGAAAAACACTTGCCCTCCAAGTTACTTCAAGCTGGATGAAGAAGAGAGCGCTGATGGAGGTGAGTACTACCAGATATAGCAATACTCTAGGCATTGTAGGAGTTGGTGATGGATCTCACTTGTATAATCAGACCGCTCTGTTGTCCTGGCGCCATAATCTTTTCTGAACTGCTAAAACTAGCAAGACTGGAGTTAAGAGTTTATTGATTGATGCAAAGACCTGTTTGATGTGTAACCTTTTCTTATCCAATCAAACGGATTTACAATTGAAATCGATCACAAACTCTGGCTAGCTTAATGAAATAATGTTCAGTCACTGATTATAAATAGGTCTATCCCAGAGATCAGTCGCTGCATTCAAGGACAAAATCGATATGATTGCAAGAGCTCAGAAAGGAAAGAAAGCTGCTACTAAGGAGAAGCAGAAAACTGCTAGGATCGCTCAGCAACAGAGCTGGAATCACTCCATCAAGCGTGTGCAACGTTACCTTGGACTCCGTGAGGCTAGGTGTGAGAAACAAATGGAGGCAATTAGAACTAGCTTACAAAATGCCGGTCTTGTTTGGAAAGATTATGATGCTGCCGTTCAAGCAGCAGCTGCCAAACTTCGACCAGCCACTTACTTTAACCCGGACAAAGGAGCTGCATATGACTCCGAGGGATCAGTAGTTTTTGTTTGTGTTGATGTAAGCCAT
>Ga0247809_1001007_pt1 | contig 12603 bp, 11 predicted proteins | sample UWRJL104311B1_FD_180951 | JGI IMG/M metagenome (GOLD analysis project Ga0247809, IMG submission 180951) | Plant litter microbial communities from Arlington Agricultural Research Station in Wisconsin, United States - UWRJ-L104-311B-1 | ecosystem: Environmental > Terrestrial > Plant litter >...
ACAAAATGGAAGTCCTTATGATAATGCGATAGCCGAAAGGGTCAATGGTATTTTGAAAATTGAATTTCAACTTGGAGAAAATTTTCTATCATTTGTAGCGGCCAGGCAGCAGGTAGCAGATGCTATCCATAAATACAACCGTCTCAGACCCCATTTTAGCTGTGACTTACAAACACCACAATATCGGCATGCTGCTTTTCATCAAGTTTCAGGTAAAGTAAATAAAGGAAAATAAAATCAGCGTAAAGGGATTTCAGGAAATTAAATAAAATGACAAGTAAAAACAGAAATAATAGAACGTTATAGTCCTAATATTGTCAAGTAAAATCAGGATAAGACAGATAAGACACAGGGCACAGATGCTACGGGGCAACAAGGGAGACTGACCTACATGAATACGCATGTACAGCGCGTATACTCCGCATTGACTCCGCCTTTTTTAACTAGGTGAAAAATGCGGAGTCAATGCGCATTAAACGCTGATTTATGGCGCAGTGATCCAGTTCTTACTCCCTTCCTTCTCACTTCTCAGCCTGATCCTGTAATGACGAATCAGGTATTGTCCAGTAATGTCCGCCAAATGCTGACATTACTGGACGTCGGTATACATTGGTCACCAAATACTTCGTTTTGACTTTTTGTTCGATTATATTCGCCTTATAAAAACATAAAATTATGGGACTATTCGATGGAAAACATTTTACTGGGACGGTAGGTCAGGTAATCTTCAGAAAAAGAAAGCAGATAGTGTGTGCGAGACCACTTCCGGGCACGATGAAACAAACGGAAAACACCGAGGAAGCCTCAGGAACATTTGGTATGGCCAGTCTGCTCACCAGCAACATCAGACAAGGATTTTGCAATCTTCATGATGGCGATATACATTCCAGGCTGATGTCAGCACTCAATCCGGTTCTTTCTCAATGCCGGGATCTGGAAACGATGAAATATAGTTTTGACACCGGCAGCTTAATCAGCTTCAAGGTCTGGAATTCAATGTAGATTCGCCTCTGCGAAAGCAATTAGGATACCTGCCCGAGATTAATCTGAATAAGAACAGGCTTCAGGTACACTTCCCGACTGAAAAAATGGTGAAAAGGATCAAATTTATAAAAGAAAGTAGTTATTGTACAATTACTGCGAGCTTGTCACTTTTTGCTTTAAAAGATGGTTTGAGGTCGAAACCGTGCAGCAAAAGCTAAAGCTGGGCAATTCAGATACCGGATCATCTGGCAAAAGTACCTTTGATTATTTTGTGCCTGACGGTTGCCTTTGTTTACTGGGGATATTTCTTCAGTATCATAATTACAAATACATGCTGAACATGAACAGAATGAGCCCCGCAGCTATTTGCTTTGCATCTGTGCTGCCCGGAAATTTCGAGGGGAAAATATTGAAGATTGGTATAAAATGGGACAGCAATTCGATTGAAATACCTGCAGATTTTTATTTTGATAATTTAGCTCTCTTGAAAAAGGGAGCTTTTTTAGTTTTTCTCCCTCATCTTATATATCGGCAAATTGATATCTCCTGCTTTTGAGGATAAGGTGCCTATTAGGCATACTCATTCTTCCTGTATATTCTTGTGCGCTGTAAACTGCTTTTCATCAACAGTTGAAAACCTTGGGTCAGGAATAAAAGGCATCATGGCCATCTTTACAAAATACATCAGCTCCGTTTTAATCGGCACGTGCTTCCGCGAGATCAGGTAAGCAATCATCTTCACCTGTTCTCGGGTTTAAAATTCACCAGGATTAGCCTGGCAAAGCCCAGTAGCTGATTCTTGTTTTTTCTGCTGAAACGAAATGCGCCGATAAATATTGCGTTAAACTTTGGGTAAACTGTAACCGTTGTGATACTGGGCCAGCAGGTATTTATCGTTGATCTGCTGGTCTGTAAACTGGTGTTTGGCATTGTCCCATGATAATTTTTGTCCGCTTCTGAAGGCAATATTTCCCATTTGGGCAACGGTAGCTACATGCGCTGCATCCTGTATAGAGCAGTTCAGCTCTTCTTTTTTCCTGGATCTGACCACACTAAAGAAATTGACCATATGATTGTTCAGTCCATTGTCTGAGGATTTAACAAAGGGCTTGCTAACTTTATTGCCGCTTACCTTTTCTTCAATGACTTCCCAGCCGCCCCTGTTGAGGATCAGCGTACCGTTGTTACCGATATAGGCAATCCCATGGTCGCGGTTATAAGAGCCGTTATCGATGCCCATGGCAGAGTCCCATACCATGTTGAACTTATCAAACTCGTATAAGGTAGTCAGTGTATCAGGAGTTTCTTCATACAGATCGGGATAGGCAAAGCGGCCACCCAATGCAGATATGGTTTTTGGTACAGGAGAATTCATACCCAGCAAGCCATAATCCAATAAATGCACTCCCCAGTCGGTCGTTAATCCACCGGCATAATCCCAGAACCAGCGGAAATTGAAATGATATCTGCTGGCATTGAATGCTCTTTTATTCGCCGGTCCAAGCCACATCGCATAATCAACGCCCGCAGGGGCTAAGGTATCAGGTACTACGGGAGCAGGTTTCATCCAACCCTGGTAACACCATACTTTTACCGTCCTGATATTTCCCAGCTGGCCGCTTTTTACGAAATCAACAGCATCTTTAAAATGTTGCTGACTGCGCTGCCATTGACCAGCCTGTACAACCTTATTGTATTTTTCCTGCGCTTTGACCATGGTACTGCATTCGATAATAGAATTGCCGACCGGTTTTTCAACATATACATCTTTACCTGCCTGTACAGCATGAATCATCATCAGGGCATGCCAGTGATCGGGTGTCCCGATAATTACTGCATCGACATCTTTATTATCGAGCAGCGCACGATAATCTTTATATCTTTTTACTTTTGCGGCGTCAACATTCATCGACTTTAATTCGGCCATCCTTTCATCAAGCACATTGGCATCACTGTCACACAGAGCGATTAGGTTTACTCCTGGTACTTTGAGGGCCGCTTGGAGGTCAGACCATCCCATGCCTTTGATTCCTATTACACCAATATTGATTTGGTCGTTTGCGCCAAAAGTTTTATTGAAAAGGGCATAGGCAGGATTGTCTAATGCAGAAAGGAGGGCAGTGGTTCCCACTGCGGTTGCAGCGTAGTTGAGGAAATTTCTACGGTTTAAAATTTAATTTGGTTTATTGTTCATACTAGAAGTAAATTACGAAATATTTAGAGCATCTAATACATATCGTTAAAATTAATAAGAATGTTGCCTATTTGTATGTGCTTTATAGATGAGTGATCCATTCTGGAGCGGTATTTGGAAAATGGGTATTATCAAAGAAATTCCATACCTATTTAGGATCTGCGTGGCGCTTCAAAAGGGGAGAGGCACGCAATTCGGTAAGTATTGCTTTAGGATAGATTTACCTTGTAACATGCAGTGCGTAAATATTTTATGCTGAACCCTCATCAGGCACTTCTGCCTCAATTTTGACCTTAACCCTGAACAATTCAGCAAGCAATTGATTGGATAAGGAAATTGTGCCATTTCTATTTTTTATGATTTCAGCACTCCTCCCCGGAGCTGATTTTTTTCTCCATTAACGTTAAAAAAGCTGATAGGATTAATAAGTATATCAATTATGTGCAACTTGTTGCTAATATATGGCTGTAATACTTGTGTTTTGTGGGGTAAATTTAAACCATTAACTTATTTTATATCCAGCGATATAATGAGCCGGAATGAAGTGAATCCATGTTTCACCGCTTTCATTGGATATGGATTTTAAAATTTAATATTTTAAGTATTTACCCATCATAAAAATATTTTTCGCGAACAGCCTGTTGCGCTCCTGAGGGAGTCAGCATCCTAAAGATTAGCACTCTTTGTTATGAAATTTAATCCATAAACCTAATCAACTAAAAACCAGAATAATGAGAAAGCTAGTTTTATTAACAGTAATGATGATTGTCATGTTATCAGGCTGTAAAGATGAATTCAACTTAATTCAGACCCCTCAAGCAAAAGCTAACCTGCAAAAGCAGGCTACAACAACAACGGTTGCAGCTGCTGCTCCCGAAGTCTATATTCCGCTGGAACTACGCTCGAATGATTTCAATAATTCGGCTAGCACATGGAGTTGGTCAAGATCCCGTTCTTCCGATCACTTTATTGTTTTCTGGGCCAAAGGCTATGGCAGTAACGACCCAAGTTCAACTGCCGTGCCAACAGCATATCGGGTGAACATTAATGACCTGCTGAACAAAGCTGAAGGCTTTTTTCAATTAAATGTAACTGAATTAGGTTTTGCTAATCTAGCTACATCTAAGTTGAATAGATATAAGATGATGATCTTTATCAATTATCAAACAGAATGGCTGGCTACTGGTTCAGGCTATGATAACGTAATTGGTGCCCTGTGGGTTAGTCCAGGTACAATGCAGCCTGTTGGTCATGTAATCGGTCATGAGATTGGACATTGTTTTCAATACCAGGTTTTTGCTGACCAGGGGGTTGGCGGGTTCCGCTATGGGTTTGGTGGCAATGGCGGTAATGGCTTTTGGGAGCAAACGGCTAATTTTCAGGCATTCCAGAGCTATCCGTCAACGGTATTTACCGCGTATGATTTCACTGTCTACAAAGATAATTACCACCGCCATCTCCACCATGAATGGTATCGGTATGCAAGTTACTTTATACACTACTATTGGGAATTTAAAAGAGGGCGCGATTTTATCGGAAGATTATGGCGCGAGTCTCGCCAACCGGAAGACCCTATTCAAGCATATATGAGGCTCAATAGTATTGATATGGCTGCTTTTAATGGAGAAATTTACGATCAGGCTGTCAGATTTGTCACCTGGGATATTCCTTCACTCCGATCTTATGGAACAAATTACCATGGTGCTCAAACGTGGAATTATACACGGCTGACTGACGGAAGCTACCAGGTAGCATATAATCGTGCTCCGGGTACTACCGGTTACAATGTTATCCCTTTAACTGTTCCTGCAGCAGGCACGGTTGTGTCTACCGTTTTCACTGGTATGGTTAATGCGCCTGGATATAATCAGGTAGCAAATCCAGCAAGAGCAGGCTGGCGTCATGGATATGTTTCGATTCTAAATACAGGAGAACGCAGGTATAGCGGTATGTGGACCAACAATGCAACGAGTAGCTTTACTGTGCCGGCTGGTACTGTGAAATTATGGTATGTAGTAACTGGAGCTCCGACTATCTATGCACCACATCCATGGGATGAAAATGAAGCTAATGATGACCAATGGCCTTTCAAGGTAAAATTCACTAATAGCTCCGTATTGTAACATATCGCTGAATAATACGTTTATGTAAATTAAGATCTGGCCGTCTCAAGCTTGTTGAGGCGGCTTTTTTTTAGGTCAGCATTGTAAGTTCTCTAAGAACACTAAATGATCCTGTTTTCTGCAGCAATAATTACAAGAAATGTTGACACTCAGGCAGCAGTTCATTACAAGGGCAAATTATTTAATATTTCAATAATTAAATGAGTTTCTGAACTGTAAAGGGGAAAGATTGGTTTTTGCCTTGAATAATTTGGTAAATGATTGGGGATGCCCGAAGCCAAGGTCATAAGCTATTTCGCTTATTGATAAATCGGTACCTGATAATTTTTCTTTGGCTTTTTCTATCAGTTTACCGTGAATGTGTTGTTGTGTGCTTTGACCCGTCAATAATTTTAATACATCACTTAGATAATTGGGTGAGATATTTAACGTATCTGCAATGAATTGAACAGTTGGCAATCCCTTTGCAATCAGATCATCATTATTGAAATATTTTGCAAGCGCTTCTTCTAAACGACCAAGGATTTGATGATTTGTTTTTTTACGGGTAATAAACTGTCGATGGTAAAACCTTTCCGAAAAATTGAGCAATGTTTCAATTTGTGAAATGATAATTTGTTGGCTGAATTTATCAATGTTAAACTGATATTCCTGCTGGATGCTTTTAATAATGCTTACGATCTTTTTCTCCTCCTTAAGGGAAAGATACAGTGCCTCATTAACTGAATAATCGAAGAATTCATACTGCTTTATGATTTTGGCCAAAGTCGTATTCCATATAAAATCCGGGTGAATGAGTATGATCCACCCGGAAGGTTTAAGTGTTTCATCTTTGTCGGACTTAATACTAAAAAGTTGATTTGGAGCCATAAAAAATAATACACCTTCATCAAAATCACTAGCCTGATGTCCATATTTGAATTTTGCGTTGGTGATCCGTTTCAGGTAAATGGCATAGAAATCGTATATAAAACTTACCCGTTCATTAAAGGGCTTTTGTTTAAAAGAATCAAAATTTATTACACTTATTAACGGATGTTCAGGTTTTGGGAGACCCATAGCCTGGTGACATTGGCTGATAGTTTTTATTCTGATGGGCAGCGTATTTGTCATTACGATATAAATTATTTAACTGGCTGATTTTTCTAATTGAGCTGCTTCAAAAGCTGAAATAAGCTACTATTAAAGATAGCGCAAATACAATTACCAAAAGAGGTAATATCTTATACGCTTTCCTTTTGAGAAGAATCATAAATGCAACAAGCATGATCAACGTAAGACCAGTCGCTGCTATTTGGTGTAAGAACAGGCATGATAGTCGTAAGCCGGGCTATGTTTAAATCATCACTTCACTCACCTGGATTATGGGAGGGCTATTGGTAAAATTTACCATATCTCCTTTTATTTTTTCCGCATTAGGGCCAAATGCTTTACCAAACTCCTCAACAGAATTAAAATACATATGTCCCATGGCCATATAAATTGCAGGAGAACCGGGAGCAGCCCCACCCAAACCTTTTTCAACGGTGAACCCATTTAGTGCATCGCCCAATAGCCCTGCGACTAGAGGAGCATGGGTGTTACAATAATAATCCATGTCGAATATCTTGTCGTTTCCATTAGGATACAACACACTAACTTTAATCATACCTTTTTTCATCTTATTTTTTTTTAAAATTCCAGTGCAAACGCTTTAGCGTAATCTTTTAGTTTGTTGGACCTAATACCGGCCTGTGTTGCTAATCTTTATACAACTTACCGGAACGCACGGCCGTACCCATTTCCGCTATACTTTTTACCATCTTTTCATTTATGCTAAAGTTGATGGTAAATCAGATTGACAGGTACAAAAATGAGTGATAGTGAACCGGGTTTATTAACCGATTCTCTGAATGACTTAGCCAAAAAGAGGATAATGTAAAAAAAGTTAATTGTAGCAATTACTCCTTCGCTCAAAAGCGAACAGTCTGCCTGATTACAAGGATAACAGAAATATCATATGAATTCTTCTGCATTCATATGATATTTGTATTTAACGAAACCTTATCGGTATTACCACGGTAGTGTCTCGCCATGAGCGAGAAAAACTGTGAACTGGTTCAAGGCCGTTTTTGACGCACTATAAGCGTAAGGTTTTAAGGCGTATAACCAATGTTCTTTATCCAAATGAACACCAAAGGAACCGGACGTGCTGCTGATGTTTACAATACGCCCCGCCTCGCTTTTATGTATGAATATGGCAGGAAATTACAATCCTCCGGCTGACCATCAACAGTCTGTTAAAACTATTCGGACAGCATTTGAGAATGGCGTAAGATTTTTCGATACTGCTGAAGTGTATGGCCCTTACACGGATGAAACTCTTGTTGGAGAAGCCCTGCAGCCTTTTCGCGATCAGGTAAAGATTGCTACCAAATTTGGTTTTGCGATTGACGGTGCGGTGGCATTCGACAGCCGTCCTGAAAGAATTAAAAAGGTAGTGGAAGAATCACTGAAACGCCTGCGGACAGACCATATTGATCTGTATTATGAGCATCGTGTTGATCCGAATGTGCCTATTGAAGATGTTGCGTGTACGATTAAGGACCTTATACGGCAAGGAAAGGTGTTACACTTTGGTCTATCGGAAGCGAGTCCTAAAACTATTCGTCGTGCACATGCCGTACAGCCTGTTAGTGCTGTACAATCAGAATATTCTATGTGGACACGTAATGTTGAATTAAATGGGGTACTGAAAACCTGCGAAGAATTAGGAATTGGCTTCGTGCCCTCGTCGCCAGTAGGTGCAGGATTTTTAACTGGCAAATATGATACTACGACAAAGTTTGATGAGAAAACGGATTTCCGTGCCGGCTTTCCGCGCTTTTCAAAAGAGTTTTTATCCTTATATGCCTATGGTTGAATGGCTTAGAGGTTGTGCTGCTGAAAAAAATGCTACCCATCTCAGGTGGCTCTGGCATGGTTACTTGCCAAAAGTCCAAGCATAGTGCCAATCCCCGGTACCCGTACCGCGGCTCACTTATTGGAAAATTTAGGTGCACAGCATCTTGACCTGACGCAGCGAGATGTACAGGTGATTGATACGATGTTATCGAAATTCCCTGTATATGGAGAACGTATGGGGGAGGCAAATATGAGTTCAATTGGTTATACCATTTAGTAGCTTACGCAAGGAGAATTCGTGAAAATATGATTTTTAACCGGGGTTAATCAGGGCCCCGGCTACTTTGTAATCCTGTGGACTGTTTACCGTTATTGCTAGCATAATTATTGAATTACTCCGGCATCGGGACTTTAGAGATAAATAAAGGAAATTGCTTTGTAGATACGAATTGCTTTAGGTTATAAATGATAAGATGTCTCGCTATCTTTTCTAAATTTTCCCGGGGAAATGCCCATGATTTTGCTGAATAAGCGATTGAAGTATTGGGCGTCTTCAAACCCCAGAATATCTGCTATTTCTTTTACGGCAAGATCTGAATACCGCAATAATCGTTGAGCTTCCCTCATTAGTTCCTGTTGAATGTAGTAGGTCACGGGAAAGCCGGTCACAGACCTGACTGTATCATTTAGGTGGCTAACCGAGATATTCATTTTTTCAGCAAAGGCTGATGGCTTTTTCATTGATTTGAAATTACGACGAAGAATTTGCTTGAAGGTCTTCGTAATATCAATACTGCGCGCGGAGTACTTCTTAAGGTTGAATTGCTCCGCTGACAGGTATGCTGATGCAAGTTGGTAGACTAATGCAGTTACCATCGATTTAGTGATGGTCTGTCGGAATATCTGTTCCTGATTAGTATAAACTGTATATAAATGATTTATAAATGAGGAAAAAACTGTCGTTTGTTCAGGGGATAGGGGTACGAGAATCACTTGAGAGAGACATTGATCAAGGATGTCTTTCAATTGCTCATCAAGTATAGATGGATCGAAGGCCAAAAACCAGCCTTTCTCCATCCGGGCAGAATTGATCTGATGGATTTGTCCCGGATAGGATAGAAATAGCGTTTGGTCAGTTAGTACAACGTTTTCAAAGTCGACCTCCAGTTCCATTTCACCTTCCTCAGACAATACGCAATAGTAAAAATCATGTCGATGAGGCTTGGAAATCTCATAGGTATGACCAGCCGGCGTCTCAGTACCAAAAGGCTTAATGTATGTGCCGGAAAACCAATCATCCATATGATGAACAGGTATTTTTTCTTTTTTCCTCATCGACAGGGTTTGAATGAAATAAGTTGTGATTAAATAACAAAGATCCGAAAAAAACAATCGTTATGGCAATTATCAATTCGTTCCCCGCTGATATTCGCTGTGAAGATGTGCTGCGGTTTTTGAGTTGAATAAATTGTTAAGCCGGGCGCGTGCAATTTGCTGGTGAAACGTTCCCTTCTGCGTGAGATCGCCCGCATCGTGCATCATATCGGTCATTGACACGGCGAAATCCTGGTAATTCCAGATATGAGGAAGTACTGTCTCAGAGTAGTTTTTGAGCGCTGATTCATCTTTGTCGCGCATAGCTTTAAGTATGGCCTGAGACAAAATATCTACATCATAAAGCGCAAGATTCATTCCTTTGGCACTGGTAGGTGGCACAAGGTGTGCCGCATCACCTACTAAAAACAGATTAAGGTATTGCATTGGGGCATAAACTACTGATCGCAAGGGAACGAAGAATTTGTCATGGACAACAGCATTCTGTATGGTTTCATCATTTAGTCTTAAGCGGATTTCATTCCAGATCCTATCATCTGGCCAGTCTTCTGCATTATCGCTGAGTGAACATTGCAGATAATAACGGCTTCTGTGTGGTCCGCGGGGAAGCTGGGCAACACAACCATGATCACTTACAGCCATGATGGGATGTCCGGTTACTGGTGCCTCAACAAGTGCCGCCAGCCAGGCATAACCGAATTCATGAGTATATTTCGTTAATACACCATCTGGAATTGAAGTCCGGCTAATACCGCGATCAGCATCGCAACCAGCTATATAGTCGCAAACCAATTCATGCGAACCGCTGGCATCAGAATAGATTACTTTAGGACGAACTCCATCTTCATTGTGGATTACAACCTCAGAGACATCAAAGCGTACGTCGCCAGCCATGTTATCGATAAGTTCCCGCATCAGATTGCCTACGAGCATCTGCTGCGTGCAGAACCGACTGGAGATACCATCTTCTTCTGCAATATTAAAAATGCGACTATCACCATTTAGGCGATAATCAATTGTGTTTGCCACCGGTCCGGCAAGAAGCTTATCTGCCAGGTCCCATTGTTCAAACATTCGCACTGCACGGGCATCAACAACCCCGGCGCGTTGCCGCGTTTCAATGTAAGCACGGTCGCGCCTTTCCAATATGATACAGGCTATTCCAGCCTTTTGCAGGAAAGTTGCCAAAGTCAGACCTGATACTCCTGCGCCAATAATGGTAACCGTAGTCTCTTCGCTAGTATTATTTTGAACTGTTTTCATATAATTTTAGTTTTTGGGCATGCAGTTAAATACTGCTAATACCTTTCAATAAGTACATGACAAAGTTCGCAGAACTGGATAGGCGATTAGTTAAGCGTTCGCGGCATTAATTGGACTAATCACGTATTTGCCAGAATTGGTATTAAATAAAATATATTCCTTCTGTTGTGGTAATTGGTATCACGTTGATAAATCTAATGATGATTGAATTTGTCAACTATTGGATTGATTCTCTCAAATTACATAGCTAACGGGGCGCATACATTTGTATGGTTAAATCATAAGAACAATTAAAACAAATGATATGTCAACACCACAAAGCAAAATTGCATTGATAACCGGCGGAAGCCGCGGATTAGGAAAAGATATGGCCCTACGTCTTGCCGAAAAGGGATTAGATGTTATTATCACTTATAACAGCAGTGCTGAAGAAGCGGCAAAGGTTGCAGAGCTGATTCAACAGCAGGGTAGAAAGGCGGCCGCTTTACAATTAAATACCGGCGATATCAGGAGCTTCAGCTTATTTACAGAAGAACTAAAGAAAATACTGACAGATGTCTTTGATAATGATCATTTTGATTTTTTGATCAATAATGCAGGAATCGGTGGTTATCAACTGATAGGTGAAGTAACAGAAGATTTTTTTGATGAGTTGTATAATATCCATTTTAAAGGAGTTTACTTCCTCACACAGGAATTGATACCTGTCTTGAATGATGGGGGAGGAATAGTTAATGTTTCCAGCGGCCTTACCCGTATAACTTTTCCAAGGTCATCGGCTTACGCAGCAATGAAAGGAGCAATTGAAGTTTTCACCCGCTATGTAGCAAAAGAATTCGGTTCCAGGGGCATAAGAGCGAATACGATTGCTCCTGGTGCAATCATGACTGACTTTGGAAATGCACATTTGAGAAACAGCGAAGATTCCCAGAAAATGGTAAGTTCGGTAACGGCACTGGGCAGGCCTGGTATAGCGGAAGACATTGGCGGGGTAGTCGCTTTTTTGTGTAGCGAAGATGCACGCTGGGTTAATGGGCAGCGTATAGAGATCTCCGGGGGAATGCAACTATAAGAAATATTATTCATATTTGCATGTTATATCATTATGGTCGATCATACTTCACTCGAAGAGTTTTACAAGCGAAACAGCGCTACGCTTCCGGATCGTATTGCACGTGAAATAGGCCATTTCAATATATTTGAAACTGAAAAACTCTTCAATAAAACTGATCATACACGGCTAATGCCTTATAGTCGCCGGGCCTATTACAAAATCAGCTGGCTTAGGGGTAACAGCAGAGCCGAGTATGCCGATAAGGTGATTGATGTGAAAGGTAATGCATTGTTGTTTGCCACGCCAAAAATTCCTTATAACTGGGTGCCTGAGAATAGTGATCAGACTGGCATGTTTTGTATTTTTACGGCAGATTTCTTCTGGCCGTCTAAGAGTGGCGTTCTATTAGATGAACTGCCGGTTTTTCAATCGGGCTATATCCCCATTTTTGAGCTTTCGGACGAACAGGTACCGGAGATAGCTTATGTCTTTCGAAAAATGCATAAAGAGATGGAGTCTGATTATCAATTTAAATATGACTTATTAAGAACCCTGGTGATGGAGCTGATACACTACGGACAGCAACTTCAACCGGTACCAGCCGTCAGTCACGCACAAAATGCATCAGAACGGATTTCCGCTTTATTTGTAGAATTGCTGGAAAGACAATTTCCGCTTGATGCTGTTCATCAAAGACTCACGTTAAGATCAGCAAAAGATTATGCCGATCGCCTTGCAGTACACGTAAATCATCTCAATAAAGTATT
>Ga0247809_1001008_pt1 | contig 12584 bp, 16 predicted proteins | sample UWRJL104311B1_FD_180951 | JGI IMG/M metagenome (GOLD analysis project Ga0247809, IMG submission 180951) | Plant litter microbial communities from Arlington Agricultural Research Station in Wisconsin, United States - UWRJ-L104-311B-1 | ecosystem: Environmental > Terrestrial > Plant litter >...
CGAAAGCGCAGGCGCGCCAAGCAAGGCGGCGATTGGCGTTCCTCCGACGCCGTTTGCGGCCTATGACTCACGTCGGGCAAGTCCAAGGAAGACGCCGAGAGCAACCATCGTCCCGCCAGAGAAGCGGGTCAACCATCTGGCCCGCGCCGCGCGCGCAGATCCGGACGCCAAAAGTCTTTGCGCTGCGAACACGGCGACAACGTCAACGAAGGTGTTCAGTGCCACGCAAATGCTGCCGAGCATGACCAACTGCGGGATGAGCGGTTCAGTCGGCGAAGCGAACTGAGGAAGGAACGCCAGGAAGAACAACGCGGTCTTCACGTTCAAGACCTCGACCACGATGCCTTCCAAAAACGCGCTGCGTACACCCTTCGCGCTGCCGGATACGACGTTCACGGTCACGTTGTCCTTGCGCATGAGGATGCGCAGGCCAAGGAAGATGAGGTAAACCGCGCCAATGTACTTGACCACGTTGAAGGCCATGGCCGACTGCGCGACCAGGACCGACAGGCCGAGAGCTGCGGCCAACACGTGGGCCATACCTCCAACCCCGGTACCGATGCATGACGCCAGACCTTCGCGCCTTCCGCTGGAGACGGTCCGAGCCACGACATAAGCGATCCCCGGGCCAGGCGTGATCGCAAGGACAACTGCGGCAAACAAGAATGTGACGAAGGACATCGGCTATCTCGAGTTTTGTTATTGCAGATCGTAGTAGATGGCTGTTTCTGGCCGAAAGCACTCTCTCGCGACTTCACGAGGTGACTGTTGTGTAGCGGCAGACGTGCACCGTGCTCGCTGCTAACGTCTTGAGGCAGACGACGCCTAGAGCATCACCTCAACGTCGCGCAACGCTTTGCCCCACTGGAGCAAGCGATACGGTCTGCGCGTGGCCAAGAAGTAGGGATCGCTCTCCACGAGTTGCACGCCCCGTTCTCGCGGCATCGGGGCGAGAACCCAAAGGCCTCCACCGAACGGAGATTCCGGCCCATTGCGCAGCCCGCCGGCGAGAAGGATCTCGTGCTGATTCTCACGAAGGTAGGCGAAGTGTTCGGCCTCATGTTGTCGGCGCACCGCCTCCATGCCAGGAGCGTCTTCGAAGATGACAACCCACCGCATCCAGTTCCTCCTTTATCGGCCAGTGTAGGTCCGCTTCGGGCCGGCAGCGGCCCCTCGCAGAATGCCACAGGAGCGTTTGCTTCTCGTGCGTGTGCACGATGCCCATGTCAACGTGCGCAGGCCGGATGCGTTCTATGCCGCTTCCCTACGGAGAACACGTCATGCCACCGATGACGCTGCTGGCAGAGCTTGCCCAAGCGCCTTTGCCGCGGGCCTTCGAAGATCTGGAAGACATTGAAAAAATCCGAGTGCTCAAAGTGCATGGGCACGCAGTGGCCACGGTCCCGCAGTGGCGGCTCTGGGCATCTACGCCGCAGGCGGCGACGGTCCATGCGTGACGGCGCTTGGCCGCAAAGGCCTTGGGAACGCGTCGCGGGCAGGACTCCCGCCTCGTTCGAGCGCGTCGTAAAACTACTCGATCAAACGGTTCTTCAACGCGTAGTAGGTGAGATCCGAGTTGGATTTCAGCTTCATCTTTTCCATGACCCGGCCACGGTACGTGCTCACGGTCTTGATCGACAGAACCAGGCCTGCAGCTACGGCTGTGACATGTTCGCCCTTTGCAAGCCTTAAGAAAACCTCGAACTCCCGCTTGGACAGCAATTCGTGCGCGGCAATGCTGATGTCGCGGTGCAGGGTTTCAGCAATCAGATCCGCCACGGTGGGCGAGATATACCGCTTGCCCAGCGCCACGATCCGCACCGCCTCCAGGATCTGAGATGGATCGCAATCTTTGCTGAGGAAGCCTGAAGCACCTTGCCGGATCACGTTGACGGCATATTGGGCCTCCGCGTGACCGGAGAGGATCAAGACGCCGAGGTTCGGTGCTTTGGCCCGAATGTATGCCAGGGATTCCAGGCCACTCTGCCCGGGCATGGAAAGATCCATCACCAGCACGTCCATCTCTGTCTTCGAGACGAGTTCGCCGGCTTCGCGACCGTTGGCCCCCTCGCCAACCACCCGGAACTCCACCGTCGTGGAAAAAAGCTCCTTCAATCCTGCGCGTATCACGGCGTGGTCATCAACAATGCCGATTTTGATCATGCGTTGAAGTGCGTTGGGTGTTGCTGGTGATGGCGCAGGCAATGTTCGAGGAACAGGTGCAGCTCAGTGGTTTTGTCATAGACGGCAAGGGCGCCCAATGCGAGACAACGGTTGCGGTTTTCCTCGGTTGCCGAGTTCGTCAAGACGATCACCTGCGAGCGACTGGCTGGCGGGGTCAGCCTCTCGAGAACGCCGAACCCGGTGCCGTCTTTGAGAAACAGGTCCAGCACCGCGAGCTCCCAGCCGTCAGGATGGCTGTTCAGCCAAATCACTGCGCGGTTTTCCGTGTCGGCAATGCCAACCACCTCTGCCTCGCACACCGCATTGATCGACTCAGAGAGGGAGATTTGAAGTCGAGGGTCATCTTCGACCAGGAAAACCGAGAACGGCATCATGGCGTTGAGAGGACCCCAGCTTGGCGAGGCCGTGCTGCTTCAACGCATGCCCAAGCAGTCGCAAAGCTACGCGGCGACATCGGTGCGGGCCAGTCAGTGGGCGCTTGGCCCGCGTTCGCGCTCGACAACGTCATGTCTTGCCAGCGACAAGTTGCTGGACCAAAGGAGCAATTTCTGACGCCTTGACGCAGTAGCGCGGGCTGTCGTTGCGGATCACGTGTCGAGGCATCTGCGGAGAAGGCGCATCGTCAGGGTCTTGCACGATGCCAATGCCACCAGCCGCCTCGATGTCCCGCATGCCCTGCACCCCGTCATACAGGTCGCCGCTGAGCACGACTCCAATCACCCGCGCACCATAAACAACTGCCGCAGCAGCGAAGAGACGGTTGATCGACGGCGGCGGCGCGTCAAAGAAGCCGGGTTTATCAAGCCTTACAACTCCGGACCGTCCGACCGACAGATGCTTGCCAGGTGGCGACACATAGATGCGGCCCAGCTTGACGGCCTCACCGTCCACGGCGAGGCCGACCCTGAGGTGGGCGTAAGACCCGATGATCTGGAGCACCGTGGCAGCGGGCTGGTCTTGCGTGCTGAGCGCGATCAGAACGGAAACCGGCAACTCTCGGGGCCAGTCCGAGGCAATTCTGGCGATGGCGGAGAGGCCGCCCATGGCCGCGCCGATCACCACCACATCTCTGACGATCTTCATCTCGACCTCCGGTTGGCAGCGGTCGCCGCAATGTCGAACTCGCGAATTCTTCGCAGGACGGGCTCACGGGACCATCCCTGCAATCTGCGGCAAAGTTGCGGTGAACGTCACCCACGTGCCGTCATGGCTGTATCCCAGGGTGCCGCCGTGCCCCTTCACGATCTCGCTGGCGATGTACAGACCCAGCCCCAGGCCGCCGGGATTGCGGGCGTTTCCGACCGACCTTGGCTTGAAGGGGTCGAACAGCGTGCCCAGCTCGGCGTCTGCGATGGGAGGTGCCTGGTTGGCCACGCTCAAGGTGGCCTGGCCTGACTCGGCTGAAAGCCGGACCCAGATCGGCGCGCCGATTACGCCGTGATTGCGGGCATTGCTCAGCAGGTTGCTCACGACCTGCGCCATGCGGTCAGGATCGAATTCCGTCCACACCTTCGGCGGCGCTTCCATCATCACTTCGGACTCAGAGTGAGTCAGCTGAGCGTCCTCCACCAACGTGCGGACGAACGCGACGAGATCCCCCAGCGTCAAGGTGAGGCCAAGCCCGAGTCCCGCCTTCAGACGGCTCATTTCAAACACCTCGCCGATCAGCCGCTGCATACGTCCAATGGCCGTCGCGATGCGCTTGCCGGCCTGCGGACTGCTGATGCCTTTTTCCAGCATGTGACCCATCATGGCGATGGTCTGGAGGGGATCGCGAAGATCATGTCCGAGGATCGCCAGCATCTGAGCGCGGGCCATTTCCAGCCGCGCAGCGTTGGCCGCACCTGCGCGCCCCAATGCTTCCATTAGGTCGTGCGCGATGACGAGCTCCTGCTCGCTCCAGTCGATCGAGGTGCCTTCAACGGTCTGGCGCCATTCGGCGAGCGACCCTTGCGGCGTGAGCCGCGCGCCGAGGGGTCCGATGCGCTCCAACTTGGCCGGGATGCCGCTCCAGACGATGGTCTCGATCTGCTCACGCCGTAGCAGAACGATCCAACCGCGGTTCACCCGGTCGATGCAAATGGCCAAGAGTCCGCAATACGGCCACAACGCGGCCTGTAGCGGACCCGGCAGCTTGCTGGCTTCATGGATCGCGACCAGGTTGTCATCCCCGCCGGTGTCGAGCCACCGCAGCAGCAAGGAGGCGGTGTCGTTCGATAACTCCGTCTTTGAGCGGATGCCGCCGTAGGCGCAGAGCGACGCATCGAATGCGATCACGTGGCTCAAAGACTCGGCGAGGCCCTCGAAGTTCGAAGCGAACGCTTCGGCGTTCAACGCCTGCGTCATCTGCTTGATGACGACGCTGGCAGCGATCCGGCGTTTGGAGGCACTGCGCTCCACACTGCTTTGGACGGACGACGACAGAATCTGAGACAGAACGTCGCACGTCATGCGGACGGCGTACGGCGCTCGATGCGCGGAACCGTGATGGCAGGCGATCAGGCCCCAGAGGCGCCCATTCACCACGATCGACAGGCTCATGGAGGCCTGCACCTGAATGTTGCGAAGGTACTCGATATGGATGGGGGACACGCTTCTCAGCACCGAATGACTCAAGTCGAGCGGTCGCGCTGTTGGATCCTCCGCATCGATCTGCACCTGCTCGTCGTCCACGTCGGCGATGAGTCGCAGCGGGTTGCGAACGTAGAGCGCTCGCGCCTGGACGGGGATGTCCGATGCAGGGAATCGGCGATGCAGGAAGGGCTCGAGCTCTGGCACACACTCTTCGACGGCGACCTCGCCACTTTCATCCTGATGAAAGCGGTAGGCCATGACACGGTCGAAGCCAGTCAGCTGGCGCACCGTGGAGACCGCCTCGCGCAGCAACGTGGCAATGTCTTTGCGGTTGCGCAGCTGGCCCATGCTCCGATGTGCCAGCAGCGCGAATGCGGCCAAATCGACGGCTGCCGACGCGCGCTTTTCGAGCTCCACGATCAGCCGGTCATCGTTGGCATGAATGACCGCATCGAAGACCGCATCGGCAAACGCGACTTCAAGACTGAGAGGCGCGCTTTCCTGACCCGTCTCAGCGTCGCTGAGGGCCGTCGAGACGGCCTTCCACAATGCTTCGCTCAGCCCGGATGGAGAGATCGGCCAAGCAGCCCCCAATGGGGGAAGCCCCGGTAGCATGGCGTGGGCACCACGGCTCACGTGGGTCAGCCGGCGTTGAAGGTCGAGGGCGAAGAGCAGGCCGTGGGGCTGGATATACCCTGGGATGTGGATCGGCTCGCGGTGACAGTTCTCGAGGTCGACGGTGGCGAAGTCGACGCCCGGGCGGGTCACTTCATGACAGACGCGGCCCGAGGGGGCGGCAACTTCGTTGGGGATGCGTCGATCGGCTGTGGCCGAAATGCATCCTGCGGGGATTTGTGCATGGTGTGGGGCCATGTTACGCCGCATGTGGTTGCTAGAGAGCCCTTCTCAGTCGATTTAGTTGCACGGTGGCGTCACCGGCGTACAGGGTGCGCCGCTGCGCAACCGTCAGCACCTTCGGCGTTTCTTAAGCCTCGTCGAAGATTTTGAGCAGCGTTGAGCCGAGCTTGGGTAAGCTTCCGAATGAGGCTCGGCGTCGCAAATCGTGCATGCGCTGTCGCGCTCGTACGTGGAGAATGGCTGATGACCTCTTCAACATTCGAGCTCTCTCCAGAGTTGCACGCTGTTCTCCGCGCTGTCGCTCGCATGGACCTCTCCATCTCGGTCGCGATCAGCCAACACCTTGGCCGTTCCGTGGCCAGAGACATGATTGCTTTACGTACGCTGGGCTTCATCCGCGAAGTTTCGAGCCCTCGGAAAGACGGGACGGCAAGTTACTTGAACGCGATCACTTCGAAGGGAACGGATGCACTAAGAATCCACGACGAAGAGCGCGCCGCGAGCCAACTTCCAGCGCCCGGTCGCAGGCCGTCCTTGGACCTGGGAACATACATGGGGAACGACATGCTTGCTTTCGGCAGTCGAGCAGGCTCCTCGGACGCGCTGAAAATTCCGAGCCGGGTTGGCAACGAACTTCGCTACCGGGATAGGCCCGTAGCGGCGGTGAGCACGAAGACGAACACTGGACGTAAGTAGCATCCGCTGGCGCATTGGTCACTTGCCCCGTCTCCAGCCATTTGATAGGCTAATTTACGAGTGCCGCTCTGGCCTGAAGCAGCAATAAACGTCAGCCTGCTGACGCCGGTGGCAAAGCAGGTCGTTGTGGTCATCTTCAGGGGAGACCCTCGGCGACCTCGGAACGATAGCGGTCGTTACGGATGCCAATGCGGAGCGAGGGGAGCCATGCTGCTGCCGGCTCCGCAGCGGCTCGAAAACTGGAGGCCTCGCCTCACCAGCAGCCTGCAAGCCCTGTCCCGCGCGCAAAGTCGCCTCGCGCCCTCGCACGGGCGCGTTCAACGATAGAGCGGCCGCGGACGCCCTTTCGACTCGGCGCACGACGAGAGACACGTCGACCTCGTGATGTAAAGCAGCCGTTCGGCCTGGCAGCGAATGGACCAGGAATTCGCCCGCCCTCGTCCACACCTCGTCTGTCGGCACGTGCATCGTGGTCCGGCTGGGGCGCAAGTGGCGGCTCCACTCCAGGTCGTCAAAGCCGATGACGGACAGGTCCTCGGGCACCTTGAGCCCGCACCGCTCCGCCTCGAGCAGCACGCCGTAGGCGATCACGTCGTTCCCGCAGACCACCGCCGTGGGCCATTGATCCTCAGGCGCAGACAACAGGAATCGCGCGCCCTGGCGTGCGTCATCGAGATGGTAAGGGACCTCGACGTACCACTCAGGCCGAAGCGACAGCGCGTTCTCGGCGAGAGCGCGCCGAACCCCCGAGACGCGCGCCGTTGCACAGTCGTTGTGCCTTGAGACGGCCGCCACCATGCCGATGCGGGCGTGGCCGAGTTCGATGAGGTACCGGCACGCGCGGTAGGCCGCCGCCTCGTTGTCCCCACCCACCGACGCGTAGGGCTTGTCGGGGTGGTAGACGCCCACGTTCACAAAAGGAATGCGCTGCGACGCGAGCAGGCGGCGCAGGGAATCGGTGTGTGTGTGTCGCCGCGCAGGATGAGCCCGTAGATGCCGCGGCTGGCCATGTTCTGTGCCTGACGCGCTTCGATCTCGGGATCGTAGCCACTGGTCGCCAGCAGCAGATAGCCCTGCAAGGACAGATAGGCCTGAAGCGCCTCGGTACCGCGCGCGAACATCGCGTTGTCAACCTTGGGGATGATCGCGCCGATGGTGCGCGTGCGCCTCGACGATAGTGCCCGGGCCGCTGCGTCGGGGATGTAGCCGAGTCCACGCGACACGATCACCCTGGGATTCATGCCTTCTCGAACCGGTTCCGACGCCACAGCACCTGGATTGCTTGAGATGCAATGCGATTCCCGTGCGCCGCGTGCCGCAGCGCGGCGGGCTTGATTGCAGGAGCTAGGTCGGTTGCAGGGGGCGCAAGCGTTGCGCGCAGCTCTTCGATTAACGAGCATTCGCCATCTTCACGATCAGCGTTCGCACCCCAATGATTGCTTTCTTGAACCGGTCTGCAGGTTTACGCAGCATCTTCCTTGTCGCGGTGTCCACGTGCATGTGGATGGGCCCGTCCTATGCTCAAGGCATCCACCGCGTCGCCACGGAAGGCTCATACCCGCCCTGGAGTTTCAGGGACACGGACGGCGTCCTTCGCGGGTGGGACGTGGACATCGCGAACGCACTGTGCGAACGGATGAAGCTGCGCTGCGAGATCGTTGCGCAGGATTGGGACGGCATCATCCCGGGGCTGCTCGCTCGCAAGTACGACCTCATCGTCGCGAGCATGGCCATCACCGAGCAGCGCCGTCAGCGCGTCGCCTTCTCGAGCAAGTACAAAGAGACGATCTCGCGCTTCATCGCAAAAAAGGGAACACCCGCCGACGTGAGCCCGGCGGCGCTGAAAGGCAAAGTCATCGGTGTGCAGCGCGGATCGATTCAGGCTGCGTACCTGGCGCAGATCTATAGGCAGTCCGACCTGAAGTTTTACGACACGGCGCAGGCTGCGGAACTCGATCTGGTTGCCGGGCGGGTGGACTACATCCTCGGCAACATGGTGACCTACCACGTCGGCTTCCTCAAGACGCCGGCTGCCGGTGCCTTCGCCTTCACTGGTCCCAACCTCACTGGCGGCCTTCTGGGAGAAGGCAACGCGATCGCGGTTCGCAAGGACGACACCGAGCTGCTCGCGCGCGTCAATGCGGCACTCGATGCGCTGCGTGCTGACGGCACGTACGACCGCATCACGGCCAAGTACTTTCCTTTCAAGCTGATGTAGGCGGCCTGGGCATGGTCTTCCTTCACGGCTTCGAGACGCAACTGCTGCTCGGCGCAGCCAGCACCGTCCAGCTCGCCGCTGCGGCCCTTGCGCTTGGCACGCTGCTTGGCGCCTGCGGCTGTTCGCTGCGCCTCTCCCGCCGCCGTCCACTGCGCGCAGTGGGTCACGCCTACATCGCGAGCATGCGCGGCGTTCCGGATCTCCTGATCGTGTTCGCGGCATTCTTCGGTGGCTCCTGGGCACTTGGCACAGTCTCCGGCGGCACGGTTGACCTCAACCCGTTCGTCGCGGGAACGATCGCACTGGCCTTGTCGTTCGGCGCCTATGTCGCAGAGATCGCGCGTGGCGCCCTGGCGTCGGTCCCAAAGACCCAGAGAGAGGCGGCCAGAACGCTCGGACTCTCGAGGTGGCGTGCGCTGTGCTGCGTGATTTTTCCGCAGGCCGCCCGCGCTGCGTTGGCGCCCTTCGGCAACCAGACGATCGTCCTCCTCAAGCAGACGTCCATCGTCTCGATCGTGGGCTGCGACGAACTCATGCGCAAGGCCGCAGAAGCCGCTGGCGCGACACGGGAGCCGTTCACGATGTACCTCGCCGCCGCGTGCATCTACCTGGTGCTGACCAGTTTGCTCAGCATCGGCCTCGCCTGGGCCGAAGGCCGCGTGTTGCGCCTCGACGCGCGTTGAGGACCTGATGTTCGATCTCTCACTGCTCGGCATCGTCATGCCGGCCCTGCTCAAGAGCGCCATCCTGACCCTTCAGCTCACGACGGCCGTCGTCCTGGGAGGCGCCGTGATCGCACTTCCCGTGGCGCTGGCGACGAACGCCTCGCTCTCCCCGGTTCGCGCGATGGCGCAGGCTTACATTCTCTTCTTCCGCGGCACGCCCGCCTTGGTGCAGTTGTTCTTGCTCTACCACGGGCCCGGCCAGTTCGATGTCGTGCGCGCCTCCTGGCTCTGGCCGATCTTGCGCGATCCCGTCTGGTGCGTCGTGGGCGCGCTCTCGCTGAACTCCGCCGCCTACGCCGGCAAGACTTTCGGTGCTGCGCTGGCCGCCGTACCCCGTACGACGAGGGAGGCGGCACGCACCCTGGGCCTGAAGCGGCGTCAGGCCTTCTGGCTCATCGACGTCCCGCTGGCCTTGCGAACGGCGCTGCCGGCGCTCGGCAACGATGTGATCCTCACCTGCAAGGCCACGTCGCTCGCCAGCACCGTCACGCTGCTCGAGCTCACCGGCACGGCGCGCCTGCTCTCCTCGGAGACCTACGCACCCGTCGAAGTCTTCGCGGGCGCGGGCGCCGTGTATCTGGCGCTCAACTACACGCTGATGGTCGGCCTGCGCCGCTTCGAAGCACGACTCCACCACCCCCATTGATCAAACCACCCATACACCATGCGATTCATCACCCTGGGCCCAGCGGGCAGCAATCACGCGTTCGTGACGCGTCGCTATCTCGACTTCCACGACATCGCCGAGCGGGCCGAGCTAGCGTTTGCTGTCGACTTCGAGCAGGCCGCGGCCGCGGTTCTGCAAGGAGAGGCCGACTATCTCGTGCAGTGCGCGGTGCACCCCGCGACGCCGCGCACCGTGGCCCGGTGGTTCGAGGGCCTCTATGCCATCGACACCTTCATCTCGCCGAGCCAGGACCTGGCGGTCCTTCAACGCCACGACACAGCGGATGCTAGTTGCCTCGCCGCCATGCGCCCCACGCTGGACTATGTGGACATCCGCCAATGGGATCGTGTCGAACTGGTCGACACGGTGGCGGAGGTGACGCAAGGGCTCCTGGCCGGCGTCTATGGCGTTGGACTGGGCTACGCCGCCGCGGCACGGGAACGACCTGAACTGCTGCGGGTCACGCAGTTCATCGGCACCGTAGACGATGCGTGGATCGTCTACGGCCGCACCCGCCTCTGCGGCGGGCAACTCGCCGCGTGGCGCGATGGGCCCGCAGGGCAACTGTTCCGCCGTGGAACCCCCGCATGAGCGCCGAGACCACATCCGCGGTGGTCTGCGTCGCAGCGCTCACCAAGCACTTCGGCGCCCAGACGGTGCTGAATGACGTGGGACTGTCGGTCGCGTCGGGGCAGCGCGTGGTGGTGTGCGGTCCTTCAGGGTCGGGCAAGTCCACACTGGCGCGCTGCATCAGCGGTCTGGAACGCTGCGATCACGGCAGCGCGATGGTCAACGGCGTGGAGATGTCGCCGCAGATGCGACATGCGGATTTCTTGCGGGCGAACATCGGCATGGTGTTCCAGCAGTTCAACCTCTTTCCTCACCTGAGCGTTCTGGAGAACTGCACGTTGGCGCAAAGGTGGGTGCGGGGCCGTGCCCGAAACCAGGCGCGCGAGATTGCGCTGACCTACCTGGACAAGGTTCGGCTCGCGGACCGGTCGAGTGCATACCCCGGACAGCTCTCGGGCGGGCAACAGCAGCGTGTGGCCATCGCGAGGGCGCTCTGTTTGAACCCCTCGGTCATGCTGTTCGACGAAGCGACATCGGCGCTCGATCCCGAGATGGTGAAGGAAGTCCTCGACACCATGGTGCAGCTGGCGCGCGACGGCATGACCATGATCTGCATCACCCACGAGATGGGCTTCGCGCGCGCCGTCGCGGACAGCGTGGTCTTCATGGATGCCGGTCGGGTCGTCATGGAGGCGCGGCCCGAACGCTTCTTCGGACCGGAGGCAGAGCCGCGGGTCCGCCGCTTCGTGGCACGGATGCTTTGAGTCCTCAGCCCGGTGCAACGAAGGCGCACCGTCGGGCAAGCCAGGGCTCAGGACTGTCGACGTTGCAGGTTCGGCAGTCTCGCCGCTGCGTGCACATCTCGTATCGGTTCCGCCGCACAACGCGTCCCCCATCCCTGCGCTGCGCCAAGGACGCATCGCCCATGGCTGGCTGGTGATCCAGCGGATCGGAATCAGCTGAGCGCCGTGACCGGAATCGCCGCGCCATGCACGGCCCTGGCGTGGCCGGAGGCCAGAAACAGAATGACGTGGGCAAGATCCTCCGGGGACACCCAGCGCGACGGATCGTTGTTGGGCATGGCGGCGCGGTTCTCCGGGGTGTCCAGGATCGTCGGCAGCACGCAGTTGACGTTGATGTTGCGCTCTCGCAGCTCCGCCGCCATCGACTCGGTGAGCCGCACGACCGCGGCCTTCGATGCCACGTACGCCCCCATCTGCGCCATGCCCCGCTGAGCGGCGAAAGCGCCGACGTTCACGATCTTTCCGCGGCCTGCGGCGAGCATGTGGGGAACTACTGCGGTGGCCGTGTTGAGCACGCTGCGCGCATTGAGGTCGAACAGGAATCGCCAGGTCTCGGGGTCGGTCTCGTGGACAGCGTCGCCCATCCTGAAGCCGCCCGCCAGGTTGCACAGGACATCGATGCGGGAGAACTGCCCGATGACGTTAGACACTGCGTACGCGACCTGTGATGCGTCGGTCAGATCGACCGTGAGCCTCATTTCGGAAGTGGGGTGGACGGCCAAGGATTCGGACGACGGTTCGACGTGGCGGTCGAGCAGAACCAATCGCGCGCCGCGTTCGCGAAAGGCATGAGCGACCGCGCACCCGAGATTGCCAGCGGCGCCGGTCAGGACGACGACGCGTTCTTCGAAGTTCATGGCGTCGATGTCGGCAAGTGGGTTCATCAGGCCGCCCGGCGCGCTTCGGAGGGATGCGGTTGAGACATTGCAGCGTACGCGGCATAGGCGGCATCGATGTGCCCCGCCATGGCGAGGTCCAGGTCTGTCACGCCATCGGCGTCGTGGGTGGTCAATGCAATCCGCACTTGGTTGTAGACGTTGGACCATTCGGGGTGATGGTTCAAGCGCTCCGCGGCGAGCGCAACCTGAGTCATGAAGCCGAAGGCTTCCACGAAGGTGCTGAAACCGAACTCGCGCAACAGCAGGCCACCCCGGTCACTGTTGTGCTGCCAGGCGGGTGACGTGGCGAGAAATTGTGCGACGGTGCCGGGGTTGGACAGTTTCATCAGGCGGGCCTTGCGATCAGTGAGCACGCTCGCGACGCGATGCGCGCCTCGGTATGCGGGTTGC
>Ga0247809_1001009_pt1 | contig 12581 bp, 11 predicted proteins | sample UWRJL104311B1_FD_180951 | JGI IMG/M metagenome (GOLD analysis project Ga0247809, IMG submission 180951) | Plant litter microbial communities from Arlington Agricultural Research Station in Wisconsin, United States - UWRJ-L104-311B-1 | ecosystem: Environmental > Terrestrial > Plant litter >...
GAAGGCTGGTCCAATGGACTCGTCAAGGGTATGGGTGGTGTGCCTTTGAGAATGGAAGAATTGTACTGATTGTATTTGTATCAGTTATTCAAGCGCGAGATACACGGACCCTAGCTCCTCTATCCTTCTACTACCTACTGTTCACATCCGCCGCGGTAGCAACTGCCTATCGAGTGAACCTCATACGATTACACAATCTTTCAAAGACACAATCATTTATCACGAGAAGCACCATGCCACTTCCCAACGAACCAGCTTTGAAACCAGGCGAAGACATCACAAGTTTGCTAAGATCCTTGACAATCTTGCCCTCTACCAGTCGCATCTTCATACGTCTTCTGCGCGAACCCTTCACACCCTTCATTCGAAAACTTGTGGAGGAAGGAAACCATGCTGCGGTAAAGGAACAGCAGGGAAAGGGGGATGCATTGGTTCTTATGAGCTTGGACTCGGGAAGGTTCTCGGAGGCTGACATACAAGAGGCGTTGGTGAGGAGTGGGAGGAAGAGGAATCTGCCATGGAATCTTGCTGGCAGAGAAAGAGATATAGAGAAATTGAACGATGAAGAATCTAGCACGGAGGAACATGCTGAGGACTTGGCCGAACAGGGTGAAGATAGAAGAACTAGAGCATGGTGGAGACCAAGTCGTTTCGTGTTAGCCATGAAGGATAAGCATGAAGCTAGAAGATTTGTAAGGGAGTGGCATCGTTTACCTCTGCCGTTCGGTAAACATCCTCCCCTTGTCACTGTAGAGACACTGTGGTGAGGAAGCTCTGCACTCAAAGATACCCGATTTCTACAATTACAACGAGTTACGAAGGTCATGGCAAGTTAAGAACATGAAGAATGCCCGCCTTGAATGTGTGAAACCATGTGATGACCAAACTCCATCCCAAATTAGTCTTGCGAAACCAATAAACAATCATGAAATCTTTACTTCGACCCGCCCACTCTCTGATTCCCTCTCCGCGTGTATACCATCACCCTCTTATGTCCACGACTAACAACACTTTCCTCCAATGCCCCCGCTGTTTCCACCACTGCCCACATCAACTCCTTGTCCACTGGTTGTCTGATCGGTCTTTGCAGTGTCCACGATCCTCTTCTTGATATCTGCCGCCAAGCTGTAGAATGCCTTCTCGACATTGATGTTGCTCTTTGCTGAGACTTCTAGAAAAGGAATACCTAGCTCGTCCGCCAACTGCTGTCCACGCTCTGTAGAAACGACACGCTTGTCTTCCCAGTCGCACTTGTTACCAATGAGTATCTTGTTCACGCCCTCAGTAGCATGTTGCTCGACATTAGAGAACCATGTTCTGATGTCTGTATCCAAAATTGCTTAGTATGCCATTCTGCCTAGAGATCGTCTGCGCCCAAAGGAAAGAAAGGGAACATACTGTTGAACGATCGCTCGTCCGTAACGTCGTACACCAATAATATACCCATAGCACCTCTGTAATACGCCGTCGTGATCGTTCTGAATCGTTCTTGTCCAGCTGTATCCCAGATCTGCAACTTCACCCGCTTGCCGTCGAGCTCGATCGTCCTGATCTTGAAGTCGATACCAATAGTCGTGATGAATGACGGCGTGAATGAATCCTCGCTGAATCGAAGCAAGCAGCAGGATTTACCAACGCCGGAGTCTCCGATCAAGAGGAGCTTGATCTACACGAATAGGCCCATGTTAGCTGGTTTGCGCTTGTGAGGATTCGTATTCAGGAGAGATTGTTTGCAAAGTAAAACATACCAGGAAATCATAGTTGCGCGTTCCTGCCATCGTAGAAGCGGTCGCGTGTAAGATTTGAGGCGATTAAGAGAAGGGTTTGTGAGTCGTCAAAGTCGTAAATGGTACGGGATGTGTTGAGGTGGTCTGGGCTTGGAATGGGATGGGAATTTCAACTGCGGCAAGGATGACGATGGAGGGGGTTATCGTCTTTTTGCCAGGCACCAGATAGATTTGTTTTGTAGCGCGAATACTTAAAACTCGAATGCTATATAATATAGAAACAATTTTTACAGTGTAGGTTTGTTGTTGTATTTGTCTGGTAAATGGGGTTAAACTCTGGTTGATGTAAGGTGCAACTTCAAGGTCACGAAGGTTGTTCTTTAGCGGCGATCTATGGCAATTCGCGATCTACCGTCAGTTTTACATTTGGCAATATCTCAACTTCACTCAATATTTAATCGAGATCGATAAACAAAGATTATTCCTCAAGGTAATAAACACTTTCCCATGTAAGCCACTATTTAGCTTGCTGTGTCACAAACTTGCCTACTTCGACCAGCTCAATTTTGAGCCATAAGCTATATAAAGCACACTAGCACTGCATGAATACTTGGGGCGATTCTCTTTCTTATATGATTCCCTTCTAAGCTTGTAGCCATTTGCTGTATCCCCATCTTATCCGCTGTAACACCTTGACCTGCGCCTGTACCCCGCTGTTAATACTACAAAGATCATGTACATCTTCCAAGAATTCTCTCTCAATCTCGCCAGGAAACAACCCATGAGCACGCTTTCTCAACTCATGAACTTCACAGAGCAGTAAGCCGTGATCCTTATACGACAAAACGCCAGTGTCCGTCGGTGTAGCCTGTGCAAGAACTCTATCGATGTTGCGGAGTACTCGAATAGACTGGCTTCCCTTTCGACCTTTTCGCAGCCCTTTCCTGCTCCCAAATGCACCTCCTAGATATCTAAACGCCGCAAAACATACTAGGATACCTGGAGTAAGACCAATGAAGCCAAAGACGAGCTCCTGGCTCTTTAATAACGAATCGATGCCATTCATGGCGATTTCGATATCTACCTTGGTCTTTTGGACCTGAATAAGGAGTGTTCGGATAAGATCGCCTTTAATCGCGCCGACCAACGGTTTTCGCAAATCTTTCTCGTAAGCCTTTAATACTGGTGTCAAGTCTCCTTCCTTGATTTTAATCCTGATATCCGCCACCTGACTCTCGGTGATACTGCTGCTACCCACACTGATGTCAGGGTGGTCTGTGGCAAACTCGATGACCATCCTCTCCAAGCTGTCACGATCGCCTTTTAGGCTTTCCTTGCTCATGAGTGCCAACTCACTATCTTTGTCATGTCTGATCGTCGAAATGACTTTCATGGTTGGCTCCACGACCCAGTTGAGCCAGAAGTCCTGGACGGTATCTCCCAAGTTCCGAACCCACTCGATTATTTCTACTCGTCTGTTTGCAAAGACACGGTATATGGTGGTAGATGAGAGTAATAGAGCTGTGGCCGGAAGCCAATATCTTGTGAGCCTAGACGGACGTCCATACCGAGCGGTGAGTTTCTGCGAAGTCTTGATGTGTTGTGGAACATCTGTTTGCAGGATCTTCTGTAATCTTTCTGCCAATCTTGCGGGTTGCGACGCTTGTACAGACTCTTCTCTTGTAGAAATAGTCGAATCTTCTTCCACTGCTGCGAATACTGCATCTTCGAATTCCGAAACGCCATAATTGAGTTTTGTGACGTGACACAAAACGGTATCTATCAGTGCTATACTCCTTTCTACCACGACTTTCCATTCCTGGGATTCATTCTCTTCAGATTTGACGAGATCGGCGCTATCATCAATGCCAAAACTCAATCCTTCATCCATTAGTACACCAAGTCCGCTTGCGCCCATCTCACGCAGACGCCTCAGTCGCCTCTGTTTACGTCTCACTTCGCCCCGAGTATGAGCGATTGGTCCAGTCACACTCTGCTGGAAATGCATGACACTCCTTTCTTTCATACTCTCACGAACCAGGTCGTAAAACGTTTTCCACCGGTCTGTGAGACTATCACTGAGATCCTGCACATGAATCCCCTCACTCTCTCCACTTCTCAGCCGGCGGAATTTGTCCTGTGAATCTCCATAAATCTCCTTCGTCCAGCTCCATAGCTTCAATGGTGACGTCTGCACCGTGTAAAGGCCAGTGTATACGTACGACCCAAGTACTTCATCCCAATACCAAATGTCATCACTAATGGGAATTGTTTGCTCCAGCAGCGTATTTAACAACAAACCATATGTCTGGATCGTAGCCTTGCTAACAAGCAACCATTCCAACTCTCTCGCATATTTGCTCTCGTAGCTGTCAATTCCTTCGTCCTGGATGTGCGCCTCGGCCAATCCGGCTTGATTGAGAAGCGTGAGGATACGAAACGAGGAGAGAAGAGGGTTGGATGCGGATGTTGTAGACAGAGCCTTCACGATTCGTTGCAGCTCAGCGATTCGAGAAGACGAGTACAAAACTAGGGACGTCCGACTAAGTGAAGTTGATAATGTATCTTGATTCGCGACAGGAACGAGGTGGACACGGTCGAGCTGGCTATCAATGCGCCGGATTTGACTAAAGGCTTGTTAATCAACAATTCTAAAAGAGGTGGTAGCAACGCACTCGGCTACTATCGACATCGTGGTAGTATTTACATAGAAGTGCAAAAGTTGTCGCGCGACAGATTGCTCCTGTAGGAAGGGAGTGTAGGTGCTGAGATCTTCCACAGTGGAGTTTGTCCGGAGTGTAAACAATGACGTAAACTTGGCGATTCAAGAAAGATCTCAAATTCGAAATTACCATGTTCAGATGTGTGGAATCTTAGTGTCCAGGATTTGATATCCATGTACCCGAACAGGGATAGGTGCGATGCTGATCACAGGAACTGTGTTCGATGGAAAAGCTATTGCCTGTCTCTAAGCTCAAATTCCGTGAAATTGATCCGCCATCATTCTACCATACAGGTATGCGACAATCGCGATTAGGTTCTCGGATACTTTTCAATATTTCATTTCGCTCTATCGTTTATCGTCGTCTATACACCCCAAACATCCACGACGCTCTCAGCAACGCCAGTCCATAAGCCATCGCCAAACTGTCCCAAACCACATTCAATTTACTTCCACCAACCTCATGCCAGCCAACAGGTACTTCAGCGACCCTGATCCCCGGCGTTGTTCCTATCCTCCCCTCACTCCCAAGTACAACGCCCTCTGGCGCACTCTCCGCCAACAGTAACATCTCTACATCAAAGATCCATCCCTCTGCATGCATGTATGGTACAATATGCGGTAATGCCGGCCGCGAGAAGAGCTTAAACCCGCATTGAGTATCGCGGATCCGTGATGTGGCGGGTGGTGTGAGGATACGGAGAAGCATGTGGAATGAATACATGAGAAAGTTTCGTAAGAACGATCGCTAGATGCTATGTAAGTTTCCGCTGTATCTTGCGAACTTTCGGAATGGTAACATACCTTCACAACTGCCTCACTGCCTACCAGATGTCCCCGACTCCCAACAGCAACACCTCTCCCAGGCTGATCACACACCGCATCACAGCCCTGCACCAGCTTGCCCAGATCATCGAACTTACTGGCACCATCTGCATCCACAAACACAGCATAAGCACCTCTTACATGTCTGAAGCCATGCGTGACAGCACCTCCTTTGCCTCTATTCTGCCCCAACCTGCTGATTCTCAAAACGTCATATAGCTCGTACTTTCGCGCAAAGTCCAGTACCACATCAACAGTTTTGTCCTTACTCCCATCATCCACTACAATAATCTCATAGCCGCCCATCCTATTCGCTTTCCCTCTATTCTTCCTCCCTTGTCCCACCGCTCGTCCGTACTCTGTATCTAGATACGCAACTGCTTCTTCAAGCATGACCCAAATCCGCTTCTCTTCGTTGTATGCTGGAATGACAATACTCATTTCCAAAGTCGGGTCATCAATGGTGCCAGTGTGTGCCGCAGCTTCGTCCCCATTTAATGCATTCTCTGCTTCATGACGATGTGCCAGCCATTCGTCATGCCAACAGGGCAGTTGTCTCGTAGCTATGCTGCCATTGGGTGTCGTCGTTATATACTGCTTCTCGGAGGAGTGTGCGGCGCGGGGATATGGGGCCAGGTAAAGGACGAGGAGATAGATCTAGTACATCAATGAGTAATGACACAAGGTGGTTAGCTTACAGTCAACTTACAACACCAACCGCGGCGAAGAGGCCAGCGACCAGAAACAAGAAGATAATCCAAAGTGGAATTTCTAAGAGTTTGTCCACTACAATTTTCACAAGCTGCTGCATCTGGTCAAGACTTCGCTCTGCCATGTCTACGGGACCTGCGGATCGTCCGAATCATTCAATTGAAAACCAATGAGACCACCGCATGTACTTTCACAGTTTCGAGGCTTCCAATAAACACATCATGTCTAAAGTGCCCAAGGTGGGATTCGTGAGAAGGACAGATCAAGCAGTACGAGGCTGAGTGTACGATCTCGTGCAGGAAGGCTGAGGGAAACAACTCCTCACAAGGCTGAACCGAGGTGGGAAGAAGTCAACAAACCTGTGATACTCTTGTAGCTAAGCTGCAAATCTTATTGGTAAAGCTGATACCATAGCTTTGATATTGCTATTTAGTGGCAAGACTCCATACAATATGCCACCGACGATGCATCAGTCGCAAAAGCGTCTTTCTTGCCAGGACTTGCCTCCTCATCAGGAATGAAATTACATTTATATCAACGCCGACTCGATGGTATCATCTCTGACTAGAGCTTCCCAGTCTCGCACCCCGTACGCTTCTATGATACAAACAAACATGCCTAATGTCATGAACGTTCCAGTGACCAAAATGCAGCAAATAAGCTCTCTCTTTCTCATATCATATACGCATAGCAAACGAGCAGATTTGACCCCAGTACTCTTAACATTAAACATTGCCGCCAGCCGAACTCCAAGTACGCCAGTCTCTGAACGCGCGCGAACGTCTTTAGTTGCTGCCGTCTTCGCCTCCTTTCGTGTCTCCGCCAGTCTTGATAGCGGGAGACAGACTGATTGCAATCTTGGTTCCTTTGGTTCCAGTACCATGATTTGAATTGGTGAAACTCTTCTTCCTCTTCAGTCCGGTACTAGAATTGGAAGTCGTCGAACTACGTCGTTTCGAATTCTGTGCAAGCTTCGATATGTCATCTTCTTCATCTTCTTCACGTCTTCGCTTCTCGGATAACCTTTCAGGTGGCGTTGGTGCTGGAGACGATCCTGGTGTTAACTCTATCGAGGATTCTTTCGATGATTCCGGTGTCTTTGGACCACCCTCACCCTCCACTAACGCTTCGTTGTCCATGTCTTCGTCAGAGCCATAGTCGACCAGACGTTTTGATTCTGTCGAATTACCATTGACATTCTTCGATGGCACTTTGTTTTCCTCATCATCGTCTGAGGTGTTGAAATACTCCTCCTCGGAAGCATCCAAATCCTTGATTCCAGAATTCCACCTATCAGTTCTGGCCGCATCACTTTGTCTTTGCGAACCGTCCTCAGTCTCAACAAATGATGACGCCACACTCGGTGCAAAACCAGACGTCTGATCATATCGGATGATGAAGTTGCTGAATATATCGACATAAGTGATTGTCGTCATCTTCTCTCGGTACGTCTCCACTAGGTGTATGATCAATGTTCTAATGTTCTCTCGTTTTATGAAATCAAAGAACTCTAAGCATGCCGAGTTGAGCAGATTGTCACGAGGCATAGTATCAATCAACATGTCCAAGATTGGTGCAAAAAGGCTGCGATCGATCAACTGTTTGTTGTAGTGTCCATCCTGTAATCCGATGAGGTTTCTAAAGAACTTAAGTGCAGCTGAAAATAATTAGCATGAGTCCATGACATTGCCATGTCAAAAAGCTTACTCAATTTTAGATACTTCTCGGAACTCTGCAAAAGCTGTGCAACTCGTTCTCCAAGATGCTTGTTCATGACAAAGAATTTAATGTGATGCGCATGCTGTCGAACGAAGAAGCACAGAATCTCAATCAAGTAGATGAAGAGGGACACTTCATGGACGCTGAAATCCATATTCTCACGATCCTTCAGATTTATGAGCGGCTGGAAAAGCTTCTCTGCGGATGCTGCATAGAAACCTTTGACGAACTCGATTTGTTGGGGGTCTGGAGCATTTCGACCCTTCCCCGCAAAGTCGCCTCCATTTCTAGTCATCGTGTCGAGAGATGAATTTTGCGATCCAGGGTCTAAAAGTACTTTGATGGCATCCGCAATCTGTGCTTTCACTCCAAGATCTGCTTCTACCAGGAGTAAATCGATGAGAGAATCTGTGAGGGGTATTTGGTTTTCGTTGACTTGTCGGAATATCGTTTGTCTAATCATTTGAGGATCGTGGTCTATCATAGACACCAGCACATCCGTAGCACCTACTCGAACGGCAACATCATTATGGCGTAGCGCAAAGTTGATAACAGCCAAAAGTCCATGACCAAGGAAGTTGTTGTAGAGCTGTTGTCGCGCAGGTTGTTGTAGATTCTTTGCAATCGCGCAGCATTGCTGTATGAAAAGAACAGCTTCCTTCTTCCTTTCCTGGTCTACCTGCGCCATTGAAAATAAACCGAATAGCTCCTTGAGGAACGCGGCATTTGACTGGAGATGTTGCACAATGTCAACCTGGTTGAAAAAGATCAACGAGTTCAGCACAGAAAAGGTTGGATCGTCCAGAATCCTTGCCAGAACGACATCTTTGAGATACTGCAACCGATATGTTGAGTGAATTTTCTTTCGAATCACATCATCCTCGATTCGTACAACTTCCTTATACCTTCCTTCCTTTCCCAGCCAGAGTCGGTGGTTCGCTTTATGACTCGGAAAGTCTGGATCGTATTCCAATGTTCCCACAACCCCCAAGATCAGCGCATCGCTGACAACATGTTCTATAATGTGTGTGTCATTCAAAAGAATTACACTTTTCATGATATTGCATAATCGATGCAGACTCTGTAAATCTTCAAGGTCTTCGGCTTGTTCGAGTAGAGGTATGATCTTCGCAATATAGTCTTCGCTGATAATGTACTTGGCAAGACCGTCTCTGCCGCTGGGGGTATTTCCGAGGTGATTGATGTGCCCTTGGATCTCTGGAAGATTGCCGAGGCCTGGTGAAGGCAGCGATATCGTGGTTGAATATGAATCAAGTGGTAGATCATCCGATAGTGCATCATCTATAATAATATTAGAACATTTCAAGTAGCGGCACAACCGAGAGCAGATGATATCTAACCTGACATACCTGGATTACCAACCAGTAATTGCTGCTGGATGTTGCTGACAAAAGTCCTCGGGGAAGGTTAGCGGGCGCCTATGTGTGAGGTAGGTCTACGTACCATATTGCATTACATCCTTCCGACTCCTGAAAACTCAATGCCATGTCAATACTGGTTAATGGTTCCGTCCACACGATCAAGGTATCTGAGGTCAGGTCAGTCAGGCGCCTGATGTATAGACCAAAAAACACGACATACCCTGCTGTTTCTGGAAGCCATCCTCCTTGTGAATCTTTGTTTCTAGAAGTACTCGATCTGGCGCATCCTCAGAGTGTACTACTACTCGTGGTTCTTCTTCTCGGCTGGCATGATTCTATGAGAACGTCAGCCACAACTTTTCGTAAAGCGCGACATGCGATATGCAAGTCGCGCATTCCATGTTCGTCAAGCACATACGAATATGAAGCTAGCCGAACAGAAACCTGTTCCCCGGTCGAACCAGTCATTATTCCGCAATTCATAAACCTTGACCCTCTTCTTTTCATTCGGCGGATTAGGCACCGCTTGTGCCATCATCAAAGGTTGTAGCTCTCCTTCTAGATCCTCTGCAGAGCAATTCAAAATGTCTGGGGCGATGTCAAGGTGTTGTTGGAGGGTGAGTTGCGTCTCAGCTTGTTGGGTGAGAGTGAGCGCCACTTTCGAGACAGGCGCGTGGAATGCGCGCAACAGCAACAAAGGCAGAGTAGTGAAGCCCTGAAACAGAGCGGTATCAATAGGATGTAAATCGCATGTGTTTACTTTGTCGCGTGTTGGCGTAAGTTATGTGGATTCGCGGGGAGATGATTGTTGCGATGACGATGGGTGCATGGTGTCGCGAAGTTTGTTCATTCGGTCTGCGAGCTTCGAGAAGACGATTCACTAGCGTGATTTGACAAGGCCTCGTCAAGATTGTTCTGAGAATGCGATTACGGAACTCGACACGATGACGCAAATGTTGATCACTATTAAAAGATCTCTTGTTCTTCTCTATATCTGCATCTACATCTACATCAAATCTTGCATCTCCTCATCTTTCCCCCAAAGTCTCTGTTTCAATACCTATTGCTTTTCATCGTCATGGCTTTAGGGGTATGGTCACGTGCTCATTTGACAGACAAATCGTCTCTTCTCTTTGCCACTATTTCGTCATTCCAAGCTATTTTTATACACATCCCGCCAAAGCTTACTTTTATCAGATCTTGACAACATCTGGGAATAGCTTCATTTTCGTACTCTTTACATTTCATTAATAATTGGTGCTCATAAGATATTTCTACAGAAATCTCATTGATTTATCTGGTGTCTATCTAGCTTGGCCATCTCTAAATATGATGGACTTGCAAATTCTCCTTCTCCGACATCAAAGATCATGTTGTCGACAAAATCTAACATCAGGCACGGTGTATTCGAGACAGCTACAGAAAGTAACGCGACATGAAAATAGGCTTCTAGTAACCATCTACTAGGGTTCGATGCACTATCCCTATGGTGAAGTGCGCAAGATTTGCCCTACGGATCATGGACTAGAAGAGCCGCAAGCAGATCCTCGAAAACCTGCTGATGTAATTTACAAAGATTGCTCCCATAAGCGCTGCCAAGTTGTGTTTTATATGGTACTCAATGTTAAAAAGCCTCGTAAAGCCGCTGTTTTCCTCTGTCTATGCTCGAAATCCCAGGCTATATTATTCAAGCGAGCATATGTGAAGCATGAAATTGAGCGATTGATATGAGACTGGGATGACATGTAGTTCATCGCCGATTCTATAAAGTCTATCTTGAAATGATTTTATCCTAATCAGCAACTGGATTTGATTCGGGAGTTCAGACCAAATCTAGAGTCTCGGATGTATGGGCTGCTACACGAAATTGTGTCAAAGTACAGCTGGAATTCTACATGCTACATTCTACATATTTACAACAGTATAACTGACACTAGTCTCTCCTCATCGTGATCATGATGAAGATGGGTTTAGGTATGGTCTAAGTAGATACCAAAAGCGATTTGACACATAATTCCTTTCTCAAACATAACGAGAAGAACCGACCGCGATCAAATCCTGCTTCGAGACATTAGACACACCATGGGGCATATTCACTGCATCCTTACCGACTAAATTGACTTGCTATTTCGTTACTGCATCGGATCCTCGTAACGAGTTTCTACTCAAACTTTGGACATTATCGCTATTCGCTCTTGTGTCGCGTGCATGATCCAACATAGAGTCTATGATAATCTGTCAGATTATATCTCAAAAGGCTTAACCTCTACCCTAAAAATTACAGTTCTACAAGATACTATTTGAGATATCACTGTCATGCAAATTAGAAAGAATTCGACTCCAAGACTGCTCCTCTCGTGCCGTTTATTTACTTCATTGCTTGGCATCTCGATGACAGACGTCTATAGGTCCTCCACATGATCCCAAAAAGGAAGGAAGATCCAACCACACCGTGGAATGCGTTGAAAAGGTTCTCATAGGTGGAGGGAGCATTTAATTACTAGCATACTCTTAGCCAAGAGCCTCTCAAACCATGATGTGATCCCAGACTCATGCCAAGAATCAAAAGGCAATGTTACCAAGTCTTGCTTGGACATGACGCCAGCAGACGGAAAATGATCGCTCAAAAGCAAGTAGCCGTCTAAGTGGACACTTATACCCTTCCGTCTGCATGAAATCAGGACCTACATCTGTATGCCAGAGTACAAAACGCGGATTCAACATGTCAAGTATTGTATATGTTTGCTCAGATCCCAGAACAAGGAATGGATTGCGAGGGACTGTGAGGAAGACTGTGGAAGGAGACAGAAGCTACCATGATATAGTTGTCACTATGCCTAGCAATGACGGCAAGGATAGAAGGTTGATGCACAAAAGATCTGATAGAGGTAAGTCTTGAGCAGAGAGAATGTCCAAAGTGGATGCTGAGTCTCGAACAGCAAGACATCTTCAAAGCTTCAAGCCAACTGATAATCAAAACCAACATAACCAAGGAAAGACTAATAATCCCGGAGATCAGAAGATAGGGCCGCCCATGAGAATTCGAAAAGATAGTGTCTCGCCTCCTTTGTCTAAAGAAAGGAACTCCGGAGACAGGGCAGGAAACCGGAGTTCTATTCCAACAGGCACGGTAGATCCAAATAACAGGAACCAAAAACTGCATGGAACACGAAGGATATGGAAACTTCCGCGGCAAGAGTCACAATCGCTTCATTCAAGACCACAATCAATCAAAAGGGCACCATCACATCGTTCTCCAATCCAACCGAGTTCGAAAATCCCGCAAAAGCATCATCAGCGTACACAAGACACCCGACATACGAAGTCGAAGCAAGAAAAAGCCATCTCGCTACCGATCAGAACGTACTTGGAACCATCGAGGCGTGGTTCAGACAGCTCTCAGTCGAGTGACTCGTTTCCAAAACAAGTACGCTTCTCTAAAGACGTTGAGTTATTCATAACATAATCTGCGAATCGTGTAGGAGACCTGCAGAA
>Ga0247809_1001013_pt1 | contig 12547 bp, 10 predicted proteins | sample UWRJL104311B1_FD_180951 | JGI IMG/M metagenome (GOLD analysis project Ga0247809, IMG submission 180951) | Plant litter microbial communities from Arlington Agricultural Research Station in Wisconsin, United States - UWRJ-L104-311B-1 | ecosystem: Environmental > Terrestrial > Plant litter >...
CCTCTCGGTGGTCCGTAGAGCATCTATAATTTTACGATCATTCGGCTCGTCGTACTGCCATCCACTAGTGTATAGGAGCCTTGACGTGCCAATCCTCTGAGGAAGAAACATAAGTATCTACATGTCTTTCAATTCGATTAGCGCGCCACCGTCCTAAATCTTGCTAGTAGACACGACCCAAGTTTTGCTTCCAACCCTCTATGGAGCCTGGGAATGGCAGAAGAGGAACCCTGTGGACGTATCTAGAGAAGAAGCGAATTAGATTGGTGTCGCCGTGATCAGAGCAGATGGTTTATGAGATTCGGAGTCGAACGTGCTTCGAGGTAGGGTGGAAGCTTTAGTCGAGACCAGAAAGATACCTCAACACTGCGGCTCAGTACATGCCGTTGTGGAAGGTCGATGAACATATGATTGATCTCGAGATGCCTTGACATTCGAGCGTTGGATACATGGACATTGTAGTGGCATCTGAGAAGCATTCTGGATAACAAATGCGGATACTTTGTAGGTAAGAGGCTTGAAATATATCAGGGACGTCTAAGTTATGGACTTCGGTAGGCTTAAAAAGATTATTTAAATGAGTTGAGCTGACATAAATTGGACATCAAGCCTGGGCAGCAACCATCAATTTCCAGACATGCAGAATCTATTTATTTTATAGCATTCAAAGTTAGTGAGTCACTCGCTTGTTTTCATCATGCCCTCATGTCTGGTCTTATTCCAAATCTTCTGATGCTGAATTCGGTATAATCATATATGTATACTATACCTTAAAATATCCACTCTGCAATCTCTGAAAGACATCCTGAGGATCATACTTCTTCTGCACGCTCCTTAACCTAGCTCTGTTTTCCTCTCCGTACCCAGCAAATACATCCTGCCACTCAGCAGCATAGTTCTGATATAGGAAAGGATGCAGCTGCCCCTTTTCTTTGGCATAGGCTTTCGACTTGTTGATGAAATCTCTCTCTGCATTTGAGAACGCTTCATCATGCTTCTCGTGTGGCCAGTACATCGTCATGCAGAAGACTGCGTGAAGTATCAGCATACCACTCTTTCAAGTTCTGAGAACAGACTTTGGAAACTTACTGAGAAGTGGCCCATCTTCAGGTGTAAGACCAAGTGGATTGCCGCCATTCTTCGCCATATGAATCATGTCATCTTTAGTAATGAACATCATTGGGAAACTCATCAGGATATCGTCATCGTATGACCAGAATCTTTGGTCAAGGCTATGCAAAGGCTCGAATATCTCGATGTAAAGCTCATTGAGCTTCAACATCAGTGCCAGATCTGGGTTCTTGAAAGAAAGTGTCGAGAAAGCCACTCTAGAAGCATGTCGTCAGCAGACGTCATTTGCCATCGCACACGGTGAATTTACCTTCGTCCACGACTCTCACTAATCTCAGAAAGCTCATCAGAAAAGTATCCAATCCCAGGCTGAACCTGCGGTAGACTCCTTAACTTTCTGCCCTCTTTCATTTGCTGAAACGCTACTACATCCGGATTACCTCCAAAATTTGTCATGTGATAACCCGCTGTATAACCCCAACTATTGATCGAGCGATATCCGTACACTTGCGTTCCTTGATCGTCTTTAGTTGCTTCAAGAGTAGACAATAAGTGACGAAGATGCGTTTCTAAATCTGTGCAGAATCCTAGCAGGCAGCCAACTTTTGTGATGATGGGAGAAGCGATACTGCGTAACTTCGAAGGCAGAGTGATGGACTTTCGTAGAGTTCCGAGGGCTTTTGCTCGACTGCGGACGTCGCTAACAAGACTTGCTGTCAGATCTCCCCAGACTGTTTCGAGAGGATGGGTTTCCAGATCGAAGCGAGTAACGATCCCGAATCCTGCACCTCCACCTCTTAATGCCCAGTACAAATCCGGATGCGTCTTGAAATTGACGTCCGCAATCGAGCCATTCGCGAGCACGACCTCAAAGTTTCTCACGTTATCTGCACCCCAGCCATACTTCCTACTTGCATACGAAACCCCTCCACCCAGTAAAAACCCACCTACACCCACGGTCCCAACTCTTCCGCCGACTACCGTCAGATTTTTCGGATCTGTGACTTTAAAAACATCTGTCCACAGGTTTCCAGTGCCCACTTTCAAAGTCGCGTCGTTATCTGTGAATTCAACGGTATTGAAGGCTTTGAGATCGATGGTTATGCCATTAGGAGCCGAAGAAGAGCCTGGGAACATGGCGTGGCCGCCTGACTTAGCTGCGAATTGGCAATTGTGTTGCGAGATGACTTTCATGATGGTGGATACGTCTTGAGGGGTTGAAGGAGTGGCAAGACATGCCGGTCTTGTTGAATGATGACGAGCTGAGAAGTAACTAAGCTGTGAAATGTTGAAAGTTTGATGGTATAGCTTCTGTCCTTCGCCAAGCAGTTCAGCAAGTATTGCACACTGGTTTCCATGTTAACTTCTGTAAATTTTATATTGTATGCATGTCTGTAAGAGAGAAGAAGCAATATAGGTATACTTACAGCCTGCTCACACGAACTCGCTGTAATATTCCCAGTATACAAAACACTTTGTTGATTCTGTAATGCCAATGAAGTACTGCAGAAAACCAAAAGAGTGGCTGCAACGCCCCCCATGTTCCACAACATCTTGAAATTCGCCCTACGGCCTCAAATACTCAAAACACACGTGAACTGATCTCCCCTAAGCTTTATTCACGTCTAGCACTAATAATGTAGAAAGCCAGCTGCAGGTAGTGAGTGACTCAAAAGGAAAGAAATGCAACCCTCGAAAAAGCGAAATAGAGCTTCACTTCAAGAACCAGAAGATTTCCCAAGCGAACATCCCATTTCTAAAAAGCACTGCGGTAAACCTCGGTCTCCATCTTCAATGCAGAGGTAAAAGGGGCAGGAAGCTTCTAAGCGATGACTTGGCCTGCACAAGGACGATTGATCCGTATTCTTGCCCAATAGAAGTCTGGTTATTCTCCCCTAGTGGATGATGTGGGTTCTTTGGAACTCGGGAATTGCTTCTGGCGGAACCAATTGCTGCTGGACAGCCATTGCGAATACGATGGGATCATCGGACTCATGTCTCTTGCCCGACACATAAGAGACGTGCAGAGTGAGTGACTACTGCTATTACAATCTGGCAAATATGCTTGACAATGGTATTCAGCGCGACCGAGATGCAAAGGACAGTACAGTGAAAAGGCAGGCAAAAACCATGATGTTAAACTGATTGATTCTGATCACTACTTCCGGATATATCGTAACCACACTTTTAGATTTCTTCTCATATGTAAGCACTCTCCGTAGAGCAGATGCACGATCTATTCTCATTATACCAGCATCTCCACCTCCAATTTCATCTCCTAGTTTCATCATCGAAACGCAAACAAACCAACATCCGCATCTTCGCAAGTAGGATATCCATCATCGCCTGGAATAATTACACCTAAAAAATTCTTCAAAAACGCCCTGTCGTCGAGTTTGCCGTAGCAAAAAGAGAAAACACGCCAGCCATGCAAGTATGCTATCGTGTCCCATATGTTACAAAGAAAAAATTGTTCATCTAATCCAAGATTACCACCTCCCGCGGCTGGCCATTCTTCCCTTGAGTAGGATTGGGGCGTTGACCGTTAAGCTGTTGCTTCACATTGCCTAAAGGGCGCTGCTGTTGATTGGATATTGGAGGTCGTTGCGATTGTTTCGTTGTACCAGTAAGTTGTGCCTGTTGTGACGATACAGTCGAGTTTGCTTGCGACGTCTTTGCTGCAGGCGAAGTGTTCGAAGCAACAATTGTCACGGCGTCGTTGACTGCCAGAAGTAGTGCTTCAATGCCTGACGGCCTTGCAACACCACTGGTACGCATGCCTAGCCACTTCTCATTCACAGCATTCCAAACTCTTTGTAATTCCGTTTCCAAATCATCACCTCCACGATCTATAGAATCTGATCTTTGAAGATGCCAGAATGGTTCACCCTTACGATCCTGTAACTTCAAAGAGAAATTGAATTGTCGGTTGACAACGGCTGCTTCAACCCCAGCATGCCTGATCGCATATCTGATTACGTACTGTTCCGTGGCTCTGACGAGTACGAAACACTCGCCCACTTGTGATAGACCGGACCACAACTTCTGTACATCACTAAGCCCACGGAGTGCTGGTGCTGTGACCGGTAACAGCTTTGCAATTCCTCGGAAGCCTTGCGAGCTGTTCAGAATCTGATTCAGCAAGTCTAGTATTCGGAGATGCGGATCGTCGTGATCGAGCAGCAGTGCAATCTGATCGATATTGCCAAAATCAATCCTTGCCTTGTATTGCTGCACGACGCCATTAGTAAGACCATGCGTAGCTAGTGCCTCTGTCGTGTACGAGAACGAAATCATTCCAAGACTCAGGGAATCACATGATAGCCCAGGCTTGTAGCTCTGTAGAATCTGTACATATTCTACAAGTCTCTCCACTCTCGTAACTCGTTCAATTAGAGCTGGCACGACAGATTCGCCAACCAAGGTCTTTAAACGGAATGCGAAAGCGCCAGTATCCGGATGAAATGCTATATCTCGCTCCACCTGCTCGTTGATGTTGACCAGTGATTTTGGCAAAGGTACTGACATCCTCGCTTCCGTGACTACGACTGCGAGATCTTGCGAGGGTAGAGATTTCGGTGTCAGAATTAGTGGGTGCTCGGACTGGACAGTTTCCGGTGCGTCAGGAGCTGGAGCTTCCGTAAGTAGAGCAGGGGTTGGCGCAATATTCGACTCGGGGGAAGATCCCAGGCCTTGAAATGTGATACGGACAACATCTTTCGCCCAAGACTTGTTTGTTCGTGGGTCGGAATTACGAGATGGTAACAGCTGAGAAAGTCTAGCATGAATACTAGGTAAAGAGATCGCTTTCTGAGGTATGTCTGGGCACCGTAAGGTATAAAGTGCTCCTCGACGGTTCAAAGATTTGGCGTTGGCATAATGTGTCAAAATTGCAGCCGCGAAAACGCTCAATGTTGCCGTGAAAGCGTACGAGGGACTTGGAGATCTCGACTTGATTGGTACACGTATGTGACTTCCGATTGTTTGACCATCCGAGCCACTGAGACTAGATTGATCAGCATTTGTCATATGGTTGTCATTATTGGGAATTACCTTTCAAATAGCCAATATGTCTCACCACTCCTACCAGAGGTAATTGCGAGATACCAGTTTGGCATCCACCCAGCTCTCTGGAACCAGGCAGTCTGTAAAGCGTCTTCGGGTAGGAGTGGCTTCAACGCCTCTGGGCGGAACCTTGGGCCCATATTCCTCCTCCACCCAACACTAGTTGCGTAGATATGTAACTCTTCAATGATGAGCGTGCATCGCAGTACATCGATATGGTTATGCGCATCACTGATTGGATCCTGAGAGAAGGTATTGAGCTTGTACTCAGCATCTGCTATGCGTGGAAGAGCTGGGCCGAGGATAAAACGACCTGATGTAGGTTCAATTTTGATCGTCATTTGTTGTGAGTGAGTGAGCTGAAGAACCAATACAGATTGAGCAGGATTGTTAGCGAATGCCGTCAATTTCACGGAGGATTCTGTTGCCGCAAATATTGGGCGGCTGCGCAAGCGGTCGTGCAGAGATGTTAGAATATGGTTGACATGACGGGCAATTACGGTTTCCAAAAGATCTTCAGTTGACAAAGTAGTGGTATCAAACAAAACGTCGTCCTCACTGTTTTCAGTCCCGTCTCGAAACCATCGGATGAACAATCGGCTGGTATCTTTCGGGTGAGGGCGTCCATGCTTCGGCTTTCCGCTATGGACCGCAATGAGTATCCAGCTCTTCGGACCTTTCGCATAGCGATCCACCCAATATTGTATCGAGATGGCTCTGTTCAACTGTTCGATCTTCAATCCTTCAATCCACTTTCCACGCACCAAATCCATTGCTTGCCTCCGTAATTCCAGAATTTTCCGCGTCAAAACAAGCTCATGTAAGTATTTGTAACACCCGATCAAGCCATCTTGAAGTAGGACATCATTAATTTTTTGCTCAATCTGAAATCGTAAACTTGAATCCATGTTGGTTGGCTGTGGTAAAAACGTGAACCGCAAGTCAATAAACCAGAACTGTGTCTCGGGATCCTCAGATGCAACAGCCAAATCCACATCAAATTCGCCAGGGACATGAAAAGTCACACGTCCTGAGGAGATGCTATAATTCGAAAAGTGGAAAGGCATGTTATCATGTTCGTGAATGTTGAGTCGGATCGATAGAACCGTATTGAGCTCTTCCAGTTGCTTGAGGATCTCGCTAGCTGTCAAAGGTTTTGGGGGAATGAAATCAAGTTCTGGCATCCAAGATACCGTCCCGGTACTGAGGACTTCGAGAGCAGTTCTTAAATCAGGATTTGGTAACGTCGCGCCTAGCAAGCTCCTTTTGGTTTCGCACAAGGTTCCTATCAATCGATCGTAAAGCCATTTTTCTTCCCTTAAATGCGTCTGCAAGTCCACCAGTCTGCTAACACTATGTGCTCTCCGACTCCACTGCGCCAATGCCAGCTGTTTCACCCAATCCGCGTGTGCACTCTCGAGGTACTTCAAGAGGACGACCTTTTTCTTCAAATTCTCCTCAGAGTTGTCATCGGAGTTTGGATTCTGAGGATTGTAGCCGTTTGCGCGCAGGGAGGGTACGGATATCTCTGACAGCGATTGAATAGTTGATGTCATGCCCACAAAAGTGCTCTGAGTTTGTCGCATGAGGAGGTTCGACCATGGAACAAAGCCCGCCGTCATATGTAACAGTTCTGGAGGCAAAAGTGTGACTTTGGGATCCGCTTGATCGTGCGAGGAATCGCCATTGCTGATGTCCGTTTGACCACCACCGACCACAAACGTGCCGTTTGGCACTCCGGGACTTGTAGGCGTCATGTTTTGCTTCGGTTCGGATTTGTTGACTGAGCCGCCTTTGACCTGTAGAGGCTGAGAGATGCCATTTACACCATTCTGCCGCTGTTCTCTGTCGTGGTTGGTGTGCAAACCATTCCTGATTCCATTCTCCATGATCACGCCCGGCATCGTTTCGCCTCCTCGTCTCTCCTCCTCCTTCTCAAGCACCCCCGTGCTGCCTCCCCCCTGTTCTGGCACCTTCTGTATCGACTCTATCGTGACTGCGGGGAGTCGCTTCCTTGATAGTTCGTTGTCTGCATCGATGGCTGGTCGCACCTCACGATGAGCTCTTTTGATGTACCATAAGCCTCTCAGTCGTGTCTTTCAAGTCCGTCAAGTAAGCTGTTTACTCTTAAAAGAATGCGCCCAAGTCGTAGCAACTTGTTGATGAGTTCGATGGTTTCAAAGCGCGCCCGGTTAGTGTACAGCAGTCTTGACGTCGTCTGACTTCGCGCTTGGTGACTGCAAGCAGATTGCGTGTACGAGGTGGTGAGTAAAAAGGTTACAGGGCGATTCGGGTGGATGTAATGTGATTGTTCTATGTTTGTGAAAGAGATTGCTTGTTCATTATTGACAATGGATGGGTCAAAGCTGCCTCTATCGCAGGAGGAAAGTGGGTCTATAAGACCACGTGATTGTAAATGATTGTAGAAGTGAAAACTGAGCACAAATCTGCACGATAACAGCCTAGCGACCCAGCCATAAAACAGTGAGTGGTATTTATGCCAGTAAGAGCACTTGCAAGGAATTCAACAAACATTATAAACACGAAGTGGTGGTTTTGAGGTACCAGGTCAAGAGTCTTGGCTATAACCCACTTTATTCCATCGACCTCGTCTTGTAACTACCGCTCTTTCGTCCTTCGCTATACTTTATTATCTTTTCACATCTATCTGTACTACATTATTGGCGTTTACTCGGGGCTTGTCGATTGTCAAAAACGCCTCTCAAGTGTTGATGTCGTAATTCCAAGATTAGGTCCTCCTTCATTGGTAGTACGATGGTGTCAGACTAGCCAATTTAGCTGGCGTTGTTGCTTTTGCGTCAGCAATGGTCCCCCGAGTTGAACCACAGCCTCGTCCACAGCACACACAGCGAACCCTTTCCGCAAACAGCACAAAACATTCCTTGCGGTCTTATACTTCATCCGTCGAAGCAGATGACGAGCTGTCGAGCTTGACAGATGATAGCATGGGGCCAGAGCACCGAGATGGGCCTGCGACGTACGCGGGAGAGGATACAAGGCTGACAAGTCGGAAGGAGCTGTGGGGATGGTATGCCTATGGCTTCGCCGCTGAAGTGTTTGTCATATGTGGAATGGGTAGGTGTGTCTGTTCGCACTTGTCGTTGCCCAGGTCAAGGAAGTGTCCTTGCTTTGCAGGTGATTGTTCTATTGCATGGAAAGAAGATTGGTGGTCACCATGCCAAGACCATATCACTACTGTACGTACAGTCACGCTCAGCAAGTATAACACCCATGTGGGTGCGACTACCAGATATGTGGAGATCTCCTCCTTTGCTTGCTGTGGCTTTGTCTACGATGTATTTCGCCGTTGTATTCCAGCACGAACAAGGGGCATCTGAGCTTTCGTATGCTTTCCAAACCGAAGCTTCAATCATCAGTGCCACAGATGAGATTGTATTGAAACTGGGGTTGAGGCGTGCACATACCATACGGACTTTGTTGTGGTGTATACGTCAAACTCGACATTTTGCAATATATCTCAGTGCTTGCTAGTGCAAGCGCTTCGGCACAGAAGTCCTAACATGTGTTGTAAGGTATAACAAAGCTAAAACTTCATGCAGGATCCTTCATCCCTATCACCCTCGAAACAGTAGCAAGAGAGAATGGGGTCCTCCTTTCTGACCTCACAACACCATGTGGGGCGTCGAATAACAAACCTCAACCAGGTCTACCACCAGGTCCTGGAACCAGCAAAGATGGCCAATGTGTGATATTCGTTGGCAATATGCAGATTAACACTGCCTCATTTGCCATGTACACTTTTTCATTGAGTGTACTATTTCAAGCACTGTTGGTAGTCTCAATCTCATGCGCTGCCGATCATGGAAACTACAGGAAGCGCCTTCTGGTCTTCTTTGCCATTCTAGGATCTCTTGCGACTATGTTGTTCTTACCGATTCCTTCGAAGCTGTATCTACTTAGTGCTTTACTTGCTATCATTTCCAACACATCCTTTGGTGCTAGCTTTGTCTTGCTCAATTCATTCCTCCCCCTGCTTGTTCGGCACCATCCTAATGTACAGTACTCCAGTCCAGACTTTACACCTGAATTTCCAAGCACACTTTTGCACGAACAGCCTTCCGATGAAGAACTTGATGAGGAATTCGATTCTGCCATCTTGCCTGAGACAGCAGCTCCTGTAGATGCCATAACTTCACCACCGCTGTCGCAAACACTTACTTCCAAAGAACTTCAACTCTCCACTAAGATCTCATCAAACGGAATAGGCATCGGATATTGTGCCGGCTTGTTCTTACAGTGCGTCTGCATCCTCATCGTCTTCACCATGAAGAGTACTACGTTTTCTCTACGAGTAGTGTTATTCCTCATCGGCGCATGGTGGTTCACCTTTACGATTCCCGCAGCCATGGGTTTGCGTCCTCGTCCTGGACCACCATTACCATCGAATGGCGCGTCAAAGAGAAGCTGGTTCGGATACATAATATACGCATGGGCATCACTGTGGAGGACTGTTAAACTCGCGCGACGATTAAAGGATATTCTCCTCTTTCTCGGAGCGTGGTTCTTGCTATCAGACGCTATAGCAACCGTATCCGGCACAGCAGTGTTATATGCCAAGACTCAACTGCACATGGCTCCCGCCGCACTAGGTCTCATCAATGTCATAGCCACAACAGCAGGTGTGATAGGGGCTTTCTCATGGGCCGCCGTGTCTCGCTATTTTGGCTTGAAACCTCACCAGACCATTCTAGCATGCATCTGCCTCTTTGAGCTCATTCCTCTCTACAGTCTGCTAGGCTACCTCCCTATTGTACAATCATGGGGCGTTATCGGCCTCCAAGAGCCATGGGAGATGTATCCCCTGGGTTTCGTCTACGGTCTGGTTCTTGGCGGTCTCTCAAGTTACTGCCGCTCTCTTTTTGGCGAATTAATCCCGCCCGGTTCGGAAGCTGCTTTCTACGCTCTCTACGCCATCACCGATAAAGGTTCCAGCGTCTTTGGACCGGCAATCGTAGGCGCTATCGTGGATAGGACTGGCGAGATTCGGCCTGCGTTCTGGTTCTTGGCTGTGTTAGTGGGTTTGCCGGCGCCGCTGATCTGGTTTGTCGATGTGGATAGGGGAAGGATGGAAGGGAGGAGGTTGGCGGAGGTTATTGAGGGGAAGCGGAGTATCGACGAGGGAGGTGATGGAAGAGAGGAGGGGCAAGGACTTTTGGCTCCCGAAGGAGACGATGATGATGAGGGCGATATAAGGCAACGCGGGTAGTTGTCTTGCAAGGATCTAGGGTTTTGCTATAACTACCGTTCTTGCATAGCAATAGAGTGCGCTTGAATGAGGAAAGAATCATGTTGGGTGGTCATGTTTACGCATTCATTCTACACTACGTCATGCCTGTTCTTACACCTAGCTACTCATACGGTTCACATGTATCATACATCGCGCGCTGCTGCCGCGATCTCATATAATGCACTGATAGAATACTTCGCCTGTCAAGAGCCTGCGTCATATGGTTTCTGGCAGCATGAATGCGTGGTGCGCCAATATCTATTTCAAACTATAGCTAATTGTGCTACCGATCCAACACAGTTTGCTGTACCGCGCCCCACAAGATAAGTCACTACAACAATATACGTGTTCGTACAAAATCGCTCTAGATCGGTTTCGTGTCTACTTTGCAAACGCGAGAATAGTGCTTTGTTTCCCCTTGACCACGGGCTTCTTGTTCGCTTCTTCCTTTTTGACATCATTCCCTTCCGTCTTAACATTGTCCCCTTTCAGCATTTCCCTCTTAACATCTTCCTTCTTGACTTTACTAGTCGCGTCCAGAAAGCTCTTCGCAATGGCTGCTTCACCGGCCTCATCGTCATCACCGGCGCCCTCTTCACCAGCAACCCTCCCGTCCAATTTCAGCTTGCTCTGTCCCAATCCCCAAATCTGCTCTTCGATCGTATCTTTCGTCACCAGACAAACAACCTCTACTTCTCTCGTCTGGCCCACACGATGAGCTCTATTCTCTGCTTGTTTATCGTCTTGAGGATTAAAGGACATGTCGAAGATGATGACTTTGTTGGCCGAGGCGAGATTGATTCCCGTTCCGCCTGCTTTGGTGGTTAGGAGGAAAGCTGTGATGGATTCGTCGTTTGTGAAATTGTCTATTAGAGATTGTCGGTGGTCGATAGGTGTGTCGCCGTCGATACGCGAGAACGCTATCAGAGAGTCGTTCAACACGGCTTCGAGGATGTTAAGAACTAGGGTGAATTGTGAGAAGATCAGGACTCGGTCGCCGTTCGCCTTGTACTCTTCCAACAGTTTGAGAAGAGCATCCACTTTTCCAGAGTCCATCCAGGCGGCACCTGGAAGACGAAACTCTGATATACAAGGATAATTCAGACACCACTGATGCAAGCCAAAATCGTTGAAGCTATGCATTTCTGCAATCAGGTGTTTACGCTGAGCACTCGACGGAAATTCTTCGGGCTCTTTCTTGCGCAGAAGATCTGCCATGCGCTCGATTTTCGTATCGGTAAAGTGACGTCTGAAGAGTAAAGGATGAATTGCAGCTTTACGCAACTGCATCAATGGATTCGCTTCATCGGACTTTGCAAGCTTCGTGCCTTCGGCTCTTGCCAGAGCGCGTGCCTTTGCGGCATCAATGTGTCCATCGTAAATCTTCTTCTGATCGGCATGAATGTCACAAAACTGTACTCTGTTCGTTTTCGCAGGCATGTGCTTCAACACCTGGACCTTCTTACGTCGCAGTACGAAAGGAGTGAGCATCGATCTGGCTCGCTCGATACGCTGGGCTGACAACAATGCAGCATGGTCAGCATCTCGTGTGGTCGCCTTCGATTTGAAGATAAATTCAAGTTCTGACTCATTCTTCTTGAAGACCTTGGGCATGATGAAAGCGAGCAAAGCTGCTAGTTCCTGGAGATTGTTCTGAAGCGGTGTGCCGGTGAGCAAGAGCCGTTGTTCTGCCGGAATTTTGATTAGAGAAGCATATCGTTTCGACTTGGGATTCTTCAATAAATGTCCCTCGTCGTATACGCATACCTCTGGCCTCAGTTCGCGAAGTAGCTTGTTATCAGATGGCTTGTAAGCCATGTCGTATGTCGTCACAAGCACGTTGATTTTGTCTCGGTTTGCTATCATCTCCTCACCAATAACAGCACGGTCTGCCTGTCCACCCCAGTACAGCTCGATATTGAGATTTGGTGCAAATCGCTTGAGCTCTCGACTCCAATTCTCCAGTGTCGAGCCTGGGCAAACGACTAGATGAGGTCCGTGGTGTCCCGTTTCTACAAGATGTGACAGGAAGGCAATGACCTGACATGTTTTCCCGAGACCCATTTCATCTGCCAGGATACAACTGTTCTTTTGTCTGTACATCATAGCCAGCCAGTTCAGTCCCACAACTTGGTAATCCTT
>Ga0247809_1001016_pt1 | contig 12536 bp, 8 predicted proteins | sample UWRJL104311B1_FD_180951 | JGI IMG/M metagenome (GOLD analysis project Ga0247809, IMG submission 180951) | Plant litter microbial communities from Arlington Agricultural Research Station in Wisconsin, United States - UWRJ-L104-311B-1 | ecosystem: Environmental > Terrestrial > Plant litter >...
CTTTACAGTGACGATGGTGACACTTACGGTGTGTGTTGTTGGAGGTCTCTCAAGAACTTCTTTCATAGTTTTCAGTCTCTTGTCAGGAAAGCGTATGATGCTCGTCAGTCAGACTCTCCTGGTATAGTAGCTTCCATATCAGGCAGTCATTTCTGCAGCCTCACCGACATGCAAGACGGTAGTGGTTCCCCTTGAAGACTCACAAGTGGTGCAAATCAAGCCCGCATGATACTTCGACAGGACACAGCGGGCATTCTTGAACGCCACCAAAGTCCTGGATTCAAATGCACTGCCCTGACAGCAAACAATATAAGCCATGTCGTATGTCTGGGGATTGCACTGTTTACTCTTTGATCATGGTGTTATATTGCTTTTTACTGTTTGTACTGTCACCTAACGTCCGCCCCTCTCAACATGTTTCCCAAAAGCTCGACAACATTCTTCTTGTTATTACTCTACAATTTACCGGTGCTAGCCCTTCAACGCGATAAATGCGCAGCCGAAATCACACTCAAGCTTCAAAATGGCACACTCTACGCCAACGATACCATCTTCTATCGACACAACGGTCACGCCATGTCTGACTTTGGCAAGTTCGAACTTACGATCGATGGGTGTGAAAAAACATGCGGGAGATCGTTTGACTGGTATCCTGACGTTGGACCACGTCTACACACATGGCTTCTACCTGTGATGTTGTTGATTGGCAACTTGTGTCTCGCGACACTTGGCAAACCCAGCTCCATCTTTACCCTCATCCACTTACTAGGTGACCCTATCGATTCAATATGGTCTCTACTCACAAAACTCGAAGCATGGAATCGTTGCTGGGATCTCTCTGAACACCTATCAAACACAGGTGCCATTTACAAAGACCATGTTCGCGACAGAGGCACAATTCTTGCAGCAATACAAGAACTCGAAGGACCAGGTTCAGATCCGGGCGATACATATGTACGAATCATTAATAACTCGACCCTCGATAAAGATGATCCAGCAAGACCTAGACTGCACCACCTCTGTCGAGAGATTGCCAATGAGATCTCAGATAGTAGCGTCAACGAGATGCCGAGAACAATGTTGGCCGTACTGACTTACATTTTCGCGCTTCTTGGTGCGTTTGTGGAGGCTATAGGTGGTAAATCGACGAGTCAACCAGGAGGTAGAATTGCTTCAGCGATTTTTCTATCATGGCTATTACCTGTGATTCTGCTCAGCAACTCCATTGGAAGCTTCACTTCTCGTCGTACTCTAGTTCGCATCCTCGAAAGATTCGCGAAAGGCACGAAACCTGTTCTTGGACAACAGAGCGTGATTCCTGGTACCCCACCGTCACCAGCGTCTCCTCAGCTCTCACGATCACCGTTTCGTTCGGGCGAGACAAAAAGAAGAGCATCTGAAAGAAGGACGTCGTTAGCTCTCTCATCTCCATCAACACTGATCGGTTTATCGCCTCCTATAAATCCAATGATTTCCATCATCGGACCAGATCACGAAGCCTTTGCCGGTTCAAGTCCACGCAAACCCTCCCAAGACGCTGACTGGCTGGACCTTCAGATATTCTCTCAAGACAGACTGTCCACCCTGTTCGGACACCACAGAGGCTCCCCAACGACATTCGATGCCGCACAGCCCTGGTTTGGCGGAATCTATACATATCAGTCATCCAAATATCTATTCAACATCACAACAAGCACCAGGCATTTACCACAAGGTCCACTTAAGCTTTTTCTCATCGCCACTCTTGCCCCTCTGGCAGCTTCAGTAACAGCATTCTTGATTCTCTGGTTCACGCCAACGATCGGGTTGACGTGCCGCCACATGCCGCTCATAGTCATCACACTCTCCTGGTTCCTCAGCACCCTGATCGGCCACATCGCCTACCGGGTCTTTGCCACAGGTCGTTACCACTGGTATCTAACCCTCATCAAAGACATAATCGTCGCCATCCCCTCCTTAATTTTCATATTTCTCATGTGCTCTGGCTTCTTCAACTCCTGCTACTGTTGGTCCTCAGTGTGGTCTCGGGGGCGTGCAAACGCGTACATCGCCCTGGACCCAGACAGGGAGCGCAAGCACAATGCTGAGACGATTTATCCCGCATTGGTATGGGCGTGTCTTGGATTTCAAGCCTTCGTATATTTTGTGGCGCTGAGACTGAGTAAGAGGGGAAGGTCCATGATGAGAAAGGACGAGAAGACAAAGATGAGGGATTTCTGGAGCGTGCATAGAGGTATTGAGAGCGCAGAATTGAGGCCGGAGAAGAAGTGGAGGAGAAAGAGTTCTGCCGACAGGGAAAGAGCGCAGGTTTACCAATTGCAAGAATTCAGTATGCTGCCTCCTCCAGCTGAGGAAGATCCATTTTTGAAAAGATAGAATTGTATATTGCATGAGTACATACAGAGGTAGCAACTAAATAAACCTAAAGTTACAGAACAAATTGGTATAATAAGTAACAAGACTCGCTGACGATGCCTATTATAAATGCTACAATGCTCGCGTTTCCCAAGTCTGGCGCAAATACGGCCCACACTTCACGAACATACTTTGCCTCCACGACTACTGATAGGAGTATTAAATACATCCACTGACTACGCGTAGGCAGCCCAGCCTATACACAATTAGTGTCTCTCAAACCGCCATATTGAATAACTTACCAGAAAACAACACCGCCAAATTCTTCTCGTCGCTCGCTTGGTTGATCAGATCATTGACTGTAGCAGTAACACTCAAAGTTTTTGATAGCTTCTTGTTGACAACGGTCAAAGCTCGGTCAGCCTCACCGGGCTCATTGACACTTGTCGTCATTCTCTCCTTCTTTTCCGCTACGTCATCAGTAGGAGCTACACTGGCATTGTCTTGCTCTTGTTGAAACTTGGCTAGTCTCACGGGCGACATCGACCAATTGTACAACGGATCAAAGCGTAGAACGTCAAGAATCGTCATTATGCTGTATACTTCCTTCCGCAGAGCTTCAAGTGTGAACTCGCAACAACGACGGAATACGCCTTCTGTCTTCGTGATGCCCATTCCATCGACGATGTCTCTTGTCAATCGAAACGGCACGAGTTCTGGCACTGGCAATACCCTGCCGCTCTCAAACGCTACACCAAGATCAATATGGACCACTTCACCGCTCTTGTTGTCAAGCAAGATGTTGTGCCCATGTCGGTCTCCTAGGCCGAGCACATGCCCCAAAATAGAGATTGCTGCAGTGCTTCTTGTGTATGCCAGACGACTCGCGAACCATTGATCGGGATCTGGAAACATTTCTGTAAAGTAATATCGCATTGCAGGATTGAACTTCTCGGTCACTTGTCGGTATTTGGCAATTCTCGTGGCAGCTGACCGTCCCTGAACATCTGAAATCTCTTTTCGACACTGCTGCGGCTTCCAATCGTTCGGATGATATTTTTGATGTGCAGGCATCAAAAACTCATGCAGAGGTATTGTGTCCGCGACGAATTCGATGACACCAGCTGCGGAACTTAGGGGAAGCACTTTGTAAGTACGAATGGCAAGGTTTCGTTGCCTGGTTGATTTGTTCGCCCTTAAAAGCTCACTGACTTGCTCAAAGACCTGTTCCATGATTGCATCTTGACGCAGATCGTCGTTGCCACCTTTGACCTATGATTCGTCAGCCACAGACTTGTTTACAAGTGACGCACATACCAGTTGCTTGTACCGCTTTCCATCATCTCCCAGAGCAGTCAGAATCTTGGGGGCACTTACGCCTCCGGCAATTGAGAAGTTCGGATCGAGTTTCCGCATTCGTGGTACTTTGTCATATTTACAAGTTGGATCGAGCGGAAGATTGAGGGTTGGAGGAGGGATCCCGCAACGCGACAAAAGACTGTTTAGCTTCTCTGCTTTTTCTGACTCACTGATCTTGAACTTGCTCGATTGCTTGTATCTATCATCACGCTCTGCAGCAAGATTGAGATATCCGGTATTGGTAGCGCTGATAGCCTGCCAGATTGGTGCGACTGGGCTCTTTTTGAGCTCTTCGGCGAGCTTAGCTGTGGCATCGCCTCTTGACTTTGCTGTCTCATCTTTCGCATCGGCTTTACTTCTCCTGCTGGCATAGACATGGTACATGCCATGATATGGATGATCTTGGCAAATGCGATAGACAAGTCGATATAGCAGATTCTGAAAAGCAGATTGATTGTCTTGTAATCGTGATGACAGTTGGTTCATCAAGGGCGCAAACTTTCGACTTGGAACATTCTTTAGATATTTGCCGACGGCTTTGATGCAGTTATCGTCGTCAGCGTGCTCGAGCCAGAGAGCCGTAAACCGCAGTATGTCTGGATTGTGATCATCGGATGCTGTAAGCGCCAGCAAATAGTTCTCTAGACACTGTTGCAAGAATTCGTCTTGTGTGGCAATCTGTCTTGTCAATTCAGCAGCATCTATATCCAGCCAAGTCTTTGCTTTCTTCATGTGGTTGGTATAACGCGATCTCTGAACTGTTGTGGTAGCGGCTTTGATGAGTACCTTCATATCTTCGACTTCCGCCTGTTTATCCTCCTTCAATTTGCGAAGTCTTTCCAGATCGGCCAAATTATCTGCATCCTGTAGTTGCTCATCACAAAAGACAGCGAATTGATGGAAAACCTGACCAGCATCACTTCCAGCCGTTTTGCCACGAAGCTCCTTCAACGCAGGCTTTAGGTAATTATCAGTGACCCGGTCTCCCCGTTCCAACCTAGCGACAGATACCTGGTATCCAATCTGTGACAATAGGTTGTAGCGTTCCACTCTGATCTCTTGCTGTTTCAGAGACTCCTCGTCATCTAATGCCTGTAACATCTTGATCGAAGAAGAAAGCTCTCCTTGGTCCCATAGAGTGTTGGCTGCTTCCACATGTACTGCAACGTCCACGTGAATACCAAGATCCGAACATGGTCGAATCAAATCAATCAGGGAAGTTGCAAGAGATAGCGACTCCTGGAGAGCATTGTGCGCTCGATTTATTTTTGACGACAAGAGAGCTGCTCTGATTTCCACAAGCCTTGCATCTATCAACTGGATACTCGACAGATTCCGTAAGTGATCGGCGCGACTTAACGTGCTTAAGATTGTTGCTCTGGTCGATAGTATCGGTGAGATATCCTCAAATCTGCCAGGTCGCTTTAGTCAAAGTATACCACAAGACTCGGGACAAACTTACCTTCCTGTCTTCATCCAGATTGATCTTTGATCGAAGCGTGCAATCATCTCCTCAAACTCCACCGAGCTTCGTGAGCTTGTCACTTCATCTGCTTCGGTCAGAGACGCGAGAGTCTGAAGAGTCTCATGTAATGTTGAGGCACTCAGGGATTTACCAAGAAGACCTCGCATCGTGCTCTCGAGTCCCTCACTAAGCGACAAGCTAAGAGTTTCTCTGTCTGTTGCATTGTGAACTGCTTGGAATGCTTTGTAGATCGTCAACTGGTTACTCTGATGTGTGGTAGGAACAGGTAAATCCCATTGTTCGAGTTTCCTTGCTGTGTGGAACATTGAGCTCACAGACTCCGTGGTCATTCCAATTATCTGTTGGTTCTGCAAAAGGGCGTTAGATAACCCACTTTGATTGAGCACATCAAGGGATTTCACGAGTGAGAACATTTCTGACGTCGCCGCTTGTTTGCTTTGACGCACGTGACTATCATATTGTGCACCTCGAAAGGCGAGACTTTTTGTGCCATCTCGTTCGTAGTCAAACCTAGCCAGAATTGATTGCAATGTTGCGGGTTGTTCCACCCCATAGTACATATCAGGATCATCAATATTCTTGAATATCTCAAGTAGTAATTCTGAAGGAACTGTCGCTGTTTCAATTACAGTTGAAGATCGTCTTGTTGACTTTACTTGATTTGAGCTGATCTCCTCGGCGAACAACAAAGCTGTTTTTGGCATGCCGCACCACGTTGCTGCCATTGCGGCTTGTAGGTAATCGAGATCTAGCCATTGAGACCTGTCTGCTGACGATTTCTCGTTGTCCAGAGGTTGTGTACGGAGGTATAGAATTGAGTTCAAAAGAATGTGCACATTGGAGGAACTTCCTCGTCTTCTTTGTTGTAGCCAGCCACTGAAAGCCTTGGAAAGCTTCTTTCGTGAGAACTCATGCGTGTCACTGGAAGTTGACAGACTCAGGTGGAGCATGTACGGAAACAAGGTCTCTGCAAATCCAGCATCAGCTTGTAGGACGGGGTGCAGGGCTCCAAGCAGGTAATTCCTTGATGATTGTGCGATTCCAAGACAGAGATCTTGAAGCCAAGTTGATTTAGAGATTGCATCAACCAGAAGGACACCGATCTTGTCATTTGCAACAAAGCCTTGGGCATATGTTTCGGCAGGAGGTATCTGGAATGGCTTCCATTGTGACGCAAAGTATAAATTAGTGGACACCGCACTCTGCAAACTACTGGAGGGATCATCGGCAACGGTAGACATTATCGATCGAAGTGCCGCTTCTGCCAGTCCTACATTCCGGCTCTTCACATCCAGGGTGAGATCTTGTAGGAATTGTAATATGGCCGCAGCAGAGTCCTGCTCCGTATTAAACTCATCAACATTATCTAAGCGGAATTCCCGTGAAAGTCGGTTGTGTATCTGACCAGAAGCGGCGAATGCACGGCCAAGAACACGTCCCGCCCAGCCGAGATACTCCTTGCTCACGGCTGGGTCATGACATGACTTCCAAACGACGTCAGCATGCACGGTCGACAAGGAGTCTCTACCGAAAATATCCTTACGAAACGAAGCAGGTGATTGAAACTTTGAGGATAGCATGCTGAGCGCAGCTTTGCGACTAAGCGGACTCAGCAGTATGTTCTTCCGTTCATCGCGGAGCAAATTGAACAGGAGATTACTCTCCGGACTACCAATTTCAACCTTTCCATCGAATCCTGCGGCATATGCAGAATCCAGAAGCTGCTCGAAAGTATGCTTCGCTTGAGATCTCAAGGCAGGAGACTCGTATCTCTTTAAGTACTTGCCAAACCACTCGCGGAATTCCTGTGCAGAAGACATTGTGCTCTTGAATTGACTCTCTTGTGTAGTGCTGGATTGTGTTGATCGCAGGAAAAGACTTAGTCGGCCAAGATAGCACAGGCCCAAGCCTGCAACAAAGCTTGGATTTTTGACAAGATGTTCCTTCCCACCATCCAACAAGTATTTAATCATGCCAAATGCGTCATCTGCACAAGCTGGGTCAACCAGAAAGGACTGCATTGCATGTAACAGCATCTCCAATGGGTAACCAGTCAGAGCAATTTGGCCAGCCAAAGCCACAAGAATTCGCAGCTTCCGAAGCACCATGCAAGAATGGAGTGAACCCAAAGCAAAGTGTAGAGAATCGAGCAACTTGCGACAAATGTATGTGACCAGAGCTGGCGTGTAGATTGTGCTTGGTGTGTACTGTGTAAGAGCGCAGAGTATGGATATTTGAGTGGAGTATATCTTCGGACTAAAGTTAGGCTGCTGATTAGGAGGAAGAGGTGCCTCCGAACATCCCAGATTCTTTATTGCTTCATGTATGTCAGCTGCCAACGAAAGGTCTCTGGAGCGTTTGAAATATCGCGCAACATCAGAACTTTGGTTCAGAAGACCAAATGTTATGGCAACAATCTCTGGGAAGTGCATGTTGATTAGTTTGTAATATTGGTCTTGCCCGAGTGTTTCGCGGAGCGATGAAACGATGGTCGTAGATGCAGGAGCCCCCAATTTCGTGTCTTTTGCGTCTTGGCTGACTGCATAAGACATGACTTTAGGGAAAGAGAGTTTCAACAGCTCTACCACTTCGAGGTTGAGAAGTTCGGCTACTTGTTGGAGCTGACTGCCGAGTGCTCGCATCGAAAGTATTGCCACGAGCTCTGTTTTCAGGTGCTCAATGAGTGTCCTCAGTTCTGAGAAGCCAAATATCTCATATGGCAAGTCCTCTATAGACTCATTCTCCACCCACGTGAAGAGTAGTTGAGGTGCAAAGAGGTCGAGGATCTCACGGGAATTCTTGAGCTTGAGCTCCTTAGCCACGGCCTCAAAGCATCGCTGAGCGTGAAACGCCGATCCCTTTGATTTGCTGGGTATCTCAAAAATGTGGTAAATGCAGCGCCGCAATAGATTTGACCACTTCGCAGCCAGGTTTGACAGAACGTACATGCGAAATGCCATCATCTCTGGCCAACTGGGGTCGCTTGGTAGTATTCTGAGGATCTCTATAAATATCGTATCGTGATCGCTGAGAATGAAATAACCAAAGATTTGGTGCAAGCGATCACCAACATGAAATCTGATTGTAATAGATCCTGAGCCCAGGAAGGCGAAAAGCTTTGTGCGCGGTGATGACATTCCTTCCACTGTCCCGTACTGCGGTTTTATCCGTATTAAAAGCATGAGAAGATTCACAACACGCTTTAATACTTCTGTTGTGAATTTCTCGTCCACGGGATCGGAGTGGACGAAGTAGTCGTACAGCGATTCCGCGTCTTCACTTAAAGGTTGCTGTGCCATTGCATCGTCCGTACCCGATTGTGACCAGTGGATGGCAAACGCGGTCAGAACCTCGAGACACAGAACCATCACAACCTCACACCTATTGAGTGTATGCGAAGCCAAAAGTTTAAGGAGTCGTTTCATCAGCTTAGAAGCGTCAGAGTCCGCTATCAGAAATCCTGACTTCAAGATCTCTACCAATATAGTGCCAGTGTATACAAGGTTTTCCATTGACAGGTCCAGAATATGCTTGAAAAACGCCCGTGGAAGTGTCTCAGATACGCCTGCTGGCTGGCTGACGACGTTCAGGAGGACCAATTGCCCGGAAATTGAGGCGTAAGCGGTGGAACGACTCTTGAATAGGCTTATCATGTCGCGTGGTAAATTGTTCATTGTCTCTCCCGACTGCGTTTGGCTTGCTTGAGTAGAGTTCTCGTCGTCTAATTCCATCATGTCGCTTTCAATGGTTATCGGTGTTGGCAATGTGCTCAAGGAGGCACTTGCGCAGTACTGACCAACTTGCGACAATGCCATTGATAGTCTTGGAGACTTGTTCAGCAAGAGTCTGATGGCATCTGGCGAACAGCCAGGGAGCAAGGGCTGGATGGACTGTAGTATCTGAGTGACGAGCGCAATAGAATGCACTTCGGAAAGGGATGCCAGGTTTGTCGAATATGCAAGCATATCGGCGAACGTGCTCTGTACATGCTCACCCCAAATCTCAATTTCTCGTTGTACTTTCTTATCAGTACACTGTTCGAAGAATAGTAAGGCGACAAGTACGCTATTAAACATGGCAGCGAAGATTTCCAGACCTATTGGTGTGCCACTCTCATGCATCTTCCAGCTGGCGCTTAGCCGTACGAATTTGGCAATAAGAAGTTCGCCTGCCAACTTCCGTAGGACCTGGAACTGAGTGGTATCCATTGCGCCAGTCATCTTGTCAGTATGGGATTCCATCGGACAAATGTCGCAAGGGTGCCGTTGTAGGTGGTTGTCGTTGTGATCTAGGAGAAGGAGATAGATCAGAAGCTTCTTGGTCTGCAGGTGATGTTCCCAAGCTTGCGCAAGCCGACCACAAGGGACGACCGACAGCGTTGACAGCTGACGAGGAGCGTCCCCTAAACACTGACGCAGGACATTCGCGAACTGGAGAGGGCCACAATCTGTCGACTCAGAAGTTGCTGTGGATTTCTCATCTAAATTCTTGTCAGTGCAGCACGACACAAGGCAGTAATTTGCTTACCAGGCACCCAGCATCGAAGTAGCCACCTCAAGACATGCTGTGACATTTGTATGCTCGCACCAGGTACCTCGGCACTCCTCAACGACAAGACGTGGGACATCAAAGTCATGGAAGCGTCCGATAGACCACTTGGTCCATTTGTGTCTGTGGACAAGATCATTGCACTTATATCTTCCGCAACCTCGTGATAAGCAATCAGCTTGTGCTGCAACAATGAGTGCATCTGCAGACTAGCAGCGCGGCAAGTACTTCTGGACAGTAGGGCGCGAGCACTGGTTTGCCAGGTGGAGATCCACTCATTCGAGCCAAGCCGAGGCGCGCATTGTTGTGATGAGCAGCTATTCCAGAAGCTCAGTAATGAAGGCGATAAACGAGAAGTGCAGACTTACCAAGCTATCGCAACAAATGCCCAACTTGCAATACTGCCGCGCTTGTCATGAACACAAGCCTGAAGTTGCTGCAATATCTCTCGCAAATCATCCACACCAAACTGTATTTCGTGCAAGATGAAAATCATCGCTTGTATATGGGTACTCTTTGCTCCTTCATCGCTCAGTAGCAGAGGTCGCAGATAGCGTTCCAGAGTATGAGTCTTTTTACGACGCTTCCGAGGTTGCTCCTCAGAGTTGATTTCTTCGTCGCCTGCCTTGTCCCCTCGATTATCTGACTTACTACTGAGCAGGCGTTCCAGACAACCAATGATTTGTAGCTGTGCCCACACATTTTCGCCACGACTCACGAAGGCACGTAAACGAATAAGCGGAAGTTGAAAGGGGTGATGTAGATGAGAGTGCACATCGGACAGCTCAAGATCGTCGAATTGGAGTTGGTCTCGGCTTGAAAACTTGGCGTAGTCTGCTTGTAATACATCAGATAAAGTCTGCAGATCTGCCAGTAACGATCCAGACTCTTTGTCCTGTACGCCCTTCTCTAAGTGAAGGCGTGACTGTATCAGGATAATAAGCATCTCGTCTCTGATAGAACTGAGAAGTTCGTCCTTCCTACTAAACGAATGACCATGCAGGAAAGTTGAGACTATCGGCAATATTTGCGTCACAAGATTCAGTGTAAAGCCTGTATGATCAGTCCGAGCGAATGCAATGACTGCGCTTAGAATCACGAGTGCATGCTGAAAAACTTGTCCAATCGCAGGATTCGGCAAAAGCACGAATCTTAGAGTGCACTCCGAAATCTCAAGATACCTATCAAACAATGGTGCATTGGTAGCAGATACAAGAGAGACAATTGTTGAGAACAAATCCTCCAAGACTTGCTTCGAGATTGTGCTACTCCCATTTGTCGTTCTTCCACTACTCAAAAGGGAACCTGATCCAAGTCCAGAGAAGCTCCGCGATGGAACTGGAACCTCAGACTCATGGTCTTCTACGTATCTTGTAATATGGGTTATGCAGAAGTCCAAGATTGTGTACCAAGTGTCAGATATTAACAACTCCACAAGATATTTGTGCTTAAGAATTGGCTGTAATACTCGAATGTAGTCTTGTGTGATCGGTTCGAACAGACTACCGTCCGTCAAGGTCAAAGTGTCCACCACATGCACTGCGACAGCTTTGATCGTCCTTGGCTTGAATCTGGCTGCGCCAGCTCGAACGACGGCTTTGAGTGCTTCGGCACACGCCAGCAAGCGGTTACGATGTGTATTTCTTGAGGTTGAAGTGTTGGCGGTGAGGTATTCATGCTTTTCGGAAATTGTGTATGGGAAGACCGTTTCAACAATCCTGTGATAGGTCTTATCGTCAAGCACATCTCTATTGACATGATTAGTCTCATGTACATAGACGAGTGATAGCGGAACCAACAAATTAGCTGCAGATGATGGAACGAATATAGCCGTAAGATCTTTTGTACGTTAGCTTACTCTTGGGATAATATGACCGCTCGTACTCTTTATGCCCTCTATCCTCTTTTTGATCTTTGTACTGGAGATGGCATCTACGAGCGAGATCAGTATGTATGCCCACGAAGAATGAATACACTTGAGCAAACCTAGCACATCTTGTAAATTGAGCTCCTCCCCGCTATCATCCTTTCCCCTTGCCATTCTGCAAACTGTTCGACCAATTTTCACACATATTCTAACAAAGTCTGTCCCACCATGACAAGGCTGAGGCCAGTGCAGCTTTGGGGGACCGCAATATCAAGGTTTTTGCGCGTAATCAGCTTCGTATGTGAACCCGAATCGTGTCGTCGATTTGAACTCCCTATACTTCCATGATCGTTGTCATGGGAAGCGAAATTGTGTCGTAGAAAATTCCTGGAAAGAAGTTGAGGTCGTCGCGTCACAGCCGCGTCGATTTTGGAGACCAAGCTTCAAAGAAAGAACGAACGTCAACAAGCATTACCACAAAAACATACATTCACCAACTTGGTCCACCAAACCACTTTGAAAATACTGTCCCTCTTTCGCGAATCACGAAAAGTGCCGACGCAGATCTTTCTTTATGTCGACCTAAAGTCATGCCAATTGACTACGATTTGTCGCATAGAAATGGCTGAAATCGGCAGCCTTGAAAGCTTTCAAGCTCTTTACAACAATCTATGCGCCCTCCCCGAGCAGCAATTTTCGAACCTCGATAGACTCGGCGCAGAGTTAGACGCGCATGTAGAGTATTTCCGCAACTTATTGGACAAGAAGGCAAAGGATGGCGCAAGTAGACAGGCTTTGTCGAGTGGTGGGTTTAGCTCTACCCTTCATTCGAAGTCCATGCTAATATTGTGCTAAAGGGAAGCTGGAAATCTTTGGACAGGAGTACGAGTTGAACAAGGAGTTTCAGGAGGATTGTATACA
>Ga0247809_1001018_pt1 | contig 12532 bp, 12 predicted proteins | sample UWRJL104311B1_FD_180951 | JGI IMG/M metagenome (GOLD analysis project Ga0247809, IMG submission 180951) | Plant litter microbial communities from Arlington Agricultural Research Station in Wisconsin, United States - UWRJ-L104-311B-1 | ecosystem: Environmental > Terrestrial > Plant litter >...
AGATCGCAAAATGATGTCCAGGGCAAATGAATCTGAAGGTGGCGAGCTAAAGCCCGAGTACCGTCTTCCCATCATGTTTTATGGAATCACTCTTATCTCCATGGGCTTTTTCATATATGGGTGGACAGCGGAGAATCATATAATGTGGATTGTGCCTATTATTGGGACGTTCTTCGTTGGTACTGGTTTAATGGCTACCTTTGTAAGTTCGAGTGAGACTGGCAATCTTTGTTTATAAAACAGAAGCTTACTGATTTGTTTGCAGACACCCACCCAAGCATATCTTGTTGATGCTTTCCCTGATCATTCTGCGTCCGCTATGGCTGCAAGTACGCTCCTTCGTTCGATTGGCGGCGCGTTTATACCATTAGTCGGGCCACCAATGTATGCTTCGCTGGGATTAGGTTGGGGAAATTCACTGCTTGGGTTTATCACTATAGCACTGATACCGGTTCCTGTCTTTCTAATTTTGTATGGGGAAAAGATGAGGAGAAGCTACACTAACTAACCACGTATCCCAAAGGTAAAATAACGTCAAGAGTTCGTTTTGTTGTATTCAATATATATTCATACAGGTTGAAGATTCAGGTTTAGGTTGTTAGTGAAGGACTTAAATTACTTTGTGGGTTCCGACACAAGCTGCTATCTAACGTGCCAGATAAAAGTGGCCAATATTGGCACCTTTTCATAGGATTTTCTACATTAACAACCAACCGTCAACTCAACCTAAATACACCCAGTTCCCCTTTATATATTGTCTCAAGACTTATATCCTGAACGTCTCTAGTTAACCTTGGTGAATGTCTGGTGATTAAGCCGTGACGCAAAGTTTGGCTTGATAATGTTATGGAAAGACACAATGGTTATCACAGTCAAGACCGCACGCATTATCAATAAACATAATTCTGCTTGTTGCCGTGATTGATTGCCATAATCTACTGACTCCGTGTTGCAGCTGTGCTGCAACACCGAGCACTCACATCACTCGGGAGTCATTCAATCCCTGAGAATGATGTAGTTCATAGCTCATGGCTGAGAACTTAGATATTCGTGTAAAGGTATGGAGAAGTGAAATTTGCAACAAGAAGTCATGTTTGGTGATTAATATCCACAATCAGTCTCGCTGATACAACGCCTTTCGTGAGAGCTAGCCCTACGAATAAAGTCTAGCCCTCCGGAGTTTACTGATGACGGGATATTCGACAACTGGCTTTTTCTCCCAGTAGAGCATAGGAGCCGGCCGAGACATCTAGGTTGTCCTTGCGGGCTTTGGTTGCTATGTTGTCTTTAATGCGAATGGGAATGCTGTGTAAACTTAAGGAGTTAATTCTCGGCTAAACCGTCCCATCTACGTCCCATCTATCTTCTCCTTGGCAAGGTATCTTGACCTTCCCCATACGCTTAGATCACGTGATAATGATCTACATACAATTCCCTTCAATTTATCTTATCCCATGTGCACCACTACATCCATCAATGAATTTGTCTGCTTCATAGCATTTCATCTAACTAGATCTCTGATTTCGCTCAATCCTGGTCCGTTGGTCATTTACCTTGACATGGCACCCATCCGGCTCTTGGAGTCTAGAAGTTCCATGGCCAAGTACCTCCCAACCTCCACTCTCGATCCTGAAGATGGGCATGGCAATATGGACACTCCCAATGCACTAAATTCGGATGTATCTCTCACCGTTGGAAGGTCGTCTGTAAATAATTTATGCTCCTTATCGGATGAGAAGGCTTCCTCCCTGTTGATATCGCCCAAAGCAGCAAGAACCCTGGGCTGGGGCGACAGGCAGGATGCTCAGAAACCAGTGAAAGAGAGGAAGAGATTTGGGATAATAATTCACCTGGCTATTGCTAGCTTGCTTGTTTACAGTGTCTTTCAGGTATTTATATCTCCCTTAGACAAGGTCCCTGATTCTATCCTTGATTTGTCACCCACAGCCAGGGCGTTGAGGAATAGCACTGATAAGATTATACATAGTATATTTCCCCTCCAAAGTCCACGTCCCTAGGTGAAGAATCATGGAAAACCCTCCAGCATCATGTTCCTCTACTCAGCATCTCTCCAATTCCTCGATCAGAGTTCCTAGCACGCCAAACCACTCTAGCGGGAGTTCTCGATAAAGCTGGCGTTGATGCCTTTATCGCCGAACCTTCTGCCTCTACGGCCTATTTTGCTAATATCTCTACTACTTTCGAACTCTCTGAACGTCCGTTTTTGGTAATCATCACCAAAACGGGGCAATTTTCGTACCTGGCCCCCAAGTTCGAGCTTGGCCGCATTGCGGGGCTGGATATGGTGTTTGAAAACAAAACTGTTATTGAATGGCATGAAGAGGAATCACCATTTGAAGCACTGAAAAGGGCTACTGGATTTCAGAAGGTGATGTTGGATGAACACGTGCGGTTCTTCATCGCTACAGGGCTAGAAAAAGCAGGGATTAAAGTTGTGGCTCCGAGTGAGGAGGTGCAGTCGATTCGAGCTGTGAAGAGCCAAAAAGAGATTGCGATTCTGAGAGCGATCAATGAGTTTACGGTAGAACTTGTCAGGTCGCTACAACGAAACATCAAAATCGGCGTTACGCAAGCGGAAATCACGTCAGCAGCAAATTATTTATTCTCTACAGCGGGGATAGGAAAAGGATTCTGGGCGTTGATACTGATAGGCGAACAAGCTGCGAATCCGCACGGAGGGAGTTTTGGTAGGGTATTGAAGGATGGAGAATTTGTGTTGATTGATATTGGAAGTAGCTTGCATGGATATGGAAGTGATGTTACGAGGACCTTTCTACCGGCTGGCTCGACGGTTAGTGATGAGTTGTTAGGCGTTTGGTGGACAGTTTACGCAGCGCAGAAAGCTGCTGTTGAGACGATGAGGAGCAATGAGACGTGTTCAGTGGTTGATGCTGCAAGTAGGAAGGTTGGTTGCCGCACAAGATTATTTCTCCTCACTTATCAGCTTACTGATCTCAACAGGTTATATCAAACGCAGGTTTCGGCCCATACTACACCCATCGTCTCGGCCACGGCTTAGGCCTCGAGATGCACGAGCATCCATATCTGAACGGTGCAAATTCGGAGAAACTAAGACCTGGAAACGTTGTAACTAATGAGCCGGTATGTTTCCTCTTTCCATCTTCATACCAGCCTATTTCCAGAAGCTAGCTTAAATTCAACGTAACTCAAACTGACAATGAAACGCAGGGGATTTACGTAACCTCCGAGGAAGCCAAAAACATCAAGCTTGCATTCAACTCTGGATTTGGCATCCGGTTGGAAGATGCAGTGCTGGTCACGGAAGATAAAGCTGAAGTTCTGACAGGCCGACGAGCGAGAGGGCCGTATGAACCTTGAGCTTCTGTTTTCGCAATGCTCTGTGGCGTACCGTCAGGTTCTCCACGATATTTGTGCCACGTCAAGGCCATTCAGCTCCAGTGAAAGCTAATACGGTCTTACTCAGTGCAAATCGATGGAAGAGTATTTGCATGGACGTGGGATAAGCACCGCATATCGGAGCGTTTGTGTTTGGTATTTGATAGATTTTGGTAATCCCCACGGGAGAAAGACTTCATTGCTGTAACCCCCACTCAATCTGCTAGGCTCACCGCTCCACTGTTCAGTGTTCAGAGCCAGGACTTTCGCACCAGCAGCTTTGAGATGCAATTCAGAGAAAGTGATTTATAGCGGGCACAAATCGGAGTCTTTCCACATCAAATGCTAGCCCCCGTGATCAGAATCCCACAGCGGCGGTGCTTCAAAACCCCACGTTCAGGGACAGTAGTTCCTCTCGTCGTCATGTTGTAGCAGGCGAGTTGCAGGAGAATTCCATCCTAAAGAGGAGTTGCTTGCAGATGTATGCAGGACACGCACAGTCCTTCCGTATATCCCGAGTGACCCCCTCGAGCCCTTCCAATCAGGTTCATCACGTGGTTGGTATTTCTCCAACTGAAGTCCATCTTCATCCGATGAATGTCCTCTTACCACGAATGTTCTCTTATTCACGCTCGGGGTTGACTAAAAAGGTGCTTGCGGCCGATGCGGATGTAACACTCCCCGAACGAAGAGAGATATCAACCGGCGAAGACACGATACTTCAGCCTTGTGTTTTCGTTCTTGTACCAAGTGTCCAGTCGCCCGCCAGAAATAGATCCCATCATCCACAAATAGTATAGAAGTATGTCGTCCCACCACCGGAAGGAGGGGAATTCGCTGCTGTGGTGTTAGGTCGTACTATACATCTACTAAGTATACTTATACTATATTGTACTTGCGAACTTCCTTTCTACTAAGTACGCAGTTTTGATATCAGTCATTATTACAGGAAATCTCCTCGCCTAGCTTTCATGGCCAACCACCCCAACCACGCTAACACTCACGCTAATAGTTACGCTAGCCGGGGATACCTACTAAGTGCCAAGCGCCAAGTGCCGCGGCACTGTATCTTTTGCTGCTAATGTGCTTGGCGCCAAGCTAAGTGGCAACCTCTCAAAAAAGAAAGAAGAAAAAAAGAAAGAGAGCCGAAGGTTCGTCTGATGATATCAAGAGCTAGGAAGAAAAGATGAAGCTGCTCAATTGATTTGAATCCAATGGGTTTTAATCATCTACTTACTTACTCACTCACTACCGGTACATACATATATAATTCATCACCATCATCTTTTCCATTTCTCTGTATCTACCGAGTGTACTTAGTTATCTAACTTAGATAAGCAATCAAAGCAGTTTTATGTGATATCACCACCACCCCCGGTCCAAAGCAATACAAGTGATCCCCTTCCCTTACGTAGCCAATCTCCAAACTGAATACTGGCACTCACTCACTCAATCTACTTACTCCTCCCAAGCAATTCCCAAGCAACCACCAAACCTCATCCTCATCCACCACCTCCACCTCCACCTCCACACCATCTGTCTCTCTGCAGTCTGCAACCCGCTGCTGGGCATTCTGTGGCATTCTCTTGGCCTCAATCCGTCATTTGTCCGAATTTTCTCCATCTGCCTATAGCGCCGCCGGTAAATCCCTAGCTACGCTACTATCCAAGAATCTCAAGCATATACAAGCATCAAGTCCAAGTCTCTTGTGTTTTGCCTGTTGGTCTTTCTCTTCTTCTCTCATCCTGCCAAGCAATCGACTTTCCTGTTGTTTGCTTGTTCACCTCCATTGATCAGCCTCACTCCTCGAGACTTCGCAGACGCCAGACACCAGAGCGATTGCGAAGCCAGCTGCAGAGTACGCTCTCCATCCTGTTAATCCAGGAACCCTTTAATCCGAACCTACCGCAGCAAATCATAATTGGGGAGGAGCGGCGACTGGGCGCGACCAGATTCTGAATGCTTCGACACCACGCTATCCTCTTGCGCGAATCTACAGACTGGGGCATTGGCTCACAAACAAATACCTGCTGAATCGACCCATCATTCCTTCGTGACGGCCTGGGATTCCAGCAGACGTGCAAAACACAAGAGAGGCGGATCAGGAACCCGAAAAGGACCACGGTTAGACCCCATAACAAAACAAAAACCAAGAAAAGAGAGCTTGGCACCTTTTCCCAGCAGATAAGCATATTACTTTCGACAAGCTTCAAGCTTCCACCCAAAGAACCCCTTATGCTGCCAGACTCCCTGAGATAATATCCTACATCTCATCATGTGGGACCATCTCTCGATCAACAAGCCGCACTTGGTGTACATCATCCTGGGCGGCTTCACCTCGCTCTTTATGTTATGTTCCTCCTTCATTAAGGAGAGGATGTACATTGGCGAGGCCACTGTTGCAACCATCTGCGGCGTCATCTTTGGTCCGCACGCGGCGAACCTGATCGATCCCGGCACCTGGGGCAATGAAGACCAGATCACCCTCGAGTTCTCCCGGATCGTTCTGGTGGTGCAATGTTTCGCCGTCGGGGTCGAATTGCCCAAGTATTACATGGAGAAGCACTGGAGGAGTGTCGTGTACCTTCTGATTCCGGTCATGACGTGTGGATGGCTCATTACCAGCCTGTTCATCTGGTGGATGATTCCGCCTTTGGATTGGCTGCAGAGCTTGTGTGTTTCTGCCTGTGTCACTGCCACCGATCCTGTCTTGGCCAGTTCCGTGGTTGGAAAGGGAAAATTTGCAAAGCGGGTGCCAAAGCATTTGAGAGATATCCTATCAGCCGAGTCAGGTTGTAACGACGGAATGGCATTTCCCTTTATCTACTTGGCGCTTTATCTGATCGAGTACAAACCGGATGCCAACAAGGTCGCTTTTAGCTGGATTGTCCTTACCATTTTGTACGAATGTGTGTTTGGTGCATTTTACGGATTTATGATTGGCTATATTGGAAGACATGGTATCAAATGGGCCGAGAAGAAAGATATGGTGGACCGAGAGAGTTTTCTTGTGTTTTACTTTGTCCTAGCTCTATTCTGCGCCGGATCTGGCAGTATATTAGGAGTTGATGATCTACTGGTGGGCTTTGCAGCCGGAGTAGGTTTCTCCAACGATGGTTGGTTCACACAGAAAACCGAGGAATCTCATGTTTCCAACGTTATTGATTTACTTCTCAATTTGGCATATTTTGTTTATCTAGGTACCATCATACCCTGGGAACAGTACAATAGTCCTGATATAGGCACTACACCCTGGAGACTGGTTGTTATTGCTCTATTTGTTCTGTTTTTCCGCCGCATTCCCATAATGCTGGCCCTAAAACCCCTGATACCGGATATAAAAACTTGGCGAGAAGCTTTGTTTGCAGGCCATTTTGGTCCCATAGGCGTCGGGGCAATTTTTGTTGCTATTCTTGCCAGAGCGGAGCTCGAAACTGGTCATACGACGCCACTATCTGAATATCCTACTCACGGTGCAAAAAATGCTGAACTGGTTTCGTTGATCTGGCCTATTACAACGTTCCTGGTCATTGCTTCGATTATTGTGCATGGTTCGTCCATCGCTGTATTCACACTCGGACGGCATATCAATACATTGACACTTACTATGTCTTATACAACGGCTCATGAGGACGGTCCCGGATGGTTGAATAGACTTCCGAGAATCACAACAACCTCGAAATCCCAAGCTAAGTCTTTTCAATCCGAAAGCGACGGAGAAGGGGTCTTGGAACGTGGTGAATTTCCCCCTGGAACTCTTCCTCCTGTCGGAATTCCAGGGCATCTCTTGCGTAGGCAAAAGGAAGAAGATGGCACAAGTCGCTCTTCATCCCTTGTTCCTAGACGCCGAAAGAAGAAGTGGGATGATGGACTTGGACCCGGAGGACCAGTCAGCCAATCCGCAATCTTCCCACAACGCCGAAGCACTTCAGAAGCTCAACGTGAGTCCACCACTTCGGATACACTTACCCCAGGTGATTCACCAGACAATGAAAAGGACGAAGCGGAATTGGGAGAGGTACAACATGATCCAGAGATGGAAGAAATCATGTCTCGTTCCAGCGACGAGAGCCCTGAAGCACATAAATCGAAAGCTGAACGAGATCCTGAAGGAAGAGAAATCTACCAGGAAGGTGAAGATATTATCGTTGAGAATGAAGATGGCGATGTTCTTGGACAGACAAAAACAGAACAAAGCCGTGAGCGGAAACGCACCGGAAAACAGAACGAGTCGAATCAAGCGGGTGAAGAATCTAAGGGAGAAGTCGTCAAGGATCCTCTTGGTTACAAGAACTTAAGGAAGAAGTTGGGTGTTTGGAGACATAAAGACGAGCCTATAGAACTAGATGAGCATGGTCAACCTCGTGGAAAGGAGGTCCGGACTAGAGGTCCTGCTCTAGCGTATCAGTTCGGCAACACTGTAAGATATATATTTTTCACTCTTATCTAATGCACAACTAACATACACAGATCATCGTCGAAGATGAAGACGGAGAGGTTGTTAAGACTTATGAGCTCCCCACAACCAAGCGCCAAAACACAGCTGGGGAAGGCAGTCACAACATGCGTCAAACAGTCATGCGAATGGGCTCTCTCGCTGGCTTCAATACCAAACCCTCCGCTGCCGCTGCCGCAGGTAGCGAATCCGCTAAAACCGGTGAATCTAGTAAGACGGGTGCTGGGGAAGAAGCTACATCCGAGAAACCAGTGCGTCAAGGCATGGCTCGCATGGGTTCTCTAGCAAACTGGGGCTTCGGCGGCAAAAGCACTGAGCCCGACACCGCAAACATAAGGTCAGAAGAAGAGGATCGGCACATCCGCTTCACGATCGGTGGTGCAGGCCGCAGGCTCACTAAAGATGATTTCTTGCGCGAGATTCAGAGTCTAGATCCGAAGTCCAGAGCCGAGGTCGTGCGAGGTAGTGATGCACCTCATGAGATGAAGGTTTTGGCAGAGAAGGACGCGAAGGATGGCGTGGACGGTAGTAATAGGCTAATGGGCGCGAAAGCGACACAGGTTGCATCTGGGCTTGGTGCAGGCAAAGCCGTAGGCGCAGAAATGGCGAGAGTAAGAGGTGCAGAAGTTGAGAGCGATGGAGAGGGATCGCCAAGAGGCAAATCTCGCAAGCTGGCAAGAGTTGATTCAGAGCGAGATGATATGGGTGAGTCAGCAGCAGAACGAAAAAGGCGCGAGAAAGCAATGAGAGGTATCGACGATGTCACAGACGTCCAGCGCGGTCGTGGAGCATCCTCAAAGAACCAAATTACTCCATCTGTAGGTGGTTCCTCAGGCGGTCCTTCCTCATCTCCTGCAGCTGGTAAAGTTGCTTCATCGACACCTTCATCTTCAAAGCCACGGGTTTCAAGAAATAATACCCAAGAGAGAGAGACGCCAGCGGAGAGGAAACGAAGAGAAGCGGCATTGGGAGTGGGTCGAGACGATGATAGTGACGATGACGACACGCCACGGGTTCCGCCACCGGTGCTACAGAAGGATAGTCAGAGCCAAAAAGCTAGACCCGGCATCAGATTCGCTCAGAGTCCGGTCAGAGGTGAGGGGAGCAGCAGTGGAAGAGGAAAGAAGTAGCTGTTAATATGGCGCGACTGATTCGTAATGTATAGACGAGATGAGTGATGGGTTATTCATGCATATATAATTTCCTTCTTTCACGATATTTATTTTCCTCTTTGTTGAGCAGCATAGTAGCGTCATCACCATCATTTGTTTTTCATGGCATAGCTGGGTGCGGAAGGGGAGAATTAAATGTAGATATATGACACCAGCAAACCGATGTGTGAATACAACGTCCCTGATTTACAGAAAATCAAAACCAAATATAAAAATGAACATAAAAACAGATACAGCTTACATTATCTTGTATTATTACTTTTTGCGGTGGATATTGAAATACGAAACCACTACCTTTGACATCTCTGCACATATCAGACCTCACGATGAGTGGGATCTGTATGTGTAAAAAGTGTCTAATTCTTCTCTGGACGCTCTAGAGTCCGTCTTAAGATCTAAGTCCATCTTGGAATGTGTCTGTCTTGGAAGGTGTCTGTCTTGGAAGGTGTCTGTCTTGGAAGGGATGACTGAGTCCTATCAGCACATATCTTCAAAATATCTCGAGTTGTCGTTGAATCATATGCCCAAAGCCAGAAAGTTCAGCTAGATTTGAGAGTTTCATTTTTGGAGGGTATACTCTGCAACTGGCGTTAAATGCCAAGTGTGTCTAATCGTCTAACATAATATACATTTTTGCAAGCCTCTCCTCTTATGTTTAGAAGGCATTATCTCCGTCGCTATCATTGCTATCATCCCGAATAAGGCTGCGAACTTTCTTAGACAGGTCAAAGACTTCCCGACTAACCTCCGCGAAGTGATCTCTCCACTCGTAACTCACTGAAAGATCGATAATCTTTCTTACCAGATAAGGGATCGCTTTAGCCATCAACTGCGTAGCTTCACCCGCTGGGGACGAGCACTCCACGACCCATGGCTTTGCTCTAGGGCTAACACGGACATCGACACGGGGAGCTTGTTTGGACACGAAGCGATGCTTATAGTTTTCCAACGCCGTTCTGCAATGCAATTGTATCGTCTCCAAGGAAGCGGTTCGATTGCGTTCACGGGGAGTCACTAATCGCCGCGTGTTTCCCAGACGGGAAATAGTGACTATTTCGAGCCCCTTGAAAAGTAACAGAGGAAGGAAGTACGTGTGGAACATAAAACTTGTCGTCAGGTGCTCGATGGCTTTCATCACAATGACCAGTGCTTCTACCGGGTGTCGGTTCGCGAACGGGTCCTCTTCAAACACCGGTTCTTCCGCCGCTGGCAACACCATGCCGAAGTGATAGCCATCCAGGTCCGCGAAGCAGATCTCCAAGCGGCGGATGCGCTCCAGCTTGTCGCCCTGCGACTCCCACATCAGCAGCAGCCACTCGAGGAACTCGGTACTGTCGAACAGGCTTCCCGCGGCGATCACCACCGTGTCCCACTTGATGTTGATGACTACATGGCCGTACGTGATGGCGCCGGCGACGATGCGTGTGAATCTGTTAATCACCAGCCGCTCCAGGATCGCTTTGCGGCTCTCATGGCTCACGTAGAGCGCCGCGGGGAGCGGGATGCGCGATTCGTATGTTGCGGGTGTCGGCGAGAGGAGGACTTGTCGGCCGCGTGGTAAGGTGGCTTCCCAAATCCGGAGACGGAGCTCGATGGGTAGCTTGGGAAAGAGCGGAAATCCTTCTCCCTTGGGTTGTGGGAAGAGATCCTGATCATAGTCTGTAAGCTCGTGTTGGAGGAGCCAGAGGGTGAGGGCTTGAGATGGGTCGTCGGTCGTATCATCGACAATCTCTTGGTTCTTGTCGTTCTATACCAAACATCAGTGAGTATACAGAAATTTTAACTCTTCAAGATGAAGATAATGGACATCTACATACCCTTGACTTATGTGACGGCTGCGACATTCTTTTCGTTCCTTCCGTGGTGTGGTATCTTAATAGTTGGCTGCAGTTTGTGAGATACTCAGGAAGTTGCAAGGAAGGTATAGGGTCTTTGTTACACGCTATGAAGTAGAAGTCCTAAATAGTCTTTAGATATATACTACTGCTTAGACCAACTTCACTGGCTAACATATTTTATTCAATACTCCACGTGACTAGTCTGGATGCCAGAATTCGTGGAATCCGAGAGCGGCAACTGCTTTTATGCTTTATTGAAGAGGGGTGCACGGTACGAAAGATGATGAAATAAGGGGGAAATAGAAAGAAACTTTGTACAAGGTGAGAGTTCAAAGTCTGAAAATATGAACGCTCTTGCTTGGAGAACGAATGACATAGCAGAATAACAGTATCATCGATGATACGTTGTTTCAGAAGTAAAGAGAGCGAATACTATATGTATGAAGAGCCTCCTCTTGTAGATATCCAAATCATTTAAATACCACAAATAATATTTTATAGATATGGGTACTACCCATGCTTCGAGGAGCAGACAGAAACACTGTGAATAGCTTTACCTAAGATGCAGGTCTTGAGACGCCTTCTACTTCCATATTTATGTATTCTTTTGCAAATTTTTAGGAATAAGTTATGGGAGTGATCTTAACTCAACCACTTTCACGGCGATGCCCGAGGATTTCTTTTACGGCTGCATTCGCATTGATTTTGGAAACTCGATATACAAACCTCGAGCTGAGTCGCACCATCCAGCCGCTTTTTAGATATCTATATTCTAGAAACTCCTTGAGGTCTACTACACTAACTAACATTGCTCGAACGTCAACACTGCTAAAACATGTGACTATCTTTTCGACAGGGTTTGGGGCAGCAAGCATATCTGGCTCTCCACATAACATATGCACCAAATGCTTGATAAATGCCACGCTTTTACGAAAAACAACCCTATCCCTCAGATAAATTTTGTAGGATAACAGCGAGTCAAAAAGATGTGCAAGAAGGTAAACGTGAATCATCACCCCGGGGGAAGGTCATAGCGTGAGAGTTGAAATAGGCATCTCCCTAAGTTGGCTGTTGCCTACTTTGATATTATGTACTAGTGAAGTTGGGGATAATTATGATTATAAAAGGCGCCATCAGGAGTACATTTTTCAACAAAACACTGCCTGCTTTATCCCTGTTATATACTCGGTATTGAAAAAGGTTGCTATATTCAGAAGGCTGCCGTGAAATCGAACCATTTGCACAAACTGCAACATCCCCCAAAATCGGCAAACGCTACGAATTTCAAACCCATCAGCCTCAATTTAATTCACTTTAACTTACTTTTACTCTCAATCGATCTCCGTATTGACTATACGATGCCGTCAACCATACCGGCATCAACAAACCTGACCATCGCAGCTCATTTGCAGCCTTATCAAGTCCCACCAGCAAACTACTTTGACATTGATGGTTCCAATAAAATACCTATCTCACGCCTTGTGGCCTCCGCTGTTGTGATACGCTCAAAGCGCGTGCTGCTTCTCCAGCGTGCCGCGCATTCATTCCAACCACTACTATGGGAGCTTCCAGGGGGGCGATGTGAGTCTCGTGACGATAGTGTCATCGCTTCAGCAGTTCGGGAGCTGTGGGAGGAGAGCGGACTAGTCGCGAACAATGTTGTGGATGTAGTAGGTAAATACGAGTGG
>Ga0247809_1001020_pt1 | contig 12521 bp, 20 predicted proteins | sample UWRJL104311B1_FD_180951 | JGI IMG/M metagenome (GOLD analysis project Ga0247809, IMG submission 180951) | Plant litter microbial communities from Arlington Agricultural Research Station in Wisconsin, United States - UWRJ-L104-311B-1 | ecosystem: Environmental > Terrestrial > Plant litter >...
GGAAAAGTGATGAGGTCAGACTCAGCATTATACAAACTTTAATATACCCAAGGAGTTAAAGCAATGCATTTACAAAGACTTCCAATGCCTGTGTTGCACAACTTTCTTTTCTCGATGATGTGCAAAACAATAGGCCATAGCATGCGACAACTCGTGATTAGCAAGTGACTCGAATGTTTAATCATTGCTACGTCGCAATTTTGAACTATGTTATAGTTACTGCCATCATTGGAGAGTGTTGCTGCTGGCCTACAGCTCATCTACAAAGGCTCGGAAGCACCGTCTTGGCGTTCGACAAGGACTTCTCGCATCTCAACGCCTCACTTGCATTCCCAGCACGAACCACGATCCAACATATCTTCTATATTTTGTAGCCCGAACGTTTTGATCTCTGATCTTAACTCATAAAGACTCGTCGTCAACCAATATGCTCCGATAATACGATCCCAAGTCGTTTCGTCCAACCCTAGTCTTGTCTCGCGTTGGGATACAGTATGATGATTAATCCACCTGGATTGAGGGAGCTGTACAACAGCATCTCACACCTTGATCTAAATGATAGCGATCGTACAGTAATCATCACCCGGTCTCGTGGATCTGTTAACTGCACTAACTGAGGTCAGGAAATCCTCGCAAGCCTCACAAATCTCGTTCCTCAACTCACAGCATCATGCTCAACTAAAGATACGGTCGATATAACTATCATCCCTCAATTCGCATCACATCTCGCACGTCTCATTACTCCACCAAGCGATGTCGTTGACTATGATAAGACTTCAGAGGGTAAGAACTTACTCTATCACCCCGCCTCTTTGATGAGACGGCAGAGATTTACTGTGTTCCAGAACCTGTTTCGGAGGCAACAGCAGCAGCTGCGACCACCACAGGCAATATAGCTTATTACGGTCTCACGGCTCTCTCACATCTCTACACTCTCATTCCACCTACTGCCACAATCGACCCCGGTGTTCTGATCGGCATCATCGCCTACACGAATGCATCGGACCCGTGGACCACACCTTCTAATGCAAATTTATCACAAACGATTTTATCGCAATTCGAGTCTCAATCAAAGTCAACCAGTTTCATTATCAAAGATGTCTTCACAGAGTTCGTGCGGCCTTTATTCTTGAAAACCAAGAAACTGGAAAGCATTACAACCGCAGGCAGGAAAGCAATGCCATCTTCGGCTCCGCCGGCCAGATTCGATGCTTCGAGAGAACTAGATCATGAGAACATGCCGTGGAGATATGCAATTCCTTACGCCGCTACAGTTTTGCAATGGAGCGTGCAGAATATCGCTGTACGTATCGTCATACACTCCTGTTCCTCACGCTGACGTGATTAAAACAGGAAGAAGATATCAAGCCAAATCTGCACCTTATCTTACCACCGCTGTTGCATCTCCTCGACACAACCTCGCTTGCGCTTCGACGTCGTGGGCTTCTGATACTTCCACTTTTGATGAGGAAGATGACGCCTCAAGTCCTGACACAAACGGGATTAGGAAGTGTTTTCGAGGACGCGATCGTGCCTTCGATGATGTATCTACCTACTTTAACACCACTGCCTGAATCCATCAGCATTGTCAAAACGTCCTGGGAAGCTTTGATTGTACTACACGAAACCTTGTTCCTCGCTCCATCAAGGCCAGAGTTGTCAAAACCTCTTATACTACACACAAAAATACCACTTGAAAAGGCAGATTCAAAGCTCCCATCACAACCTCCTTGCATCAAATTTCTCCTCTCCCATCTTCGCGAAGAATGGTTCCAAGCTTGGTCATACACTTATCCCTCCCATCCACTTCTTCTATCTCTGCTCCTCCACATCCTCAGCATTCTTATCCCGCGGCTAGGAATCTATACTACCACGCACCTCAAAGACATCCTACCCATCCTCTCCACTCTCCTCCTCGATCCTTTCATCTTGTCTACCTCTGAAGGAAGAGGGATGTACAGGGAAGCGATGCATGTCATGAGAGAACTCGTGTTGGCATGTTGGATGCGGATCGGGAGTAATGAGGGGACGAGGATGGAGGTTTTGGGGTTGCTTGTTGGGGTATGGAGGGCTCTAGATGAGAGGGAGGGAAAGTCTCATGATAGTACTGCGGAGGAGTTGAGTAGTATGTTAGGAGTTGTGGGACGGGTGTTCGTTAAGGCTGTTGAGGCCGGTGATGTGGGCGTTGTTGAAAGATTCAAGAGTGATCTTGCCAGGTTGGTAGAAGTCGATAAGCGTATTGGGGACCTTTTCGGCTTGAAGAAAACGGCATAGCGATGACCACTAGAAGGTGGCGTCTTAACGTCATACGCAGACAAATCGTGAGGTGTCTACCCTACACCATAATGATATAGAACACCCCCTCACAGAGTCGCGTTGTGCAAGTAACAAGTTACGGAGTGGAGCGAGCGTCTCAGCACCTCGAACTACCTGCTTATGATAAAGTAGCACTATACGAGCTGACATTCACAAACCAGTTGTTAGAACTGCCTATCAAGCGTAAGATCTACTGGTTGGACAGAATGACAGATGTTCAAGTCAACACAGACAGGTCGTACTAGCAACAGTAATCTCATTCTATCAAACGCAACATGGTAAGGGTATCTAATCAATCCATCCATTCGACTCTACTCCTGTTGTTGCAATTCCCAATGACTCCAAGTTCCTCGATTTTGCACGAATCCAGAACGCCTCCACCGCCATGTTGCTAATGATCATGTCCTCTATGTGTATGGTGTCGCTCTTCCTACAAACTTTCTCTAACAGGCAGCTTTGCATCAACGGCTTTTCTCCAGCCCTTCACTCCATGCCTCATCAGCACTCTCATCTCTCCCGGCCTCACCAACGATGAAATCCAGCACCTTACTGATCCTCTCATTCAAGATACCAGCCCCTCTCCTCTCTCCATCGCCTCGGGCCCTCAGCCCGGCCATCTCTGCCCTCCTCACTTTCTCCTCTCTTGCCTTTAGAGCCCTATCAACCCTCATCGGAACCGCCAGCGTCACTCGAACAAGATGCATCATCATCCTAGCCCTCCCAATAACGTCCCAATATTCTAACTTCATCAATCGCTTCTGCACACGACGAATTCTGGCTATTTCGATGTAGACTAGTAAAGCGTATGTCCTCGTGTTCAAAACCATCTCCCTTATTCGTACGAAGCTTTGTTCGACTGTTGTGGTTACTTCTTTCGATATCAGATTAGGATATTGCGTATTTAGAGACGACAGGAGTGCGCGGATATGTGTAAAGTCGCCGGAAAGAAAGTCTTGAAAGATGATGAGGACATTGGAAAGAAAGGTATGTTCGTCGTCGAGGAAGGTAGGTGTGGAAGGGAAGGTTGAGGATGTGGGTGTTGAAGCTACATCGTATGTTCGACGTGTAGAGGGCAACTTGAGAATGTCGAATGCGAAGCCTAAACGCTGGAATGCACTGTTGAGGAAGGGATTATTAGCTCGAGCTGTCTGGAGATTGAGGAAATAAGGTAAGGCTTGGATGTGTTGTGTTACCTGGTGGAAAGAGGGTGGAAGGGTGGTTTATCTGGATGGCAAATCTTGGATCGTTCGAGGTAACATCTTCGTAATTCAACGGACGTAGCGGTTCGCGAAGCGCCCAAGACCTTGTATAACTACTCATGAATCACTATTAGTGCTGATCTCTTTGTCGGGGTCACATAGTATATGCTATCTGTACATACATCTTCCTCCTGTAGAATATCTATTATACCAAATTTATTAGCAATCGTATCTTTTGAAGTAAGAAAAGACAGCTGCTACCAGCTTCTAGGAACACACCTTTAATTATCCGATCCTTTGTCTCCAAAAACTCTTCGTTCTCAGGTGTGGAAGTCGCGGTACGTTGTTCATAGTCACCGCTCCTCATTATCATCATCTCCTTTTAATCAAGACTCGTTGCGACGGCATTGGTATCGGTATCGAGTATGCGCAATTGAAGGAGGAAAGCATTGAGATGAAAAGAGGTATTTGGGGAGGGATCAAATGCTTGCGAAGCCATTATTGGTCTCATTATGGGCCACCAATGAGTACGAGTAATATGAGTAAGTAGCAGTTTGATGATCCTTTTCACATGTGAATGGATGGAAGCATGTGAAAATGTGATGATTTCTGACACATGGGTCTTGGCCATATCAGGTCTGGAAACGAACAATGAATAAATTTGGTCACAAAGTTGCAATTGCACGATGTTGTATTGGAAGTGGAATGTAGGATTTTGGAATCTGATTCTGCGGCATTGGAGGTAAGTACATGACATGGCCAGACAAAATCTAAGATGACTTGTCCTAAATTGCTAGAGTATTACCAGGAATCTGTCGAACATTGTACAGCAAGCCAGCTGGCCCCAACCATCATTGTCGATAAACCGGTAAAGCAACTGTTAAAATCTTTTATGATTGTAAATATCATCCCTTGATCTGCAGCAATCTCTATAAGGGTATCTTCAATTCCACTGCCCTCTTCCTAACCTCCTCCACCGCCGCCCCGTAATCATCGACCTTTGGATTCCTCAATTGCCACTCCATACACACTTTTAACGCTTCCCCAGTCCAAATCCCTGGTTTCAATCCACCAAGCTCTTTACACAATTGCTTCCCATCGATGATGCCTTTAATTGTATGTGCATCCATCACTTGCATACTTTCTAGATGATCGATGAACCCCTGCCATTCAGAGAATAGGAGCTCGAGATCTACGGGTGATATTAGTCATATGAAAGAAAAGGAAGCTGCATATGTAGGAGGATACATACTGTTGATTTCGTGAATGTTCATGGCTTCTACCAGTAAAGCGAATAAAGCTTGAAGTCGCCATTGACCCCCAAAAGCTTCCCAATTTCGAATCTTCATACCAAGTGTATCTCGCTGATTGGTGTACTCCTCCTTGTTCTTGATAGCATCCTTCATAGCAGTGATTTCTTCCAAATGCCTGAAAGCGCCAGTCAAGATATTACAGATCTTGGTCTCCGTTCTCAGGCCAACTCGTGCCGCATTCACACCTAGTGGTGGCAGTAGTTTCGCTCCTGGTTTGCTTACCGGTAGTGGGACTGCTGACCATGGTGTTAAAGCTGCTAGAAGCCAGGCGATATACTTTGCGTCTTCAGATCGGACGAGAGAGTGATAGATTGAACCGGGAGTTTCGTTGTTTTTGAGAATGTCAAGACAGGTGTAGGCGACGTGCCACTTCCTAATGTCCAGTGTAGGACTGTCTTGAGCTGTAGGATCCGTGAAGATAGCAGAGTAAATCCCGAGGCGGTCAAAGAGTTCTAGGGAGTCTTTCGGGTGTTCACCTTTCTTGTGTTAGTCAATTTAGCTGGAGGAGAGTGTTACAACCCACCTCTCAGCATCTTCGTTACTTCGATGCCGACTCGTTCTCGGCTAATCTTCATTTTCAAAGCTTCCATAACTTCAGGTTCACTCATGCATTTCTCAGTGTCCTCATCAATCTTGAACCCCAGCCGACTCGCGAATCTAATCAGCCTCAACACTCGCAATGGGTCATCGGTGAACGTTGTCTTTGGCTCAAGTGGTGTTCGGATTCTCTTGCAATCCAAATCCTTCAGCCCCCCAACGAAATCTTCCACCTCATCTTTGTGGAGATTGTAGAATAGTGCGTTGATATTAGCATCTCTTCTCAAAGCATCCTCTTCCGCAGTTCCAAACTCCATTTGTGGATTTCTGCTATCTTCCGAATAGGTTTCCTTACGAAGATTGACGAAATCCACGTCAAAGCCTAGGATTTTCTTACTTGCCGTCTCCAAGTGTTTCGACTTGTCAGGATTCTTCGCAACAGTGTACAGATTGCCAAGATCCTTCTCGACAAGAGAGTGCTTCTTCATGTTCTCCGGTTCTTTAAAATACGCTTCCATCTGCTCACAGAAGTAAAGACCCGTAGTGGCATTGATAGCGGTGTCGATATCATGACTTTGGATCCCGAGAAGGTTGTCTCGTACCCATCCTCCTGCGAAGCGAAGCTCTAATTTTTCTTTGATTTCTTTGGATTCGTCGATGTAACGTGCTACATCTAGAAGGATCAGACGAAGCTGCTTCTCCTTGGGAGTTAGGTCGATCTTTCTTGTTGCCATTGTGACTTTGGTGCGTTTGAGGATATTAGGTGTTTCAAGGTGGGAGGAATTTCTCTTCATCTGAAAGAGTGTGTAGTTGTTTGGGGATGTGACTCTTCGGTGTTGATGACAGACATAGGAAAGGACAGTGGAGACTCGAAAAGTCATAGACGTATAAAAATTATTTTCAGCAAATGGCGCATTGAGCTTTGGCGTAGTCTGAAGAAAGAAGAGTCGTAGGTACGGACGATTCACTTTTTAGCAATGAATGTTCTCGTTGTGATGCTGTCACGTGCACCGAATTATATTCTTGGCATGCGTAGTATGTCACTGTTGCGACTAAACAATCAGCTTGCGATGCATAGACTGTTTCTTACATTTTCCAGTCAATGCACTTATCATTCTGTCTCCTGTCGCAGTCAGTGCAAGCGTTTCTTCCTCTTTTTTGTTGAGTCCTCTGACGCACAATCGCCTACCAATTCCATAGTTCAAAGACCACATATCACTTCAACTCTGCGCATCGTTCAGTATAACCCGCGTCAACAGCACTGCATGATACGACGATAACCTAAAGATGTCTCGGGGCGATGCTCCCGCCATCAGTCCCCCAGCAGCCACAATGGCATCTCCTCTCCAACTCCCCAGAATACGAGCAAAAGAAGCTACCTCAATAGCATCCTCGGTCGCAAGCCTGCCCTACCGCGGCGTGAACGCCTCAGTCTCGTCTCTTTTCGCCTCGACAGCCACGCCCACAGGCTCAAGATCTGTATCAACAAGTGGGCAAGGGACACCTTCGCGTATGGGCTCAAGTTCCATATTTGGAGGAACACCTGGCGAGGTGCGCCTCAATGCGCCAGTGGACATTCCCGATGATCCAAGGAATCTGATCATGCAAGCTTTCGTACCGCATGTGGCCGTACACACTTCTGTCGATACGCACGAGCTGGTGAAGGAGAAGGGATTTAACGGTGGTTTATGGGAATTATTACGGCCATTCGGCGAGAGGATACAAGGCAAGGTCACTGTACGAGACAGTATTGGTGCAGGAAGGACGTGGGAAGATTTTGGAGTACGGTTTGTGCAATTGGGAGATGGTTTGGAAGTGCAAGATACTGGGGCTGTGCGGCGGAGTAGCGAAGGACGAGAGACGTCCCCGAATGGGAGGAAAGTGCCAGATCAAGTAGCTGCGCAACGAGCACGGACCGGAGGCGACATAGCAGCTGTTGAGCAATTGGTGGACAGGCACTTGAGTCATGCGGAAGACTATCCTACATTCACTGGAGAAGACTATCTGAACTTCAAGGACGCTGGGTTACGAAGTCCCAACAGGCCGTCACCATTCTTCACTCTTTACTTGCGCCGATTACTCTCTGGACTACCCTTGGCACCGCATGAAACGTTCTCACACCCTGTCGCTTGTGTCATTGCCATAAGTTCAAGGAACAAGAGTCCGATAGAAACTTTACGGAGGCTGTACGACGAATCTAACCACGGTGATAGACGGTTGCCTGTGTGGGTAAGCAGTGAATACCTGCGTTACTATGTACTCGTACATGATGAAGAAAAGGATGACATTACCAAATCTATGACGCTCTTTGATCAAATGAAGCGTCATTTTGGCTTACACTGTCATCTCCTGCGGTTGCGAAGTAGTCTTTGTGCAGCTTCAGACGATGACAGTGTACAGTTACCACGACCGGAATGGTTATCCGCAAGAGAAGAGGTTCAAGATATCCAAGAAAAGGAGATGCTTGAAGATGTTGAGGATTCTTTTACAAACATATATGAATCTGATACGACAGCAATCAGGACATTTATTCGAGAAATGGTTACACAATCAATCATTCCGTCGATGGAACGGAACGTTGCGACTTGGAACGATCAGGTAGCCTCGCGGCGGCGTGGCATCAGTGGACGCTTCATGAGTTTGTCCAAAAAATGGACAGGTTTTGGTTCGTCTTCAAGAACGTCTTCGGGCGCAAGCTCGAATGGTTCAAGTAATTACGACACAATGCTAGGTTTCTATCGTCCCGACACACCAGAAGCGCTCATGCGCAAACTCGCAGATTACGCATTCATGCTCCGAGACTGGAAACTAGCACAATCAACCTACGAACTCCTCCGCTCCGATTTCAACAACGACAAGGCCTGGAAGTACCATGCCGCCGCCAATGAAATGGCTGCTCTCAGCACCTTACTCATTCCCCAGAGTATGAGCTCGAAGACCCGCGCAGAAACAATTGATCAGATGCTTGAGACGTCATCATATTCTTACTCGACGCGCTGTGGCTCACCCTATGGCACTTTACGTTGTTTACTGCTAGGCATGGAACTACTGCGTCTACGAGGCGGTTCAGCTACGGAAGATGCAGCGAGATGGGGCTCTCGAATACTAGAAACAAATACAGTGGGTCTCGTTGGCAACGCGCTTATCAAAGAACGCATCGCAGCATGCTATGCATCCAAGAGGGGGTCTGGTTCCGGTAACTGGGGCGCAAGAACCAGGAAATCTGCGCTGTGGACGATTTTAGCTGCTGATGCGTGGTTGACGTTAGGGAAAGCGCAACAGTCGAGAATGCAGCTTGAGGATCTACAAGCTAAGCATTCTTCTCTGGCATATCCTGACAGTTTGGAACACTTCATCGGAGCTGCCGAGTTTCTACAAGGGTTGAAGAGGGAAGTGCAGTTGCAGTTGGATCCTGCTTCCGGGATCGAGGGCTTGGATGTCGATGACCTGATAGAATCTTCCGTGGAAGAAAGTCAGGCGTTTGAGCAGAAGAGAAACAGGCGGAGTGTGATGAGTACGGCACCGCCTCAATTAGGCGAAAGTGAGACGGTGGTGTATCGTGGAGATTTTGTAAGTGATGATAAAGAGAAGCCTGAGTCGCTCCTTCAATTCGAGTGATGGCGTTAGAAGGATGAATAAATACCAATGTTATTTTGAGGAGCGTTTGGAGAGGAGATTACGAACGATATAGGTGCATTTGTAGTGGCGCAGTATCTGATATTGCATAGGTACTTAGACGAAGAATTATAATGTATATGTACATGCGAGAACCAGATATACATGCTCTTAACCTGTTACACAATCATCATTATTGGGCAATGGCCCCATCAACGTTAGGTTCTAAACTCATCCTCTTCATGCCTTCCGTGCTCTTGCTCAACACGTCCTCCATGCCTGGTTCTTTTGCGCTTTCTCTAGCTCGTCTATCCACGTCTTCCAACTCCTTCAATCTCCTTCTCGTTTCCTCTTCTTCTTTCCTCTCCCGCTCTTCCTTCACCTTCTTCTCCTCACTCTCCTTCTTCTCGCTCTCTTCCCGCTCCATCGCCTCAAATTCCTCATCGACGTCGACTTCGTCTCCAACACTCCCTTTTCCAACCTCTCCAATTACCTGTCCAACTTCATTCACAACGTCCATCTCTTCTCTCAGCTTGTCGACGACAGCATCCACCCTCTCCACGCCACCGACTTCTTTATTCAACCCTGCGAGCACCCTGCCACTGTCTTCCATGATCTTGACCAGCGCGATCTGGTCTGCTGCTTGCTCGATGGAGTTGTAGACTTCTTGGAGTTGTGTCAATGTAGCGTGTCGTTTCGAAAGCGTTTGCTCGGCTAGCTTCTTGGATTTCAGATTTGTTAAAGCGGAAGTCTTATGGCCTTTTTGGACTGCAGTCTTTGCCGAGACTTGCAGTTCTTCGATTTTGTATTCCAAGGCGTTGATTTGTATAGATAGGTCTTTGATGAGTACTTTCAGGTTCGCGATGGTGGCATCTTGTTCCGTGATCGCTTCATCGTCTTCTTGATGTGTTTTGCTGGATTTGAACTTGATTGTTTGGCCGGCGACAACCAGTAATCCCTTGTCACGTTGTAGGTACTTTAGTAGAAGATCGATATCTTCGTCGTTTAGTCTCTTTGTCGTCCCCGTGCTCTCTGAAAATCGCTCTCTGAATTCTGTCCTGCTCATCACGCGTTCCACCCTGCTCTTGACGCCCTCCATCTCTCGTTGCACGTTCGCCGCGACAGTCTCTAGATTCTGCAACACCACCACCTTTCTCTCTCTCCCTAGTCCCCCTTCTCCCTCTGTCCCTCTCGAGAAAACAAACCCAGAAAGCGTCTTCAGCCCCCATCCAGCTACCTCGCCCACACCGGGCACCCTCACATTCCACCAGCCTTTCTTCCGTACTACACTCTCCTGACTTCCCACAAACTCCTCGATACCAATCCATTCTCTTTTTCTCAGTGCTTCATCCGCAACAGCACCTATTGAAAGTGGCATACCGCATTGCTCTGTGTTCAAGTCGCGTAGGAGGGCGGTGGACAGTGTCAAGGCGAATGACGAGGGGAGGGAAGAGGAGGATTGGAGGGCATGAGAGAGCGAGGATTGCCATGCTGTGATATTGGCCGTGTAGCCGTCCGGATTTAACGTTCGGAGGGTGGTAAAGTCTGAGTAGAGGGCTGAGAGACGGGGTTTACTGTTTCTATAAGCATAGATATCACAGGGAGGGAAGTAGAGCGTGGTGGGGTTGGATCGATGGGAACTACCTTTTGAATTGAGGTTCATTTTCGAGGAGGTATTCGAGGAGAGGAGACATGATTAGGGAAGAATCATAATAGCTTAAACTCTGAAGGGATCGAGGTTATCGTTAGGGTATGCAACGAGATTTGGTGTCTTTGTTGATGTTGTGCCAAACAAGGTAGAATGTTTGATCAAAGGCTTATCGCGTCATGCTTATCGAAGGGAAGTTCCATCATGCGCCATGTGACAACAGAAGTCATGACTTTATAAAGAACAAATATGTACAAACATGAGAACTTGTGCACTGGAATCATTCGGGACTTCACGAGACAGAGACATGTGGTCTTGAGAAATGATTACTTTGGAAATTGTTAGCGAGTCGAGCAGTTATTTGCTCTCTAGGGGTATATATCGTAAATGCGAATGTAAACAACCTTGCAAACTAACTGCCATATCTCCCTAGGTGATTATTTGTTGTGATGATGGTGGATGTATGTCTTGCTCTTCGCCGTCCTTCTCTTGAAAGTATGGAGTTCTTTGGGAGCTCGCTCGTGTTGGTAATGATGGTGTTACTTGCATTGAGTTGGATGCACTCTCCGTCGCATGCTGCGTAGGTGATTCCAATGTCGTAAGTGGCGCTACACTCTCTGTGTCTTTCGATACTGGTTGCAATGGATTGTTGCCCTCTTTCTCCTCTCTCTCCTTTGCCTCCTCCGCCTTCTTCGCAACCTTCCTCTTCGCATCAGCAATCAAGTTTTTGAAATCCCCCTCATGCCTCTGACTCCATGCCTTGCCGTCAAAATCCTTATCCCTAATTTGTGCACCAGCCATACTTCCCATCGCCCTCCCTCCTTGAGTTCTCTCCCACATGTCCATTTCTCTCTTCAACTCCATTTTCGTCTTTGGTCTGGTGGCGTCACAATTCGCATTCCAGAGCGTTATCCACTCACTATATCGTTGTTGCAGAAGAAGTCGTGACCCTGCGGCTGAGAGACCGGCGTCTGTAAGTTTCTTGCGGAGGGGGACGTCTTTGAGCATGCTGTAATTCACCTGGGGGAGTCGATCGAGAGTTTTGATGATGGGCTTGGAGAGAGGTTGTGGGGGCGAATGGAATGTCGATTTCTGAGGTTTCTTGGTAGGTGGTGGATCGACGCAGTTGCGGTCTATGTGTGCGTTTATGGTCGAGATTTCTACTTCGCTACTGCAAATTGGACAGTGCGTGTATCCTTCTATAGATCTGTTAGAGTAGACAATATTGAGTTGGTAAGGAGAGACAGACCAGCCAAGAGAGAATCTCCATCGTCTTCAGAATCTTCTATCACAGCTCTCTCCCGCGGCGCCTGACTTGATTGCGACTGTGTCTGCGATTGTGACCTCGTACTAGCTCTCGTTCTCTTCCTAGGCGTGTCTTCACTCGCTCCGTCCACATCTCTCTCCCTCCTCTTCCTTCCCCCTTTTTCCACCTCAACGACTTGCTTTTCGGTCCTCGCATAATCCAATATCGCCTCTCTTCCCCTTACAAAAGCTTGCACGGCTTCCTCCATCGCAGCGTTAAACCTCAACTTCAACTCCTGGTCACTGCTTCTACAAGCAGGACATTTCCCTTCTGTACTCAGACATCTCCGTATGCAGACTGAACAGAATGTATGGGCGCAAGAAGTTATCATGGGCGTTTGGTAGAAATCTTTGCAGACTTGACATCGCATGGACGCTTCGACTGCTGAGAGGGAGGTAAGAGGCGTGGAGAGCCAGTCCGTGGAATCTGGGACTGCAAAGGCATCCTCTTTTGATTGCAGGGTCGTCATCATAAGTGCGAGAGGCCTGGTATGGAGAGAGGAGTTGTGCCTGGGCTTTGCGACAAGAGTTGGTGTTGTTGTAAGAAGGTAAGAGAGTTCGCGTAAATTGGTTTTTGGAAGGTTTCGC
>Ga0247809_1001023_pt1 | contig 12485 bp, 31 predicted proteins | sample UWRJL104311B1_FD_180951 | JGI IMG/M metagenome (GOLD analysis project Ga0247809, IMG submission 180951) | Plant litter microbial communities from Arlington Agricultural Research Station in Wisconsin, United States - UWRJ-L104-311B-1 | ecosystem: Environmental > Terrestrial > Plant litter >...
ACATTTGGCTCCTATTGAATCTATTAAAAGACATTGAGGAGTATAATTTATAGAACTTTTTCAGAACATCCCTTCTTAATATTTCTTTTCTGATTATTATCATTGTCTTGCTTCTTCTATTGTTGGATGAATTACATTTTATTTATTACTAATGTTGTAATCATAAACCCGTTATTGTGCTCTTTTTCAAGTCTTTCCACGGTTGAATCAACCCATTTCTTAATGTTTTTTCTTGCTTTGAATTTTTGCCAAAAGTAACAATCCGTAGTTATCCAACCTGAATTTGAAATTTTATTGCCATTTGGTAAGATAGATTCCATTACATAGTGGGTGTAGTAGTAATTCTTGAACATCGTTTTATTTTTAAGTACTCGTTATTAATTATTATTTCTGCCTGCGCACTATCAAATACAATCAGAACCCCGTTTGTCAGTTCCGCTACTTTGATCATTCTTACCCCGTTTGCGGTCGTATCGTATCTGAATAGGGGTATTGTGTTGATTTGGGTAATTGGCTGCTTCCATTCAGTGTAATTGTAGGGTAGGATTGACTTTTGGGCGTGGGGTGTTAAGGTTACAACGACGATTAACAGGCTAATGCTTTTTTTCATCTTCCTTAATCATTTTTTCTATTTTAACAATAACTTGAATACCCGCCGATACTACAACGCCCATGCCCCAAAAGAATATTATTCCTCCCTTGTCTATCCAATTAAAAGGAATAAATGTTGATGAATATATGGTTGCGCCAATATAAACGAATGCACTTACAATTAATGATCCTATAAAAAATTGTTTCATTTTATCTTATTTAGTTTACGAATGTGAATGATTAAGTGAATTATTATCCCGACAAGATGCAACGGAACCGATATGACCATAAACCCTAAGACACAAACCCAATTTTGTTGATACCAGAAAAAGGAAAATATTGTTGATATCAAAAATATTAATCCTGTTGTCCTGCATTGGCGCATCAGGCTCTTGTTTATCCTTTGTATTTCTTTTGATTGTTTCATGGTTTATTTTTTAAACATTACGGTAAACATATACCACTCTTTCAGTGGCATTGCTGCTCTTTTCGCCTTTTCATTATCTCTTAGTTCTGAATTTTCGGAAAGAGTGAAATATATCTTATCAAAAGTTATTTTGTCTAAGTGTGCGCCCAACTGTTTGAAACAAAGCATAATACCCTGTAATCTGACGTCTGTTTTTAGTTTGTCTAAAAATAAAGCTTCTTGTAAATTCATAGCTTTATTCCCCCAATATTTTTAACTGCTCTTTTGATATAAATTTTGTTGTTGGCGTAACTGATCCTTCATAACTCATAATATCATATTCACTATTCGTTTTAAGGCAAATGTTTTCACAGAATTTCTTTGCCATATCTATTGTGTCAAAATGCCAAAGATGAGTATCTCCTTCGGTTGTTTTGCCAAATACCCTAAACCCTGTCCTTATCTTATGGTCTTCTTGTCCTGTTTTTTCTTCTTTGCTTCCCCTTTCGTGTTCTTGTATTAGTGCGTCAACTTCAGAGATTTTATCCCCTATATTTAATTTTGGTTGTTTTGGAGCTATGGGTGCGCCTTCGTTATGTCCACATCTTGGGCAATACAAATCATCTTTATCCCATTCGCGAATACATTCAGAACAGTATTTTGTTTCTTCCTTTTTACTTCTTAAAACCATGTCATTATAAACTTTCCCGTCTTTTGTGAAGTTCCCGTTTTCGTCATGATTTGATTGTTTTTTCAGCAAATGGTTTTCTATTTCTTCCTTAGTTGCTTCCCTGAATGCTTTTCTGTCATAATTTTTGCTGAAATTTTCATTATGGAATACACAGCCAGGCTGCACACTTGCATAAGATCCGTCAATTAGCATACCGCATTCTTTGATAGTAATGTACCAATTAGAGAAGGTTTCTTCATTTTTGTTTATTATTTCATCCCATTGTTCAAGGGTGATAAGTTCGGCTCCTTGCAATTCATTCTTTGACCAACAACACCAATCATTTTCTATTCTGCCATAAAAGATAGATATTTCGTTGTCTCCGTTAAATACATGAGGTTTAGACTGCACATTAAACCATTTAATATATTCTCTCCATAAAGGATTATTTCTTTTCTGTTCAATTACGAAACTTTCAGGCAATTGATTTATTTCTGTATTCATTGTTTTGTGGTTTGAGTTTAGTGGATTAAGACGGAATCGAACCGTGTTTCCATCATTCCTGCAAGAGATATGTTTCGCCCTTACAGTAACATAACCCGTAGGCTTTCATGGTGTTTTTATTTCGGTGTCTAAAATGGATTGTTTGTCGATGTTTTTAGTTCCGTGATAATGCGAATGAGGCAGGAATATTGTTGCATTATTGGCCGCATCTTCCAAAGCCTGTTTTGCGACTGATCTTGCATAATCTTTCATAGCTTCAATAGTCCAATCTGTTAGCTGTAAAGATGATTCGGAAACATATTCTCTTAAAATAGCCTTTGCTTCTTTCATAGTTTCATTGTTTTGGTTTCCAGTTTTTGGGCATGGGGTGAACTTTTCTTACTGAATCAGAAATTAATTCAGACATTGTTTTATTGTTTTTAATAGCTAATGAAACAAGGTATTCTTTGTAATCATCGTATTCTCTAAATTGTATTCTTGATTCTTTTAATGATGTCTTTGTCTTAACGTATGGCATAATATTAATTTTCGGTTGTTATTTTCTTAATGATAAATAGATTTACCCACCCTTCTAAATAAGGTTCTGAAAAAGTGGCTAAATATCCGTATTGCCTTGCTGCCTGTTTGACAACTTCAATGTTATCTTCACGCATCGGGAAACCGTTGTTTGTTACGTGTTCATCCCCTCGTTCCATCTTTTCAAGTATTCGCCCAAATTCTACACCATTGCAAAACGATTGGGATTTATCGGGAAATTTAATTAGTAAGTTCATTGTTTTGTTATTTTGCAATATGGTGCATAATTACAAAGCGGCGTTATGTTAAAAACATCATCATATCTTTTCCACTTCAATGAAAATGCGCAATTATTGAAAATAATTTCACCAACATGATATACACCTCCTAAATTACTGCCGATCGGCTTAGACACCTCAATTGAAATATTATCTCCGTTTCTTAACTCAATTCCTGTTGAATCTTTTTTCCCGATAAGTTCGTTTTCAAACATTGCTTTTGCTTTAGTAGATGACAAAGATACAACTTAAATTCACACCACCAAACAAAACAGAAAATATTTTTAAACTATTTTTAATCTTCCGGCGCAACTGTAATTTTAATTTCAGATAATGTATTTCCGATATATTTGTAGTCAATATATTTAACTTCCATGTATATCTCCTCTTGTTCTCTTGGGCTATAATAGGTAACAAAATCACCTTGTCTTGGTATATAGTCAGAGTTTACATAAACATGCTCGTCAGTTTCGGTATTATCAAAAAATATTTTCATTTTTCGTTTAGTTGTAGGGGTGGGTTAAATTTTTATTCCCATCCATTTTTATTTCGCTAACGGTTTGTTTAAAAATATTATTTTCAACACTTAGGTAATCATATTCGCTTGCGCCACTTGCATTAAGCCTATGATGCGCAAAGGCATTTTTATAATTAGAAGTTAAATCTCTAATTATTTCCCTGGCTTCCTTAAGGGTTTTGCATTCAACATCTTTGGTATAGTTAAATACTCCGTCCTGTGTTGATTGCATATTCATTCGGACTATATAGTTTTTCTTTGTCATTGTTCAAATATTAAAGCATTGTTTTAGGTGGGCGATTATTTTTTCAGCGTTTTCTTTCTTTATTTCTATCGTTATCATTCCGGTATGATCGGACGAAGAAATACGAACGTTATTATCTAAGTCTGGGATAGACAATAAAATTGTGTCGTTGTACTTATCTTTTATTTCTAAAGGCTCCATTTGTTTTTGTTTTAAAGGTTATTGTTTTTAAATGTCTTCAATTGACAATGGGGTTAATTTAAAACTGAAAGGTCAGCGGGTTCTAATTTCACATAATCATCATAGTAACCATTTATTTCTATTTTAACCCTCATTATGTGCGGGTCACTATCGTAAATATTAGTGTATATGAAATTGGAATTAATCCCTGCCGCAATACGAAGAAACTGTTTTTGATCCCGCAAAGAACGGTTAAGGAATTTGACTAATAGCCCAGATGTGTCTAAATAAACTTTATTCTTTATTTCATTAGATGCAGCTGCGGCAACAATAGCCATAAATGCATAATCCGACCCACTACAATAAACTGAATAGGTCGCAATAATATCATCATTACCAAAACATACTTCCATTTGCTTTTCTCTTTCTTCTTGCGCAAAGGAATAATAAACCTTCATTGCTTCAATACTTTCATCAGGAACGCCGAAATATAAATCAAGGTTAGTTTTACCTGCGTCTATACTATCATCGGAGGACGGACACTTGTAATCGTTTTCTAAAAAGATAATGTTTTTCATTTTATTGTTTTTAGGTGGTTATTGTAAAGGGGGTTAGTTAGCGTTATATAATTCTTCAATTGATTTTTTACCAGTAAATATTTCTTCTAAATCCTTATCCGGCATGTCCGCAAATTCTACGTTACAAAAGTGATCGCATTCAGGTGTTACAATATTAGTTTCACGGCCTCTTGTTGGCTCTAATTCGTCTAAAAAAGTTCCTTTGATACAACTATGCCCCGCCACTCTTTCAGCCTTAGCCATGTCGTTAAATTCGTTAGGAAAATCTATACGTATTTTGTTCCAATAACCCATTCCACCCTTTACGCATCCAATACAATTATTGTTTCCATATCCCAATAAATACATGGTAGGTAACGCAATTTCGTTATTCAATAATATTGCTGCACATTGGTTTTTATTAAGACCTTTTTCTATTAAAGGAAACTCTGCATGAGCATCTGGATATTGTTCTAAAAACCTTATTGCACGATTGATTTGTTTCTTTTCAAATTCATAACCGAATATTTGCCTATCAATGCTTATGTTGTTAAAGAGGCTTGGCTTATACCAATCTTCAATCATAAATCTAACTTCTTTCTTTAATTCTAACGTACACCTTGCGCCGTCTGGGCCGTTTACATATCCAGTCTTTTTTATAACATCAATAGGGCTTTTATAGCCTTTCTTATTTTTGAAAGTTCTTATCCTTTTACCATACCATTTTTCGCAGTCCTTTTTAAACCTTTCATTATCGGGATGGCTTGCGCCTGTTTCAGTATAATAAATCCTGCTGTTGGGGTACTTTTCTAATGCTATTTTACGGGCTACAGCACTTGTTATTCCTGCACTCCACCATATTACTGTTATTGTATTCATAAATTACTTTTTGTCCTTATTTTTGTTATTGTCCTATATCATCGTCTATACCTACAAGGTGATTGCCTGTTTTAGTCGTTGGTAAAGTTCTTTGTTTGTAGCCCTGATTGTCATTAATTCATTATAAAAATTAAGAGGCGAATCTATACTCATTTGTTTCATTTCCTGAACCTTTTGGCTATACCCTCTATCAACGGATGATTTGAAAGGCTTTTTATAAATGGGTTTCTTCTTTTTCTTTTTTACTTTATCAACCTGACAATATTTATTGAGCGCCGAATCTATATTTTGAATGCCACTTATCCTTACAATTGTTATCCCGCAATCAAAAGCAAACTTATTCTTTACTCTATCCCTTCGTCTTTGGTCAGGCTTACAATGTGCATCTTTACCGTCATACTCAATTATTAGATTCTTAGAAGGTATATAGAAATCATATCTTAACCCGCATCCAGTTTCAGGATTAATACAACCTTCGAACTCTACCTCCCTGCAATAAATTATATTATTAGCCCGAAGCTTATCCATGATAATTTGCTCCGAAAAAGAAGGCTTTATTTTCTTGTATGTGGTGTATTTTGGTGTTTTCATTTTGTGACCCTAATAAGTGGATTTTACCTTAAAACTTATAATGCTACCCGCCTGTATATAATACTTACCTGAACCATTAATAAGAAGATGTTTATAGTCATTCTTTAAAAGGTCATGAGCAGCATTTGAAGCAGGAATATTAAGATTTACTTTTACTACTGTTCTTTCAATAATATTATTAGTCTTCCATTTCCTTAAACGGTTTAATCCGGTCGAAGGTGAACAGCCTAATAGTTTACTTAAATGATATTTACCTGTTTTTGCATGAAGTCCACTAAACCCGATACTTTGTAACTCTGACATACCACCAACCAATGCAGATGCACTTTTTAGCAATGAAGCCTTTCCACTTGAAAAACGGTTCGTTTCTAATAAAACTTTTGCTGACTTAATTTTATTGTTATAATAATTCTGCGAATCAATATTCAATTTTACAAGCTGTACTTGGATCTGTTGATATATTGATTTAAAAGAAACTTCTTTGTAGTTAACGCCCGACATAAACCGAACGTATTTTAACGCCCTGAATTGGCTTAATTTTTTTCCTGAAAGCACTTGGATGCATTTAGACAGTTTGTCGAATTTTAGGCATCCTGAATGCTTAGTAATTAATCCTAATTGCTCTAACTTGATAAGGTATTTGGAAAAAGTATTTACGGAAATGTTCAGCTTTTTTGCTGTGAGGTATTTTTTCTCGTTCTTATAAAATAAAGAGTTTCTACGGTGCTTTTTGAATAGCACTATAAAAGCCAATAATTTTATGTTTTCGAGATTAATTTGCATAAAAAAAGCATCGGGGTGAAGGTTGACAGCCGTTCCGATGCTTTAGGTATTAGTTTACCCGATTTTATACAAACTTAAATTCTTTCTTTTTGTTCATTAACGGCTGTCAGGTCACCAATGAATACAGGTGCAAGATACGCCCCTTTTTCAGAAAACAAAACTTTTCGGGGAATATTTTTGAAAAAGAATAAGGAATCCAAATTAATGAACTCCTTATCCTCGTAAAAACACCTATATGAATGATAATGTTAAAGAAGACTGTTCAGATATTAAACCCTGCTTTCGCTGTTCAGATTACATACCCTGTCTTCAAAATTTAAAATGCGGTAAAAATCGTGAAAGGTTTGTTTTTCATATCCAAGAAGTAACCCTTCACTACGACACGCATTTAAGCAAATGTAGGAAAGTATTTTGAATTGAAAAATAATTATTACTTTCGTCTTAACTGGATTTATAGATTTAATAGGTTCCCAGCCTTTAGGTAATCTTTTTTTGAAAGTTTTCATTGGTTTTATTTCAGAGTGGTTTCTGATTCAGAAGGAATAGTTTAGGCTGTTCCTTTTTTTGTTTGAAATAAATGTTACCAAAATTTGGTAATTCAAAATAAGGTTGTATATTTGCTCCATACTTAACCACAAAAACAAAACAAAATGTTACAACAAGGCGCAGTAAACGATTTTATAATTCAAATGACCTTAATTGACCCGATTGAAAAAATAATAACCGTATAAAAATTATTTCACCCAATTACTTGAATACTTTAAAAGCTTTTAATAATGAGCGAACAAAAATACATTCTGATGAAAAACCTAAACAATTCATGTCTTTATGAAGATGCTGAATTTGAAGAAAACGTTTTACCGAATCTAAAATATTTTCTTAATCGAAGAAAAAAGGCAGCAGTTGATTTTTTTAACAATATTGGGGGCATTGAAGAATTTGAGAAAGAAAACGAACAAATAAAACAACTTTTAGGAATTTAATAATCACACATTTAGTTATGAATATAATAGATAAAATGAAATCAGACTTAGATTTTAAATCTACGGAAATACTATGTTTTAAAATAAGCAACAGACAGGTATATATCTGCATAGACATTGTTGACATTGACTTTAAAACTATATTCCAACAAGGAATAGTGCATGACTTAAATGATATTAAAATTGACTTTTGCGGCGAAGGAACTTATTCACTCGAAGTTAATGGTAGCAATGATAGGTCGTCAACTATTTATTTAGATAAGACAATTAAAGAAGTATTTGAATTTATTTCAAAAAACTTTATACCCGTTTGTGAGCTAATAAATAAATACAAGTCATTAGTATGAGCGGACAAATAGAATACCTCCGAAAGCATAGGTCAATTTTTAAAATGGGCGCAATTGCTGATTATAGAGGCTATGCAAGGTCTGATTTTTCTTTGACGCAAAAAATGACGTTAATAATTTACAGAAACAACTTGACATAGCAAATAAACTTTGGGCATGAACGAACAATTAGAGAAATATAAACAAGCAATTAAAGAAGGAAACGAGGTGTTTAATATGTCCGAAATTGCCAGATTTATCAAGATGGATATATCAACCTTCACAAAGGCAATTAAAGGGCAAAACGGGGCTAACGGGAAACCTGCAAACATACCAATTAAACTACTTCCCAAACTCTCCCAGTACTTCAAGGAAAAGAGAATAAAAATTTGATCATTAAAATAACGAAAATGAAACTTCGAACCAAAAAATACCTTGAAAAGAAAGAATACAAAAGGTGGGAACAAAGTCAAATGGAATGTTTTTATTGCGTACCATGTCAGGCAATGAATGAATGGGAATGTGTTTGTGACTTTTTAGAAGAGCAAGAAGAATTAAAAGAGCAAATGTTTCCTACATACTATTCAGATTTTAACGATTAACCAAAAATTTAAACCACAATGGGAAACAAGACAATAACACCGGAAGTAATGGAAGCGGGTAAAATTTACTTTATTTCTTTCGGTTCAAACACGCAGTTAGTCGTAAGGTTTAAATTAACTGATACAACAAACCATCATTTCTTTGACAGCATCCATTATTGGAACGGATTTGAAACATATAGGAAAAGTAGTTGCCATCAAGCAAACTATTGTGTTAAGTCAGGCATTGAAGAAATAAGACGCGCTACCTTACCCGAAAAGCACGCTTTGATAAAGTTTGAAATTGAAAATAATTGCATTTAGTCACCGCTAAAGTATTCCAACTCACCCACTAAAAATAAAACAATGAACGATACACTCACGATAAAAGACATCGCTCCGTATATTCCCTATCGGTTGCAAATTGAAACACCGTTAGGTATAGAACAAGCAAAAGGAATTATCCTTAATAATTTCGGGAATCTTGTTTTACACACTAATGATTGGTGGAGTGCAAATAAAATAAAGCCACTATTAAGGCCGCTATCACAGTTAACCGAAGCGATAACGCATCACGGTAAAAATTTTATACCTATATGTTGGCTTGAAGAAACATACCCAACGTTAAACTTACACGAACAAGCACATAGTTTAATTGAAGACTCAAGATGGATTAACCAAGTAAACTATTTGTTGATATTACATTTGCTTGAGTGGCATTACGATATTAATAACCTCATTCAAAGAAAACTTGCAATAGAAATAAAGTAAAAAACAAAACTATGGAAACCACAAAACTTACTAATGCGCATTGCAGATTAGCCTTCTTAGATTCAGGGCTAAAATATTCGGACATTACCGAACCAATGATTAAACACCTTCATGAAATTGTCGAAGAACATTTGTGCGCCAACTTCGATAAAGAAATGAGAATGAAGATTAACCCATTGAAGAAAAAAGAAATGGTTTTTGATAAGAAAACAGGCGGTTTGATCGAAGCTTATATCCGTGTACAAGGCTCTTACTTTGGCGATAGGGAAGGCATTTCATTTAACAAAGAGAAGAACTTTATAGGCTTTGCCGGATGGAGTGACGGAACTAATATTTACCCTTTCTTAACCGCCTTTATGGAATGGATAGAAAAGCATAAAAAATAATTACCTTTTTATTTCTTTATTTCAGTAAAACAAAAGCACCTTATTCGGGTGCTTTATCTATGTTATAAACCTTAGACCACTTTTGCCCAGGCTTTACCTCTTTATAAAGACAGAATGCCTTTAACTCAAAACTCCATCCTTTGAGTTTGTATTCACTTTTATGTTTGAAATCCACCCTTACCCTTAACAACTCCCCTGTAACTCCAATTTCGGGTGCAATTTTATTTAACGTCCCCAAGTACATTGGAATTCCTTCATAGCACGCTTGATATATTTTTACCTTACCTTTTGCGACTTCTTTCGCCTTTGGTATTTTGCCTTTTGGTTTTGGAACAATTTCAACTCCCTTGTTTTTTATATGCACCCATCCTTTATGCTGAAATATCCCCCCGGTATTAAGTGCTGATATAGTAGTTTTATGTGCTCCCATTTTGTTCATACATTCTTCCCGCAGCCCGATAAATTCCCCATGGTCTTTATGCCAAAAATGATATGGCTTTCTAATTTTTACAGAAGAAGCCCCTCCATAATTTCTATTATAGCCTTTTTCTAATGTGTCTAACTTAATAATCCAATAGGTTTCCCTTCTCCCTAAATCTTCTTTCAAAATATTATCTTCTAATATTTCCCAATTCCACATGTCTTTAGGGGTAGATTGTAACACTTCCTGAAAGTGTATTTTACGGTTCGCGCTCGCGCAATAATGGCCGCTTTTCCTGTGATTTAAAGTTTTAGAAGTTGCCCCAATGTATTTCATTCCGTTTTGCAGGTTGGTAGCGCAATAAATAATTCCCATTTTGTTTTTTTTTACAAATTTAGGTTTTCTTTACGGAACTTTGTTGTTTTTATGAAACTATTTATTACCTTTGAATTATGGAAGCTAAAATAACTACTGCATCAGATTATGCAAAAAGAATGGGAGTAAGCCAACAGGCTGTAACAAAGGCTATACGCAACAATAGAGTATTGCCATATGTAGATAGTTACGAAAGGGTTGGGAAAGTGTATATTTTGCACATTTCAAAAATAATTCCAAAAAAAGAAAGAAATAATTTGGTTTCTTAAATGAAACTACATATCTTTGTTTCAGATTTAAAAGAAACCACAAAAACAAACGTTATGAATATCAAAATAGAAAGTTTATCAAATAACCAAAACGGAATAGAGTATACATGGTCAAACAACGGCGGCGATGAATCTGAAATTCAGAAAATGAGTAAAGAGGATTTTGCAAAGTTGCTGTGTGAGCATTCGGATGGGGAATACGCAATCTTAACCGGATTTATGGGCGAAGATAAAATAAAGATAAAAGACGGCCATCAGATTTCAGAAGATAACTATATCGATTCCTTCACAACTAAGAATGAATTTTTCAATTCTCAAGTTGACGACAATTACGATTACTGCGTAGATTGCCTTACTAAATTCATTGAATCACAAAACAAAAACTAACCACCATGACACGCTCACAATTACAGGAACTAAAACAATTGAAAGATAAGATTGCTATTCTTTCATTGGGTTTAAGCCCGGAAATATCAGAAGCAGCTTTAAGAATTGGTACTATTTTGATGGAGGTTGAATTTGAAACACCAACCGAACCGGAACCTTTATTTATTTCACCTTATACACTTTAAATCATGACAGCATCATTAATAGTACTCGAAGTTGCAGTTTCTGCCCTAATTATTGACCGCGTACATTTCCACGCAAAAAGGTTAAGGTTTAAGAAACTTAAAGCGCAGGAAGAAACAGAACGACGTTTTGACTTCTTATTGGTTCATCTTTACGCATGTGAAAATTGGATGCACTTAGAAGCATTTCGTAACACAATGGATCGTATGTTAACCGTTCAAGACAGAAACGATATAAGGTTTAATGAATTTATTATTGAGGTTGAAAAGATGGACGCGGCATTGACTAATGACTTAATAAAGTTGCAGAACATACGCACAAAAGAAGGCGACAATATTTTATCACAGGTTAAATTTTAATAAATGAGAGAAATATTATTTAGAGGGTATCGAAAAGAAAGACAAAAGTGGGCTTATGGTTTATTGACTAAAGACTTCGGTAAATTTATGATTGATGGGTTTGTAGTTGAAGACGAATCAATCGGACAATTTACAGGATTAAAAGACGTGAATGGTAATAAGATTTACGAAGGGGATATTTTATCTGTTTCCAACGGATCAATAAATACAGCAATTTGGAAGGACAAGCCATATTCCGTTGAATATATCTTAAACAAAGGTTTTGACATGTGTATGTTTTGTTGGGATAAGGAAGGTAATGATATAATGGATTCAACACATTATTGTGAAGTAGTTGGGAACAAGTTTTTAAACCCTGAATTATGCTAATCTACGCCGCCGCAATCCTGCTAATTCTCCGAAATTCATTCACCCCAATAAATTATATCCTTCACAAAGGGAAGTACAAAAAACAATATTAAACCACAAAAAAAATAAATCATGACAGAAGAAAAAGCATTATTAGCAGGTGAATTAATAAAAGCTAAAAAAGCCCTTCAATTGCACCGTTCATTTATGAATGAGATTCTCAACGGAGATAGGTTCAATTATGGTGTTGGCATTGGATACATGAGAAGGCAAGAAGAAGGAGGCCAATACACATCTTTAACCCCCCTTAGAAAAGTAAGTGATATTATCGTGAAAGAAATTAACGAAAAGATTTACGAACTTATGGAAGAAATTCAAAT
>Ga0247809_1001024_pt1 | contig 12484 bp, 12 predicted proteins | sample UWRJL104311B1_FD_180951 | JGI IMG/M metagenome (GOLD analysis project Ga0247809, IMG submission 180951) | Plant litter microbial communities from Arlington Agricultural Research Station in Wisconsin, United States - UWRJ-L104-311B-1 | ecosystem: Environmental > Terrestrial > Plant litter >...
GGAACTCGGCGCGCGTCAGCGGCGCGTCGGCACGGCGCGACTTCGTCATGCGTCGGCCGCCAGCCGGGAGGCCGCCAACTGCACCGCGCGGACGATCTCGACGTGCGTGCCGCAGCGGCACAGGTTGCCGGACAGTTCGGCGCGAATGCGCTCTTCGCTGGGATGTGGCTCGCGCGCGAGCAGTGCCGCGGCCTGCATCACCATGCCGTTGAGGCAGTAGCCGCACTGCGCGGCCTGGGCCTCTTCGAACGCGGCCTGCACCGGATGCCACGCTGCGCGCGTGCCGAGGCCTTCGAGCGTCGTGATCTTGCGGCCCGCTGCGCCATGCGCCGGGATCACGCAGCTGCGCGCCGCCACCCCATCGACCCACACGGTGCAGGCCCCGCACTGGCCGAGCCCGCAACCGTACTTCGGCCCGTTCAGGCCGAGTTCGTTGCGCAACACATGGAGCAGTGTCGCCTCGCGCGTGGCATCGACGACGACGGCCTGCGCGTTGACGGTCAGCGGAATTCCGGCCATTGCGGGATCAGAACCTCGCGACGACGCCGCGCAGCGTCATGCGCTCAGGACGTCCGCCGACTGGATGCGCTTCACGCCCTTGGCGGTCATCTGTTTCCAGGCGGCCGCGAGCGAGCCGTTGAGGTCGATGGCGCGCGTGGCGTCCTCGATCACATAGGCCTCGAAGCCCGCCTTGCGCGCGTCCATCGCGGTCCAGGCTACGCAGAAGTCGGTGGCCAGGCCGGTGACATACACCGTCTTGATGCCACGCGCCTTCAGGTAGCCGGCCAGTCCGGTCACGGTCTTGTGGTCGGCTTCCTCGAAGGCCGAGTAGCTGTCCACGCCCTTGTTGTACCCCTTGCGGATGACGAGCTGCGCGGTCGGCAGCTTCAGGTCCTTGTGCAGCGACGCGTCGTCGGTGCCCTGCACGCAGTGGTCGGGCCACAGCACCTGCGTGCCGTACTTGAGCGCGGTCGTCTCGAAAGGCTTCTTGCCGGGGTATGCCGTGGCGAAGGACGCATGGCCCGGCGTGTGCCAGTCCTGCGTGACCACCACGTTCTGGAACGCACCCGCCAGCTTGTTGATCACGGGTACCACCTCGGCACCGCCCTTCACCGGCAGCGTGCCGCCTTCGATGAAGCAGTTCTGCACGTCGACCACGATCAGCGCGGCGTTCGCGGCCGGCTTTCGCTTGTCCGCTGCGAAGAGTTGGGGCGACAGCGCCACGAGCCCGAAGGCCGCGCCGGCGTGAAGGATGGTTCTGCGTTGCATGGTGGACTCCTGCGGGTGGATGAACAATGGTCAGACGCTGAGGTAGGAGCGCCGTACTTCGTCGTTCGCGGCGAGCTCGGCCATCGTGGCCTGGTAGCGGATCTGACCCTTCTCGAGCACATACGCCCGGTCCGACACCAGCTCGGCGAAGTGCATGTTCTGTTCCGACAGCAGGATGCTCACGCCCTGCGCCTTCAGCTCGAGAATCATGTGGGCCATCTGCTCGACGATGACCGGCGCCACGCCTTCGGACGGCTCGTCGAGCAGCACCAGGTACGGGTTGCCCATCAGCGTGCGCGCCACGGTCAGCATCTGCTGCTCGCCGCCGCTCATGCGACCACCGGGGCGGTTCGGCATCTCGCCGAGGTTGGGGAACAGCTTGAACAGCCGCTCGGGCGTCCATACCGGCGCCGCACTGCCGTCGGTCCACTGACGAGCGGGCTGCTTGCCGACCTCGAGGTTCTCCATGACCGTGAGGTCGGTGAACACGCGGCGATCCTCGGGCACGAAGCCCAGCCCCATCTTTGCGGCGTGGTGCGGTTCGCTCTTCGAGATGTCATGGCCGAGGAAGCTCACTGCGCCCTTGCGCTTGGTCAGCATGCCGATCAGCGCCTTGAGCGTGGTCGACTTGCCGGCGCCGTTGCGCCCCATCAGCGCGACCACTTCACCGCGACGCACTTCGAGGTCGACGTCGTACAGGATCTGCGCGGCGCCGTACCAGGCGCACAACGACTTGGCGCTCAACAATGTCTCTTGCATGCTCATACCCCGGCTCCCACCGCCGCGTTCACTTCGGCAGCCTTCTGCGCGATCTTCTCGAAGGTCTTGCCGCTGCCGAAGTACACCTCCTGCACCTTCGGATGGTCGCGGATCTCCAGCGGCTTGCCCTGCGCGATGAGGCGGCCGCGGGCCAGCACGATCATGCGGTCGGCATAGGCAAACACGACATCCATGCTGTGCTCGGTGAAGAGCACGGCCATGCCGCGCTGGATCACCAGGTCCTTGGTCAGCGCCATGAGCGAGTTGCGCTCCTTCGGCGCCATGCCGGCGGTGGGCTCGTCCATCAGCAGCAGCTTGGGCTCGTTGGCCATCGCAATGGCGAGTTCGACCCGCTTCACGTCGCCGTAGGCGAGTTCGCTGCAGGGCCGGTCGGCCTGCGCCTTCATGCCGACCTGTTCCAGCAGCGCCAGCGCGTCGTCGCGCCGATGGTCGGCCGCGCGGCGCCACATCGAGAACAGCTTGCCGTCGTGCGACAGCAGCGCCATCTGCACGTTCTCGACCACGGTGAGCGACGCGAAGGTCTCGGCGATCTGGAAGGTGCGGCCCACGCCCAGGCGCCAGATCTCGCGCGGCTTGCGGCCGACGAGCTCTTCGCCGTTGAGCTTGATCGAGCCCTGGTCGGCCTTGAGCTGGCCGTTGACCATGTTGAAGGTGGTCGACTTGCCGGCCCCGTTGGGGCCGATCAGCGCCAGCAGTTCGCCAGGCGCCAGGTCGAAGCTGATGCCGTCGACGGCCTTCACGCCGCCGAAGGACTTGCCGAGGTTGTTGACTTGCAGCAGGGTCATGACGTCTTCACTTCCACGCGCGCCGTGGCGTTCTTCCTGTTCGAACGGTCGCGCCAGCGGTCGACCATGAGCTTGATCGAGCCCGCGATGCCCTGCGGGAACAGCAGCACCAGCAGCAGGATGATGGCGCCGAGCATCGCGCGCCAGTAGTCGGTGTTGCGGGCCACGGTGTCGTGCAGCCAGGTGAAGGTCACCGCGCCGACGACCGGGCCGGCCAGCGTCTGGATGCCGCCGAGCAGCACCATCACCAGGCCGTCCACCGACTTGCCGACCGACAGCGTCTCGGGCGAGATGCTGCCCTTGGAGAAGGCGAACAGCGCGCCCGCCAGCCCAGCCACCGTGCCGGCCACCACGAACGCCGCCCACTGCATGCGCTTGGTGTCGATGCCGATGGCGTCGGCGCGCAGCACCGAATCGCGGCCTGCGCGCAGCGCGTAGCCGAAGGGCGAGAACAGCACGCGGCGCAGCCACCACACGCCCAGGCCGACCAGCCCCAGCGTGACCCAGTAGTAGGCGCGCTTGTCCGACAGCCAGGCCGACGGCCACACGCCGGTCAGCCCGTTGCTGCCGCCGGTGAAGGTGTCCCACTGGTAGGTCACGGCCCAGGTGATCTGCGCGAAGGCCAGCGTCAGCATCGCCAGGTACACGCCCGACAGCCGCACCGCGAACCAGCCGTAGACGAAGGCGCCCAGTGCAGCGACCAGCGGTGCGGTGACCAGCGCCAGTTCCATCGGAAGGCCCATGGCCCGCACCAGCAACGCCGCGCCGTAGGCGCCCAGCCCGAAGTAGGCGGCATGGCCGAAGGAGTGCATGCCCGCCGGTCCCATGATGAAGTGCAGGCTCGCGGCGAACAGTGCCGCGATCAACAGATCGATCAGCAGCACGATGGTGTAAGGCTGGTCGGCGGTCAGGATGGGCATGGCCGCCAGCACCACCGCGAAGGCCGCGGTGCCGACGACGTAGGCGCGGCTCGGGAGGCGCAGCGGCTCTTCCTGCATGCCGACATAGCGGCTCGGCGCTTGGGGGCGGCCCATCAGACCCCACGGACGCCACACCAGCACGACCGCCATCACGAGGAAGTCGACCACCAGCGTGAGCTTGGAAAAGGAGATCGGAATGCCGAACACGTCGACCACGCCGAGCCAGATGCAGACCGCCTTGATCTCGGCGATGAGCAGCGCGGCCACGTAGGCGCCGGGCAGCGAGCCCATGCCGCCGACCACCACCACCACGAAGGCGGCGCCGATGGTGTTCAGGTCCATCTCGAGCGTGGCCGGCTCGCGCGGCAACTGCAGCGCGCCGCCCAGGCCGGCCAGCAGCGCACCCAGCGCGAACACCGCCGTGAAGAGCCAGGCCTGGTTCACGCCCAGCGCGCTGACCATCTCGCGGTCCTGCGTGGCGGCACGCACCAGCGTGCCGAATCGCGTACGCGTGAGCAGCAACCACACCAGGCCGAGCACCACCGGACCGACCACGATCAGGAACAGGTCATAGGACGGAAACTGCCGGCCGAGGATCTCGACCGAGCCCTTGAGCCCGGGCGCACGCGGCCCCAGCAGCTCGTCAGGCCCCCAGAGCCACAGCACCGCGTCCTTGATGACCAGCACCAGCGCGAAGGTGGCCAACAATTGAAAGAGTTCGGGCGCCTTGTAGATGCGCCGCAGCAGCACCACCTCGATCAGCGCACCGAGGATGCCCACCGCCACGGCAGCAAGCAGGAGTGCCGGCCAGAAGCCCAGGCTGCCGCCCAGCTTCTCGACCAGCGTGTAGGCGATGTAGATGCCCACCATGAAGAACGAGCCATGCGCGAAGTTCACGATGCGCGTCACGCCGAAGATCAGCGACAGCCCTGCCGCCACCAGGAACAGCGAAGACGCGCTCGCCAGCCCGTTGAGCAGCTGGACGATGAAACCTGAAAAGCTCATGGATCGTTCTGCCTTGCCCGATCAGTCGGTAGCGCGGGATTTCTTGACGTCGGCGGCGGAGGGCTGGTACTTGGCGTCGGCGCCGTCGAGGTAGACGTAGTCGACCATGATGCCCTTGCCGTTGTCGTTCTTGGTGCGGCCCACGAAGGCGCCCATGGTCGACTGGTGGTCCTCGGCGCGGTAGGTGATCTTGCCCATGGGCGTGTCGACCTGCAGGCCCTTGAAGGCGGCGACCAGCTTCTCGGTGTCGGTGCTCTTGGCCTTGGCGATGCCGGCCGCGGCCGACTTGATCATGCTGTAGCCGACGATCGAGCCGAGGCGCGGATAGTCGTTGAACTTCGCCTCGTACGCCTTCTTGAAGGCGTCGTGCGCCGGCGTCTTGATGCCGTACCAGGGGTAGCCGGTCACGATCCAGCCGTTGGGCGCTTCGTCCTTCAGCGGGTCCATGTACTCGGGTTCACCGGTGAGCACGCTCACCACTTCGCGGTCCTTGAACAGGCCGCGCGTGTTGCCTTCACGCACGAACTTCGACAGGTCGGCACCGAAGAGCACGTTGAAGATCGCGTCGGGCTTGGCGTCGGCCAGGGCCTGCGCCACGCTGCCGGCGTCGACCTTGCCCAGCGGTGTGGCCTGCTCGGCGACGAACTCGATGTCGGGCTGCGCGGCCTTCATCAGCGTCTTGAACGCGGCGACGGCCGACTGGCCGTATTCGTAGTTGGGGTACACGACGGCCCAGCGCTTCTTCTTCAGCTTGACGGCCTCGGGCACCAGCATCGCGGCCTGCATGTAGGTGCCGGGGCGCAGCCGGAAGGTGTACTGGTTGCCGCCTTGCCAGGTCATCTTGTCGGTCAGCGGTTCGCCGCCGAGGAAGAAGAACTTCTTCTGCTTGGCGAAGTCGGTCACGGCCAGGCCGGTGTTCGACAGGAAGGTGCCGGCGAGCATGTCGACCTTCTCACGCGAGACGAGTTCTTCGGCCACGCGCACGGCGTCGCCGGGATTGGCGTTGTCGTCGCGGCTGATGACCTCGATCTTCCGGCCGTTCACGCCGCCTGCAGCGTTGATCTCCTCGACCGCCAGGTCCATGCCCTTCTTGTAGGGCTCGAGGAAGGCGGGCTGCGCCTTGTAGCTGTTGATCTCGCCGATCTTGATCACGCCCTGCGCATGCGCGGGAACGAGGGCGGTGGCGAGCGTGGCGACGGCGGCCGCGCTGAAGACATGACGCAATGGGTTCATCGAAAAACTCCTGAGTGGTCGAAAGAAAAACATGTTCACTACTGCATTTGCCAGAAACACCGAGGAGCCGGCTTTGCCGGGCCGCGGTGTTGTCCCCGGTAGGGGGCTGGCGAAGCGACACGAAGTGCGCGAAGACTGGGGACGAGCTTCATCTCAGACCGTCTTCGCCTTTGATTTCGGAATGCTGCAGTCCGCCGATGCGCGGCAGCGGGCGGCCGCTGTCGGTCACGGCGACGGCCACGACGATCTCGCCGGCACGCGGCGCGTCGGACACGCGGGCCTCGATAGCGTCGAAGTGGCTGCGCACGAAGGCCGCGTCCTTGTGGCCCAGCGGCACGTCGATGGCGGTGCCCAGCGTGCCGCGCTTCTTGGCCGACGGCACCAGCGCGGCGCCCTTCTCGACCGCCACGCGCAGCGGTGCGCCGAGCTTCGGATGCAGGATGGCAGCGGCGTGCTCGAGCTCGCCCGACTCGCCGACGATGGCGGCCTTGCCGTAGCTCTGCACGTCGCCCGGCTCGATGCCCAATGCGGCGACCGCCTTCTGGCCCAGCAGCGCGCCGAGCTCTTCGCCGATGGCGATCAGCTCGTCGAGCGATTCGCTGTAGCGGCCGGCGTAGGGGTTGGCAATGACGGCGATGGCCACGGCACGGCGCGTGGGCGGCGTGATGTCACGGCCCATTTCCTTGCGGGTTTCATCGACCTGGACGATCAACTTGCGGATGTTGGCGCTCATGATTTTTCCTTTGTCTCGGGGTTCAGCGCAGGCCGTCCCACTTGCTGATGTTCTCTGCCAACAGGCCGCCGACGCGGGCATGCACGCGGTAGCCGGTGCTCATCGCGAGGATGAAGACGATCTCGTCGGACACCGGCGCGCCGGGCACGCGGACCTCGATGGCGTCGAACTGGCCGCGCACGTAGCTGGCATTGATGTTCGTCAGCGGCACGTCGAGCGTGGCGCCGGGGCCGCCGACCTTCTTGGTCGAGGGCACGATCGACAGCGCGTTGGCGGGCTGCCCCGTCTTCTCTTCGGCCTTGCCCGCCGTGTAGGCGCTCCGGTCGCCCTTCCAGCCGAGCAGCTCGCGCATGGCGTAGCCGCCGGGTACGTGCCACAGCGCCCCGTGCTCGAGTTCGCCGGCCTCGCCGACGATGGCGCCCTTGCCGTAGGTGGCGATCTGCGCGAGCGGCACGTCCATGGCGGCGTGCAGCTTGCGCGCCATGTCGAGCCCGACCGGGTCGAGCAACGCCATCATGGGCAGGATGTCGGGCTCGTAGCGGCCCGCGAAAGGATTGGTCATCACCACGCCGATGGCGCCACGCACCAACGGCGTTGCGGCACGGGGGCCGAACTCGTGGTGGATGTGCTCGACATGGGTGAAGACGCGGCGGATATCGATCATGAAATGAAGCTCGCCATTCGTTAAGCAAATACTGAACCAACTGCATCGCGCGGGGTCGCCGCGGTGATGGAGCATAAGGGCTCGACAAGGCGCCATTGACCCTGGCAAACCAGCATCGCAGCCCATGCGTGACCGCCCTTCTGCAGGTCGCGCGCACGCGCCGCGCCCGCATCGAGTGCACGACGCACCGTGGCGGGGGCGAGCTCCGGCACATCGACCGTCACGAGGATGTCGCCGAGGTCGCTGTCGTCCTTGCACTGGCTGGCCGGCAGCCGGCGGATCGCCGGATCATCGACGTTCACCGCGTTGGCAATGACGGTGGCCGCCGCGTCGGCCTGCGCGGCTGTCGCGGCCAGCACCGTCACACTGTCGGCGATGCCGAGCGAGAAGCTGCGACCGCGCCAGCCGCTGGTGGCGACGCCGCGCACCGGATCGGCCGCATCGATGGAGAACTGGCCGTCGGTCACGAGCGGGCCGGCGTCGGTCAGGTCGAACTGCGCGATGTCCGCGACGAGGCCCACGCGCGCCGAGCGCCCGGCCGCCAGATGCAGCGCGATGTCGCCGCCGTTGTTGACCCAGGCGCGCGCGATGCCGGGCCGGCGGTAGAGCGCGATGATTTCGTCGGCCACCGAGCCGGCCACGGCCGCCATCGACGTGATGAAGGCCGGCCGGAACGGCGCGCAGGCCTCCCACATGCGGCGCGCGATCGGGCCCTTCAGTGCGCAGTCCGCGCCGACCGGCTCGCGCAGCGCGCCCAGCTCACCCACCAGCTCGCCGAGCAACGGCTCGAAGCGCGCCCACGCCGCCGCATGCGCCGATGCCACGGCCACTGCATCGCCCTCGGCTTCGATCACCAGATCGATCGGGCCGTGGTGCAGGTGCCAACGCAGAGCGTCGAGCTGATGGCGTTCGGCGTGCAAGGTCAGCCCAGCATCGGCGGCTGGCCGAGCGGCCAGGGGTTGGCGTCATCGACGCGCACCCACTGGCGCGTGACCGGTGCGCCGTCGTCCTGCCACGCACCGCGCGCCAGGGCTTCCTGCAGCGGGAACACATGCTCGACGTGGCCGCCGAGCGCGGCGTAGTCGTCGAGCCGCATGCTGAATTCGATGGGCGCGACGATGGCGGGTGTGGGCACGGTGCCGAAGCTGTTGTCGGGCATGCGCATGACGTCCACCATCACCGTGATGCCGCCGCCCGGCCACACATAGGCCGGTGCGCCGCCGCAGGTCACGTTGACCAGCGCACGCTTGATGGCACGGGTGAGCAGCACCGGGTTTTCGGTGACGCCGGCACGCAGGCTGCCGCCCGCGCCACCGAGGAACAGCACGGTGCACAGCGAAGGCTCGCAGTTCTCGCCGATGCGCTCGACGATGGCGCGCACCTCGGGCGGCATCGGCTGCTCAATCGGCTTCAAGGCCTCGTCGAGCACGTACCACTGCGCGTGCTCGCCGGTGGTCGAGGTCATGAGCAGTCGCAAGCCCGGCTTGGCCACACCTTCTTCCCAACCCTCGATGATCGACAGCGGGTCGGCGATGTCGGTGCCGCCCCATCCGTCGCCGGGGTTGGCCACCTGGAAATAGCGCCCGGGTGTCGACTTGCGGCCCAGCATCTTGATGCCCGACTCGGGCATGTCGAGGCAGCGGCCGGCCTGGTGCTGCGTGAGCACGCCGGTGATGTGGTCGTCGACCACCACCACCTCGTCGGCCACGCCGGCGAACTGGCGCGCGAAGATGCCCACCGCCGCCGAGCCGCAGCCCACGCGCATGCGCTGCTCTTCGACGCCGTTGACGATGGGTGCACGGCCGGCCTGGACGACCAGGCTGGAACCGCCGTCGATGGTGCATTCGGCCGGCTGCTTGTTGCCGAGCTTGTGCATCAGCTCGAGCGTCATGCGGCCTTCCTTCTTGCTGCCGCCGGTGAGGTGGTGCACACCGCCGAGCGACAGCATCTGCGAGCCGTATTCGGCCGTGGTGACGTGGCCGACCACCTCGCCCTTGTAGCGGACGTTGGCCTGCTCGGCGCCGAGGAAGCGGTCGGTGTCGATCTTCACCTTCAGGCTGCAGTAGCTGAAGATGCCTTCGGTGACGACCGTGACCATGTCGACGCCCTGCGCCTTGGAGCCGACGATGAAGGGCGCAGGCTTGTAGTCGGGGTAGGTGGTGGACGAACCCACGCCGGTGACGAAGACCTCGTCGGCATGCAGCAGGTCGCCGTTCCATTCCGCTTCGGCGCCTTGCGCATCGGCGGCCGCAGGCTCGGCACCGTCGCGAGCGAAGGGCACCAGCGCGGGCGACGGGTTGCTCAGCGCGCGGCGCAGCAGCACGACGGGATCGACCCGAACCAGCACGCCGTTGCGGTTGGCGTAGCGATCGCAGGCGCCGGTGCGCCCCTCGGAGATCTGGCAGAGCACCGGGCAGGCGTTGCACTCGACCTTGGCCGTGCTCATGCGTTCGCTGCGTGGCGGGGCCTTGCCGAGGCCGGCGGATTCGGCGATCACCGGCAGGTCCATGCCCGGCAGTCCATCTGTCTTGGTGTGTTCAGTCATCGTGTGGCGTTTCTCTCAGAAAGCGTGCTGCAGCCGCGTGCAACAAACATGCCGGTTTCACGCTTGTGCGCAATTTGTCATTTGTGTAGCATCCGCTCCATGTTCATGTGGTGTTCACTACATCAAGCAGTCGGAATCTACCGGGCCGGCCCGATGTTTGCATGGGTGTTTTCCAGGGCTCGCCTGCAGGTTGCACACGGTGAACGACAATCGGGCGGCCTCAGCCAGCGTCTGCGGTGAAGGCCGTCAGCCTCTTCGCCAAGCACTTGTCGCCCGCCATTTCGTCCACTTTTCATCGAGTCATTTCATGAGTGCATTCAACGAAGAACGCGTCCTCTCGGTCCACCACTGGACCGACCGCCTGTTCACCTTCACCACCACGCGCGACCCGTCGCTGCGCTTCTCGAACGGGCACTTCACCATGATCGGCCTCAAGGTGAACGGCAAGCCGTTGCTGCGCGCATACAGCATCGCCAGCGCCAACTACGAGGAGTACCTCGAGTTCCTGAGCATCAAGGTCGACGACGGTCCGCTGACCTCGAAGCTGCAGCACATCCAGGTCGGCGACACCATCATCGTGGGCCGCAAGCCCACGGGCACGCTGCTGATCGACTACACACTGCCGGGCAAGCGCCTGTACCTGTTCGGCACCGGCACCGGCCTCGCACCGTTCATGAGCATCATCCGAGACCCGGAGACGTACGAGAAGTTCGAGAAGGTCATTCTGGTGCACGGCGTTCGCCAGATCGACGAGCTGGCTTACCACGACCTCGTGCTCGACCACCTGCCCAAGCATGAATTCCTGGGCGAGCTGATCGAGAAGCAGTTGCTCTACTACCCGACCGTGACGCGCGAAGAGTTCCGCAACATGGGTCGCATCACCGAGCTGGTCGAGAGCGGCAAGCTCACCGACGACCTCGGCCTGCCGCCGATCAACGCCGCCGAAGACCGCGTGATGCTGTGCGGCAGCCCCGGCATGCTGGTCGACCTGAAACACATGCTCGAAGGCCGCGGCTTCAAGGAAGGCAACACGAGCACGCCCGGCGACTTCGTCGTCGAACGCGCCTTCGCCGAAAAATAAGACGATGGCCACCAGCCGCACCGCCGCCAAGCCCCAGCGCAAGACCGGCGTGCGCGAGGCGGCGGCGCAGGCCACGCGCGAAGCGATCCTGAAGGCGGCCACCAAGGTGTTCGCCAAGTACGGCTACGACGGCGGCAGTGTCGAGAAGATCTCGAAGGCCGCGAAGTCGTACGACCGGATGATCTACTACTACTTCGGCAGCAAGGAAGGCCTCTTCATCGCGGTGCTCGAAGGCATCTACCAGCGCATGGACGACGCCGAAGCGGCGCTCGACCTCGACACCACACGCCCGGTCGACGCGCTCACCGCCGTCATCCGCTTCGTGCTCGGCTACTACCGCAAGAACCCCGAGTTCGTCACGCTGCTGAACACCGAGAACCTGCACAAGGGCCGGCACATCTCGAAGTCGCTGCGGGCGCGCGAGTACTCGTCGCGCGCGGTGGCGATCATTGCGGAGATCCTCCAAAGCGGTGCAACACAGGGCCTGTTTCGCACCAACCTGGTGGCGCGCGATGTCTACCTGCTGATTGCCGCGACCGGGTACTTCTACACGGCCAACCGCCACACGCTCACCGCCTTCCTCGGCGAGCCGCTGGAGTTGCCGGCCGCGGTGACGCACTGGGAAGACTTCGTGATCGAGACGGTGCTGCGCACGGTGAGCGCAGACGAGAACAACGAAACCACACCCCCCCACAAGGAAACGAAATGGCAGAAATCGCAGCCGGCGGCAAGTCGGGCAAGGTCGTCATAAAGAACATCGGTCTGCTGCTCTCGGGCGACATCGACCAACCGATCCTCGACGCCGACACCATCGTGGTCGTCGACGGCCTCATCACCGCGGTCGGCAGGGAGAAGGACTGCGACGTCGAGGGCGCCAAGACGGTCATCGACTGCAAGCAAACCACCGTCGCACCCGGCCTGATCGACAGCCACGTGCACCCGGTCTTCGGCGACTGGACGCCGCGCCAGAGCCAGCTCGGCTGGATCGACTCGTCGATGAACGGCGGCGTGACCACGATGATCTCCGCCGGCGAAGTGCACCTGCCCGGCCGGCCCAAAGACATCGTCGGCCTGAAGGCGCTGGCCATCACCGCCCAGCGCGCCTACGACAACTTCCGCCCCAGCGGCGTGAAGGTGCTGGCCGGTGCGCCGGTCATCGAGAAGGGCATGGTCGAGAGCGACTTCAAGGAACTGGCCGAGTCCGGCGTGGGCCTGCTCGGCGAAGTGGGCCTGGGCACGGTGAAGGCCGGCTACGAGGCCAAGGAGATGGTCGCCTGGGCGCGCAAGTACGGCATCCAGAGCACCATCCACACGGGCGGCCCCTCGGTGCCGGGCTCGGGCTACATCGACAAGGACGTGGTGCTCGAGGCCGACGCCGACGTCATCGGCCACATCAACGGCGGCCACACCTCGCTGCCCGAGGCGCATGTGTGCGAATTGTGCGAGAAGTCGTCGCGCGCCATCGAGAT
>Ga0247809_1001026_pt1 | contig 12482 bp, 11 predicted proteins | sample UWRJL104311B1_FD_180951 | JGI IMG/M metagenome (GOLD analysis project Ga0247809, IMG submission 180951) | Plant litter microbial communities from Arlington Agricultural Research Station in Wisconsin, United States - UWRJ-L104-311B-1 | ecosystem: Environmental > Terrestrial > Plant litter >...
GGCAACATGCCGCGAGCCTAGCGTGTATATATGCAGGTTTGCATGCGTTTGGAAATCCTGAAGCTGTTCATGTAAAAAGTGCGATTCATCTTGACCAAGAACGAACCGATTCAAGCATGCTGGCCTGTTTTTTGTTTGATGCTGTAACGGCAGATGAGTTTTCGCAATCACTGAAAAATATAGAAGCTGAACTCGTATCGGATGATGGGGGCGTATACCGGCATCCAAAGGATACGTACTACGGAGGGGGCGAGTGGCCCGTTTTGGCAGCACTGCTAGGGTGGTGCTACGTTAAGCTTGGCAGGCTTGATGATGCCCAACGACAACTTACTTGGTGTGAAAATCAAATGCAAAGTAACGGCTGGCTCGCCGAGCAGACATCTGAACGAATGCTTCACCCAGAACATTTCCAATACTGGAAGGATAAATTGGGCCAGCCCGCTAACCCATTAATTTGGTCACAGGCGATGGTGGTGAGTTTGGTGAGTGAGTATGAGATGATTTCCTCTGTCGTAGTCAGCCAGGCATAAGCGCCATGATGAGCTAGAATGATTACGCTTAAAGATCTTCGAACTGAAGGTCTTTTTGTTTGAGGGCGTGCCTTATAATAGAGTGTATGAACAATAGATTGCTTGAAAAAACAAAAGACAGTGTGTCGGAAGTGGGACTTGGGACATGGCAATTGGGCGGATCATGGGGTGAGGTATCTGAGGCGACAGCAACTGATATTTTGCAAGCTGCGGTTGATCGTGGGGTGACATTCTTTGATACTGCTGACGTTTACGGTGACGGTAAAAGCGAACGGCTGATTGGGCAATTTATAAAGGATCATTCGGATAAAATATTCGTTGCTACAAAAATTGGGCGATGGGGAGAGCCGGGGTGGCCGGCGAATTTTACGCTAGAGATTATGCGAAGTCATATACAAGCTTCTTTGAGTCGTTTAGATGTGGAGAGCTTAGATTTAGTGCAGTTGCACTGTATCCCGACGGAAGAGATCCGAAAAGGTGAGGTATTTGAGCATCTAAGAACACTAAAGCGAGAAGGGTTAATAAAACAATTTGGTGTCAGTGTCGAGACTATGGAGGAGGCGCTGCTATGTTTGGAGCATGACGATATTGTATCGATCCAAATCATCTTTAATATATTCCGTCAAAAAGCGATACGAACTGTTTTTGATGAAGCTGCCAGAAAAGGCACGAGCATCATCGTGAGGCTGCCGCTGGCAAGCGGATTACTGTCTGGAAAGATGACGCCGACGACCAGTTTTGGTGTAGCTGACCACCGCTCATTCAATCGTAACGGTGAGGCGTTCAATGTCGGTGAAACGTTTGCCGGGTTACCTTTTGAAAAAGGTGTAGAGCTAGCTCGGAAGCTCCAGGCATACGTCCCCGAGGGCATGACTATGGCGCAGATGAGTATTCGATGGATATTGGATTTCCCGGCGGTTACTACGGTAATTCCTGGGGCGAGTAATGTTTTTCAGGTGGAGTCGAATGTGTCCGCCAGCGAACTGCCCCCGTTATCTAATGAGTTGCATGGATTATTGAACGATTTTTATGAGCAAAATGTAAAAGAATTTATACGGGGTCCGTATTAAGCCTACGGCTTTTCCTTTGATTTTGTTTTGTTGGATGGAGTAGGGGTGATCTGGAGATCAAAACAATAGCCCACTCTAGTTAAAGAGTGGGCTATAAGATGATTCAGGGATCTATCTAATAGATAAAGCTACCGAATGCACCTGGCTGTACAGTTCGTTGGTTGTAATTACCGGCTTGGTAGTTCCAGCCCATTTCAGAAACGACATAACTGCCATCGCCGTTAACACTCTCAACGTAGGCAACGTGTCCGTCCATGACGGCAACTGCACCTGCTTGTGGAGCAGAGCCAGTCGATTTACCTGCGGCTTGAGCAGAGCCTATCCAGTTGTAACCAGCGTTGCCGTAGATTGCAACATCTGGACGCTTGGAGTGCACGTAGTCGGTACACCACATGCCGTTACCAACATAGTAGCTACTGGAGTTAGCAGGTGCACTTGAATATTCCTGAGTAGTATAGGTAGTAGCTGCCGCTGTCGTTGCTGCTGTCGTTGCTGCTGCTGTAACTACCGGAGCAAGTTGCGAGAAGCGATCTTCAAGCTCCCTCTCTGCTGCAGGGACGGTGATCTGATTACCAACATCAATTACATCTGGGTTAGTAATGCCTGGGTTTGCATTAAACAAACGCACATAGGTAGTGTTGTGTGCGGTAGCGATAGATTCAAGCGTATCGCCGCTTTGTACCGTAACGACTTCCTCCGCCTTTACTTCTGGCTCAGCAGTTTTTACTTCTTCTTTTGTTGTTGTCGTTGTTTCCGCCACTGTTACTTGCGGCTTCGTCTCTGTTTTATCACTTACTGCAAGGGCGGGGATACCGTTTCCAAGCATTATCGTAGCTACGACGCCAAGCGTCGCAAAAATTAATTTTGGTTCCATTTATCTCCTTATAAACACATCAACTTTATTACTATTAGGAGTCGATGTGGGTAGTGTTTTAGCTATAAGTCTCTCATCACTTTTTTTAAACACAAATCTTAGCTTATGTTTATATATAAATAGCGTCAAGGCAGTAGCGACCTACGCTAGGAAAGAACAGAGATAAAAAATGTGATGTAAAATTTACTATTGAATTGTATTTTTGGATTTTAAGAGTACTATAAATAGTTAAAATTTTTGCATTTCGGAGCTTGGAAAAAGTTGCGAAGTACGTCCATTGGCGAGAGCCAAGAAAACATCAACAGCTATTGTTTCGAAGCGCATTTCTCGCACACGCCGTGGATTTCAAAATGGTGTGAAGTTGGCGTAAAGGCATGTTGTTTTGCAAATTTGTGGATAAGTGCTTCGATTGATGGTGATTGCAGCTTTATTACATCACCACACCTTTCGCACACAATATGGTGATGATGGGGGTGAAAGGGCGATGATAGCTCATATGATTGTTTCCATCCATGCGTCACTATCGTCACGATGTTCAGTGAACCGAATAGTTTTATCGTTCGATACACGCTTACTTTATCAACACCGGGGCATAGCCTGATAATTTGTGATGTCGACAACGGAGTGCTCGATTCTTTTAAGGCATTGAATATCGCTATTCGCGGCGTTGTTAGTCGTAACTTGGCTTTGGAGAATATACGAACGAGTTCTGTATCCATAGTTGCATTATATCACCTTATTGCAACTCATTTGCAATAAGTAACGACAGCTCTTAAAATAGTACTCTATGAATACAATGCTACAACCGATTATTGACGACGTCTTAAATCTTCAGACGTATATCCCAAGTGATGAAGTAAACAGAGTTATGGGGGCACTTGTTCACGAAGTGATTGATGCGACGAGTACGGATACAGCTGAAATCGCAACCGCTCAGCAGATACTAAAGATTCGGCAAATTAGTGCCGAAACCGAGTCTGAGTTAGAAAAGTTTTGGGCACGACTTGTTATTGCATCTAATGACCCCCTGGAAACACTCAAGTCGTTTCCGTATCTAGATAATTACGATGAGCTGACAAAGCGAGAGGTTGGACTCATTCAACACTCGGGCCTTCAATTGGATAGTAGCCACAAAGCCTTGGTTATTGGTAGTGGGTCATTGCCGTTGTCTGCCTATGAGTTGCATCGTCAGACGGGTGTTCAGATTGACCACGTCGACTCATCAAGTGAAGCGATACTTTTGTGCGAACAACTCATGCAGAGGCTTGAAGTGTCATCGACGTATTACGAAGCGACGGGCGAAGCGGTTGAGCTGCAAGATACCTACGATCTGATTCTTGTTGCAGCACTCGCGGGTAATACGGCGGAGGACAAGCAGAAAATCATTAATACGGTACTGCCACAGCTTACCGAGAATGGAAGAATCATCATTAGGAGTGCAAAAGGTTCTCGGACACTTCTGTATCCAGGTATTAAATCAGGTGAAATTCGAGGCGTCAGGCTGCTTGAGGAATATCATCCAACCGACTACATTATTAACTCAGTCTTTGTGTATGGGCGGTAATATGAAACCAGATCTTTATCTTATCAACGGACCACTTGGGGCCGGCAAAACGACATTCCTCAAAGAACTCTTGAAATTGCCGCAGCATAAAGATGCTCGAATTATTGAGAACGAATTTGCAAATACAAGTGTTGATACCGAACAGCTACACGATCATCACGCCGAAGTGCAAACGATTGCCGGCGTCTGTATATGTTGCTCGACGGGAGATGAGTTGACTGACGCTTTAGGTCTATTGTCAAAGAGTAGTGCTCCCGTCATTATCGAGGCGACAGGCATTGCAAATTCACTCAGGCTGATTGAGAAGATCGTCAATGCAGATATGCTTGATGTGTATACAGTTCGACACGCTATTTTTATCCTTGATGCTATTGAAGCCTCGGATAATCTGGAAGGTACGCTTGACACATATCGCCACGAGCTACAGGCTGCTGATACGGTATTCGTGAGCAAGTCAGACCTCCTGGATACTGTTCAGGTCGAGCAACTTATGGATGCCCTCTCTGGACTTGATGTGCAGCAAGTGAGCTTTGCGAACGAGGGTGTGTTCGACCCTGTGCTTCTTGAAGCGGAATCACGTATTCTTGATTATTTTGCCCAGCTTGATGAGCCTATCGATAATCACGAAGAGGGTGCCAGCTATACGGTCATCGATACCTCAGTCGTGAGTCTTGAGGCATCTCAGCTAGAATTAGTCTGGCAAACTATTCGCTTGGAATACGGAATACGACGCATGAAGGGCAACATACAGTCCGCAAATGGCACAATGTGGCACATTGAGGCGACACCCCATCAATGCAAAGTTTCATCATATGAATCTGGCGCGTTGAGGTTGGTAGTTATTGGTAAAGATGCGACATTGGTAACGCTAGAGTCTGTGCTTGAGGCGGTGGCCCATGATTGAATACAGGGAACAAGTTGATAGTTTGATAGCGATGTACGCAAAATATAAACAGCTGCTTCAAATTGAGGCAGGGTTTGCGATGAAACATGCGAAGCAGAAGATCAACGGTGTGGTTGACGTTGAACTTGCCGGCAATCACGAACAGGCGAGGCGAGAGTTACAAAGCCTGTCTGATTCGATGACGTTTTCAAATCCATTTGTCTGGATCATGTATAAATTCGAGGCGTACAAAGATGAAGCGCAACCTATTCGCACGATGCGAGATTTCCGAATTCATTGCAGTAAGGAAGGAGACATTTGTACGAAACGGTTTGCGTTTGTTAATGAGCGGCTGGCCCTGAAGGGGCAACAATCATTAATGGACGCCGACTACTATAACGACAATATTTTACTCGATACGCTACTTGAGGAGAGGTCTTTGCAAGAACTGGTACGTGATCCAGAGTTTATAAATCTTTGGCAAATGCATGAATATAATACCGTCGATAAGCGAATCGCGAAGTGGGAGGGTTATTCAACTACTACGTAATCAGCGACGGCACTGTTATTGAGTTACGATCAATTTATCGGCCTTTGCCGGAAAGTCCTACTCGTGAGGACATTGCGAAATATCACCAAAGTAAAGAATGCCTTGTATTTGCTTTTGATCTTGAGGCTCTGGGATCTCGATTATACCAAGTGACGCCGAACCTCAACTCTTACGCGACGAAATAAGACGGAACAATCGAAGTTCTCTGGCTGAAGGTTCTGGTGAAGAGCATACTTACTCGATAATCTTATCGCAAGTTAAGGGTGGAGTGATTACTCATAAAGACGACTGCTATACTATGGTTAGATATGACTATTGAACTTAAAAATAAAATCATCAAAGTGTGCGATGAGAAAATACAAAATAAAGGCCAAAACGTAGGGTTATCTTTCTACGCATTTTTCGCGAATAAAAATGACGCTCCAGAGCTTTTAATGGAGGCGGCCGAATGGTGGATTATGACAAACAAGTTGGATCATTTTGAGAAAGCAACGAAAATAAGAAACCTAGTAGAGGCCTAAACTAAACCACCGCTGGTTTTCTAGGACTGGATAGTTATAGTTGCGAAGTGTGTCCACTTGATAGTCCGTCCGTCGGAGCCAAGCTATAGCGTTACACAGTGTTCATGTAAACTAATTTGACATTACATAGTACTATGTATAACATAGAACTATATACAAATATAATACACATTGCTAAATGTAGATTTAAGCAGGAGATATATGAACGTATCTGACATATTCATACGAGCGGGACGCAACCTTCGTGAGTCAAAAGCAAGAACAATTTTAACTGCACTCGCCATAGCTGTTGGCGCGACGACAATCACAATCGCCATGGCCGCCGGTAATGGCGGACGTGCATATACGAACGAAATGGTGCAAACCAGTGGGGATGCGCTCAGCCTGAGCGTCTACGCCAAGCCTGAGACAAGCGAAAAAGAGACCTCAACCGGCCTTCCCGAGTATGGCGTGACTACCGAAGAAGAACCATCACAAGGGAGTGGCCTGCTTTCGCAGCAAGACATAGATGCCATTCGTAAGCTTGACGGTATTCAGTCAATAGCTCCGATGCTCGACATTACCGCCGAGTATACAACCCGGGGTGAAGGTGAAAAAAAGCTGATAGCACCACTTTCCGTAAAGGTTGACCGTACAAAAATTGATTTAGCAGCCGGATCACTTGCCGATAATATGCCCAATGCCAATCAAGTGATTCTGCCAGAAGGATACTTGCAATCGTTCGGCTTTGCATCCGCTAAAGAAGCGATTGGTAAAAAGATATTCATCAACGTTCTGCAGTTTTCAGCTACTGGCGAACCTACTGACAAATCGCAAAATTTTGAATACACCATTGCGGCAGTAGATCGTAAAACTGATACGAACCTCTACTATAATGAAGCACTCCGCGTCTCAGCACGGGATAGCGAGCAAATGTATACGTACCAACGTGGTAGCGAAACAAAGAGCAAATATTATGGACTTGTTGTATTGGCCAATCAAGGCACGAACATTACTGAGTTGCAAAAGCAAATAGTCGACCAAGGCTATGAAGTATATAGCCTTGAAGATCAGCGGGAACAGCTACTGCAGGTGATTGATATTGCGCAGTGGGGACTGATTGGGTTTGGCGCACTTGCGGTTATAGCTTCCGTATTTGGAATCATTAACACGCAGTATATTTCTGTACTTGAACGCACACAACAAATTGGATTGATGAAGGCGGTAGGGGCCAGTCGCAGAGATGTTGCGCGCCTGTTTCGTTATGAAGCGGCATGGGTGGGATTACTGGGTGGATTGATTGGGGTCTTGATAGCCTTCGCAGTGACACTGCTGAATCCAGTTATTGCGAGTAGCTTGTCGCTGGAGGCTGGTACGCAACTTCTGCGAATGGACTGGATCGCAAGTATTGGGCTAATAATAGGACTGATGCTGATCTCTATCATGTCGGGCTACTTCCCTTCGCGAAAAGCAGCCAAGCTGGACCCTATCGAAGCACTAAGGACGGAATAAGGAGTATTTATGATTGAAGTAAAGAATATCACCAAAACATATGGCAAAAAGAATAACGTATTTACAGCGCTTGAAGATGTAAGCCTGACGATACCCAATGGTGCAAGCGTGGCAATCCTTGGTAAGTCAGGAAGTGGCAAGAGCACGCTGATGCACGCCCTAAGTGGCCTCGACCGACCGCAACAAGGCCAAATAATAATCGATGGTCAAGACATACTCAAGCTGAAAGAAAAAGCAGTCGATCGATTTAGAGCAAACAAAATTGGATTTATATTTCAAAGTTTCTTTGTCACCGGAAACGAAACCACCATCAATAATATAAGTCTCCCACTTGAAGTTGCGCAAGTACCACGCCGAGAACGTAAGGAGCGCATCGCAACCGCACTAGCTGCCGTAGAACTGAGCGATAAGGCGGTGAGTAAAGCCCGTAATCTATCTGGTGGACAAAAGCAGCGGCTGGCAATTGCGAGGGCAATTGTGAATAACCCGCAGATTATATTTGCCGACGAGCCAACCGGGAACCTGGATAGCGTCACGAGCGAAAGAATTGAAAAACTGCTTTTTGATTACAACAAGAACAAGGGTGTGACTTTGATAATCGTTACTCACGACCCTGAACTAGCGGCTAAGTGCGGCATGGTAGTGATGATCAAAGATGGCAAGATCGAGTCCGTACGGGAGAGATAGAAGCCTTTTTTCAGGTCTCGGAGTATAATAAATAAGAATAACCATGGCAAAATATACCCGCTTTCGATACTACGGCACAAAACGTACCCCTGCCACCAACAAGTCCACCAAACGCACCAAAAAGCGCGGACCAGTAACAGGCTTCTTTGTGGCGCGCTGGAAGTGGTTTAAAAAACTCAGCAAACCAAAAAAGGCTGCCCTGATTGCTGGTCCAATCGTGGCATTCCTTGTTATCACACCTTTACTGACCTATGCCTACTATGCAAACGCCATCTCTGATCCGGACAGGCTGATGAACTACAGCAACACTGGAGTCGTTCTGCTAGATAAGGGCGGGGAGGCTTTTTATAGCTTTGGAACAGCCGACCGCGGCGACCGGTTACCACTCGATCAAATCTCGGATAACGCCGAAAAGGCACTGATTTCTGCCGAGGACAAGAACTTTTATGAGCACAGTGGGTTTTCGATTATCGGGATCATCGGCGCACTGTATGCCAACCTGCTGAGCGGCGACGCGACTGGGTATGGTGGATCGACGCTGACACAGCAGCTGGCAAAAAATACGCTGCTGTCGAGCAATCAAACGTTTTTGCGTAAATACCAAGAGCTAACAATTGCCCTTGCGATCGAACAGACGTATGGCAAAGATGAAATTTTAGACTTGTATCTTAACTCGGTCTATTACGGTGAAGGTGCGTTTGGTATTCAAGCGGCAGCTGAGACGTACTTTGGAAAATCTGCCGCCGATCTGACACTGGCGGAAAGCACTATGTTGATTGGACTACTGCCGGCCCCATCGGCATACTCGCCGATATCCGGTAATCCAGAGTATGCCAAAGAGCGACAGTCAACAGTGCTAGCTCGTATGGTTGATAACAAAGCTATCACCCAGGCAGAGGCCGACGCTGCCAAGACGCAGGTACTGGCCTACGCCGAACAGGGTGAAGGTGTTAACGGTACGGCGCCCCACTTTGCAGAGATGGTTTTGGACGAACTGTACGAAGAGTACGGCGAAGAATTTGTGACCCGCTCTGGCTTTCGAGTGACGACGACGCTTGACGTGAATTTACAGAAATCCGCCAACGAGGCAGTTGATCGACAAATAGGGTTTATTCAGCAAAATGGTGGCTCGAACGCAGCCATTGTTGCCATCGATCCAACGACTGGGGCGATACGCGCACTGGTCGGTAGCGCCGACTATGACAATACCGACTTCGGTAAGGTTAATATGGCAACCACTGCCCGCCAACCAGGATCAAGCATCAAGCCGCTGTATTATACCGAGGCAATGCAGCGCAATGTTATCACTCCGGCGACAATCCTAAAGGATGAGCCAACTAGTTTTGGTGGGTACAGGCCACTTAATGCTGACCGCAGCTACCGGGGGAATGTCACGGTGCGGAGCGCCATTTCACAGTCATTGAATATCCCTTCGGTCAAGGTGATGGAGCAGCTGGGGGTCGATAATTCTGTCAGCGCCCTGCAGCGACTCGGTATCAGTACCATTGATGATTCGACTGATTACGGCCTGTCGCTTTCGCTTGGTTCTGCGGAGGCGAAACTGACAGATATGACCAACGCTTATGCGGCGTTTGCAAATGGTGGTGGGCAACACGACCCGACAACAATCACCGAAATTGACGACAAATACGGCAAACAGATTTTTAAACAAAACGCCCAATCTGCTGATCAGGTAATGGGTGAAGGTGCGTCATTCTTGATCTCTGATATTTTAAATGATGAAAATGCCCGGGCGCCAATCTTTGGCAGTAGCCTGAATACAAATGGATACGATGTAGCGGTTAAAACCGGTACGACCGACGAAGCGCGTGACGCATGGACGATTGGCTATGCCAAGCAGCTGGCGGTTGGCGTATGGGTAGGGAATAATGACAATACACCAATGAATAATGGCGGTTCGAGTATGGCTGGCCCGATATGGCGTAGCACCATGCTGGCAGGGCTAAAAGGGCAGGCCAATCAACCGTTTACTGCACCATCTAATATCACTCGACTAGCAATCTGCCGAAGTGACGGACAGCGAGCGGTCGGTGGAGGGACAGAAGGAACGTACCAGGAGTACTTTATCAGTAGTGCAACACCAAAGGGTACCTGTAATGTACCAAAGGCACCTGTAGATACCGACAAAGACGGAATTGTTGATGAGAGCGACAAATGTGCGAGCACGCCGACTGGTGCTGACGTTGACGCAACTGGTTGTCCGATTGAAGTAGAAGATGACGAAGATACGCCAGTTGTTCTGGATGCAGACAAAGACGGAGTTCCGGATGCGACTGATCGATGTGCGAATACACCAGCGGGGACAGAAGTTGATGCAACGGGATGTGAAGTGGTGACTGGTGATGGTGGTGGTGACACGACCACGCCAGTAGTGCCTCGCAATAACACTACGCGTTAGTTATTTAGCTTGCGCCGCGGTAAAGCATTGTGGGCCAGAACTAGTGTTCGCCGCACGGGACGAGCAACAAGGTTTCCAAAGCTCGCACCGGCTGCGATAGCAAGCGCCAACACCAAGGCGTTTAGCAGGATCAGTACACCAGAGTCGAGTGAAGCTCCGGCTTTATCTGCGCCAATAATAAGCACCATGAGTCCATTGAAAAGTGATAGCCCAGGAACTAATGAAATAATACCGGCGGTAATCATTGTCGATGCTGGAGTTCGCAGCCAGCGCGCAAGCAGTGCCGCTACAGCGCCAATGGCAGCCGCAGCGATAAAACTTCCAACAATCGGTGTAAAAATGGGCGCCGTTAAACTATAGATGGCCCAACCGCCTGCGCCAACGAGTCCGGCAAGGACGATGCCACTAATGCGAGTGTTAACACTCAGTGCATAGCCGGCTGCGATCGCGATAGCACCCACATATTGCCAGCCGACAGTGTCGAATAGCGAACCTCGGTTGGCGTTGATAGTCATGTTAATGCCTAGGTTTTTGGCAACGTATAATCCCACTGCAACACCAACGATGATGCCGGCCGTCAGCATAACAACGCGCAGGATTCGCGCGTTGGCCGTGATGTAATACTCATCGATTGCGTCTTCGACAGCGCTGACGATAGCAAGCCCCGCCACCAACATGACGATACCACCGATGATAATAAGGTTTGGATCGAGTCCCTGAAGGTATGTCACGCCGTGGTTACCGAGCCATGTCAGCAGCGCTGCGACCAGTGTCACGATGGCTGCGGCGATAACTTGGATAAAGAAGGCGGGCATTCGTAGTTTTGTTAGAAAGATGAGCATGTACGAGATGAAACCACTGACGAGAAATGACAAGAGAATAATCAGCGGTGAACCAGACAGTAGCGCACCAATTCCAGCACCAATTGCGGCGCTGCCCGCATTTAAGGCCCATTGTGGATATTTTTTTGGGTTCTGTAATAGTTTTTCTAGGCGGTCTTCGGCGGCATCAAGCGATAACTTACCTTCGTGAATTTCATTAACGACGTCTTCGATGTCCTGGATCAAGGCGCTGTTTACCTCGCGGGCATGAACAGATCGAATCAGTGTTAGTGGTTCGCGTTCATTTCCACGGTCCTGTGAAAACATAAGGACGGTGGCGATAATTTCAATCGAAACTTTTCGTTCGCAGTAACGGTCGGTGATACTCAGGCAGACATCGGTAACGTCACTTGCAGCGACACCCATTGCAATAAGGTAGTCGGCGACGGTCATTGATAGCCTGAGTGCGCGCATGTTTGGGGTGATCATTTCGCCGAAACGCTCGGCAATTACTTCTTTCGCCTCGTCGGCAGGAAGGATGACTTTTCTAAAGAAGGTGTCCATATTGGAAAAAAGGCTCATAGGGTCGATTATAACACTAGTGGTATAGCTTTATGGGTTTACTGGCAAAGGCGGATATAAATCTGGTATTCTTGTTTTAGAAAGTTGGACATATGACACAAGATGCGACGATCGAAACAAATACGAACACCACCAACACAGTAGCGGTTTCCGCACCGCGTATAGTATGGCGACGAATCGCTTTTTGGTCTATTTTTCCGGCAGTTCTGGTTGTGCCGGTTTGGTTTGCCTTTGGGCGTGCATTTTTTGGTGCTGGAGGGTGGTTTTTGTTCTACACAACGCCTGCCGCTGTGGTTGCTATTCTGCCATATCAATTGATTCTAATGGTCCTTGCATTGGTCGGCAAGAAGGGGTACTTGTCACTATGGGCGAGTGGGTTGCTGCTTGCTTACTATGTGCTACTTTTTACGCTACAGATGAGTCTTGTAGATGGTGGCGACACAGAGGCTAGCGTCGGCTCTGTTTGGACCTTTGCTGGCATGTCGGAGGC
>Ga0247809_1001027_pt1 | contig 12468 bp, 12 predicted proteins | sample UWRJL104311B1_FD_180951 | JGI IMG/M metagenome (GOLD analysis project Ga0247809, IMG submission 180951) | Plant litter microbial communities from Arlington Agricultural Research Station in Wisconsin, United States - UWRJ-L104-311B-1 | ecosystem: Environmental > Terrestrial > Plant litter >...
GAGCATCGACCCGAGGAAGACGATGGAGGTGATCCCGTGCGCCTCGACCGACTCGAGGATCTCGGCAACGAAGGTCTTCCAGCCGCGCGAGGGCTCGGTGCCGACGAGCAGGTAGACGTTGTCGCCGTTGTCTCCCGACACCGCGAGCTGGGCGTCGCCGGCGAGGTTGCCGATACCGACCGTGCCGGGCGCCGTCTCCAGCGCGCCGTCGAGGTCGGCCGGGCCGTAGAGGGTGACGCTCGGCCACTCGAGTACCCGGTTGCCGTCGTCGTCGATCGAGATGGTCGGACGGTTGAACTGGTAGTCGAAGTAGTCCTCGGGATCCACCTTCATCAGGGGCGCCAGTTCGAGCTGTTCCTCGAGCGTACGCACGGCATTGCTCGCCGCTTCTCCCGCGTCGTTCCAGCCTTCGAAGGCGACGACGAGCAGACGACCGCTCGCGAAGCCAGAGATGTCTGCCACGGATTACTTCCTTACGCTCCAGGGGGTCTGAACCAGCACCCGCCGTTCAAGGATAGAACTGTTCGCGCGCCCGCACCCACCCGCTACCTGCGTAGACTCGCCCGTTGTGACTCTTCTCCTACCGGCGGCCGTCCTCTGGGACATGGACGGCACGATCGTCGACACCGAACCGTATTGGATGCGCGCCGAAACGTTGCTCGTCGAGTCGTACGGCGGCACCTGGAGCCACGAGGAGGCACTCTCCCTCGTCGGCCAGGGCCTCTGGCACTCGGCCAGGGTGATGCAGGCGAAGGGCGTGACCCTCGGCGAAGACGAGCTCATCCAGACGCTCACCGAGAGCGTGATGGAGCAGATCCGCGTCGAGGTGCCGTGGCGGCCGGGAGCGCTCGAGCTGCTCACCGAGCTGCACGCGGCCGGGGTGCGTAACGCCCTCGTCACCATGTCGCTCCGCAGCCTCGCCGAGCTCGTGGTCTCGCTCATGCCGGTGCCGGTCTTCGAGACCATCGTCTCCGGCGACGACGTCACCCACTCCAAGCCACACCCCGAGCCGTACCTCCGCGGCGCCGAGCTGCTCGGGGTCGACGTGGCCACGTGCGTCGCGATCGAGGACTCGCTTCCCGGCCTGGCCTCGGCCGTGGCATCCGGCGCCGTCTCGATCGGCGTACCGCACATGGTCGCCATCGACGAGTCCGACTCCCACACCATCTGGCCCACCCTCGCGGGCCGCACCGTCAGCCACCTCTCCGACGTATACGTCGCCGCACGATCAGGATCCGAATAGATGACAACCGACACCGTCCGCCGCCAGAGCGGCCCGTTCCGCGCGGGCGACCGCGTGCAGCTCACCGGCCCCAAGGGCCGCATGAACACCGTGACCCTCGAGGTCGGCGGCGAGTTCCACACCCACCGCGGAGTGCTCAAGCACGACGACGTGATCGGGCACCCCGACGCATCGGTCGTGCTGGCCGACAACGAGATCGAGTACCTGGCGCTTCGCCCGCTGCTCTCCGACTTCGTGATGTCGATGCCGCGCGGCGCCGCCATCATCTACCCGAAGGACGCCGCGCAGATCCTCGCGCAGGCCGACATCTTCCCCGGCGCCACCGTCGTCGAGGCCGGGGTCGGCTCGGGCGCGCTGTCGCTCTGGCTGCTGCGCGCGATCGGCCCGGCCGGCACGCTGCACTCGTTCGAGCGCCGCGAGGAGTTCGCCGACGTCGCACGCGCGAACGTCACCACATTCCTCGGCGCGACGCCGGAGAACTGGGACATCACCCTCGGCGACCTCGCCGAGACCCTGCCGCAGGTGGCCGAGCCCGCAACCGTCGACCGGGTCGTGCTCGACATGCTCGCACCCTGGGAGTGCTTGGATGTCGCGGCCGACGCCCTCACCCCCGGCGGGGTCATCGTCTGCTACATCGCCACGGTGACCCAGCTGTCGCGCGTCTCCGAGGCCATCCGCCGCACCGGGCAGTTCACCAACCCCGAGTCGAGCGAGACCATGATCCGCGGCTGGCACGTCGAGGGACTCGCGGTGCGCCCCGACCACCGCATGATCGGCCACACCGGCTTCCTCCTCACCGCCCGCCGGCTCGCGCCCGGCACGGTGCTGCCCGAGCTCAAGCGCCGCGCCTCGAAGAGCGACTTCAGCGACGAGGACGTCGAGGCCTGGACCCCCGGATCGCTCGGCGAGCGCACCGCGAGCGACAAGAACCTGCGCAAGACCGCCCGCCACGCGCGCGCCGCCGCAGACGCAGCCGTGCGGGCCGAGTCGGGGCCGTCGGCCGAATCCGACACGGAATAGACAAGGGTAAGATCGACCGGTACCCGGGCACCCAAGAAAGAGGATTCGTGCGCACTCTCACCGCGGCCATCATCACCGTCGGACTCGTGGCTTCGCTGTCGGCGTGCGCCACAGGCGCCCCGTCCGGAGCGTGCGAGCCCACCCTGAAGTCGGGGGATGCCTCGGCACTCATCCAGGCGACCGGAAAGCCGGGCACCCTCCCGAAGGTCACGTTCCCCGTGCCGCTCATCACCAAGGGCACCGAGGTCTCCACGATCTCCGCCGGCGACGGCGACACCGTGCACCCCGGCGAGGTCGCCGACTTCCACCTCACCGTGGTCGACGCGAAGACCTCGAAGGTCATCCCGATCGACGGCATCGGGCCCGACGCGATCCTGCGCCGCACCGCCGGCGACACGACCGACCGTTTCGGCTCGATCATCGACTGCGCGACCGTGGGCGACCGGCTCGGCGTCACCGTCAGCGCCCAGAACATCGGCTTCAGCGGCGGCGGGCTCGACCCCAAAGACACCGTCGTGCTGATCGTCGACGTCGTGCGCAGCTTCCTCGGACGCGCCGACGGCGTTCCCCAGCTCGCCGAGAACGGCATGCCCGCGATCGCGCTCGCCCCGAGCGGGCAGCCCGGCGTCTCGATCCCCAACGCCGACGCGCCGAAAGACCTGCGCATCGCCACGACCATCCTCGGCGACGGTACGAAGGTGAAGGCCGACGACGCGGTCGTCATCCACAGCACCGAACTCTCCTGGTCGTCGCGCGAAGTCGTCGACTCCACCTGGCTGTTCAACGACCAGCCCTCCGTGCCGAAGACGGTCGTCGCGACCGCAGACCGCACCGGAGCGGGCGCCGGCGTGCTCCCGGGCCTCGCCACGGCCCTCGTCGGTGCCAAGGTCGGCAGCCAGCTCGTCGTCGTCATCCCGCCGGGAGACGAGGGCTACGCGGAGTCGGCCACCCTGCCGAGCGGCGTGACCGCGAAGGACACCCTCGTCTACGTCGTCGACGTGCTGGGCATCCAGAAGGACTGATCGGCGCCCAGCCGCACGCAACCACCGACACTGGCCGGGTGTCCTCACCATAGGATCAATTCGTGTCGCTCGAGAATTCCGCAAAGGTCCCCGTCGAGGAGAGGCTGTTCAGCCTCGTCCTGGCGCTGCTCGCCACCGAGAACGGCCTGACCAAGACCGAGATCCTGTCGACCGTGCAGGGATATCGGCAGGACTTCGCCCACACCGGCGACAACGCCAACCTCGAGCGCAAGTTCGAGCGCGACAAAGACGACATCCGCGAACTCGGCGTGCCGCTCGAGACCGTGCAGTCGCCCGGCGACCCCGGCAACAACCAGAACCTGCGCTACCGCATCCCGCGGGGCGACTACGAGCTGCCGACCGACATCGCCTTCTCGCCGGAGGAGACCACGCTGCTCAACCTCGCGGCGATGGTGTGGCGCGAGGGCTCCTTGTCGGCCGAGTCGCGACGGGCCCTGCTCAAGCTGCGCTCGCTCGGTGTGAGTGCCGACGAACCCGTGCTCGGCTACGCGCCGCGGCTGCGGGTGCGCGACGTCGCCTTCGACCCGCTCAATGCCGCGCTCGGGCGGGGCGCCTACGTGCGGTTCTCCTACCTCAAGCCGGGGGAGGCGGAGGCGCGCGTGCGCACGGTCGCACCGCTCGCCCTCGTGCAGCACCAGGGGCGCTGGCACCTCTCCGCCGAAGAGGAGGGAAGCGGCATCCGCAAGACCTTCCTGCTGCGGCGCATCGTGAGCCGCATCGCGACCACGGGCAAGACCTTCCCGGCCCCGGCCGCCGACGAATCGGCCAGGGCCCTGAGGGAACTCGAAGAGGTCTGGAACGCGCACACGGCCGTGGTCGAGGTCGAGCCGGGCTCCGACGCCGAGACCAGGCTGCGCAAGCGACGCGGCACCGTCGTCGACGGCGGCACCCTGCGCCTGCACTACTCCGACATCAACATCTTCGCCGACGAGCTCGCGGGGTTCGGGCCCGAGGTGCTCGTGGGCTCCCCGCCCGAACTGCGGGCCGCGGTGCGCGAACGACTCATCCGGACGGCGGTAGACCATGCCCAGGCCTAGTTCTCGACGAGGTGCAGGCAAGGCCAAGCCCATGCACGCCCAGGAGAAACTGACGTTCCTGCTCTCCCTCGTACCGTTCCTCATCGAGCGCGAACGGGTGAGCGTCGACGAGGTCGCAGAGCACTTCGCGGTCGATCCCGAGCAGATCCGCGACGCCGTGCGTCTCATCGCTGTGTCCGGGGTGCCGGGGGAGACCAACACCTACCAGTACGAAGACCTCTTCGACATCGCGTGGGACGACTTCGAAGACAACGACCAGATCGTGCTCACCAACCACGTGGCGCTCGACGACTCGCCGAGGTTCTCGGCCAGGGAGGCCGCCGCCCTCATCGCCGGCCTGCAGTACCTCTCGAGCCTGCCGGAGAACGCCGACCGCGCCGCGGTGGCCTCGCTCATGACCAAGCTCTCCCGGGGCGCATCGGCGAACCCGAGCCCGCTCGCCGTCGAGCCGACCGAGTCCGACGTGACGCTCGGCCTCATCCGCGAGTCCGTGGCCGCGGGGACCCAGCTCGAGTTCGACTACCTCGGCGCCCGCGGCACCCGCGAGCGCCGCCGCGTCGATCCGCTGCGCGTCGAGTCGATGGACGCCGACTGGTACCTGCGCGGCTGGGACCACCTACGCGGCGCCGTGCGCACGTTCCGCCTCGACCGCATCTCCGACCCGCGCGTGAGCGACACCCCGATCAGCCACCACGCCGCCGACGTGACGCTGCCGGACACGCTGTTCGAGAGCTCGTCCGACGACCTCGTGGTCACCGTCGACGTGGCCAACTCGGCCGCCGCGTTGCTCGCGGACTACATCCCCGACGGGGCGGTTCGCGTGCAGCTCGAGGGCCGCGTGCGCACCACCGTCCGGGTCTCGCACTATCACGGCCTCAAGCGGCTCATCGGCAGCATGCCCGGCGTCGCCACAGTGGTCGAACCCGCCGAGGCCCGCCGCGTCGTGGCCGAATGGGCCGCCGCCGGTGCCGCACGCTACGAGGGAGATGCGTCGTGATCGCGTGGTGGGGCTGGGTGCTCATCTGGACCGGGCTCGTGCTCGCGCTGCTCGGCATGCTCGCGTTCTTCGCCTGGCGGCTCTTCCGCTCGTCGATGAGCGTGCTCGACGACGTGGTCGTGCTCACCGAGAAGACCGCGATCCTCGACGCCGTCGCGCAGGCCGACGACCCGCGGCCGCTCAACGCGGTGCTCGAAGACCACGAGGTCGTGCGGTCCCGAACGCGGGCGAGGATGCAGCGACGGGCCGACCGGCGGCACTCTCGCAGGCAGGCCCGCATCCAAAGAGCTAAAATGATCACAACCGCACGAATCGATCTGAAGGAGTGGCCACATGAGCCTCGGTAATCTCGGCAGCCACTGGTGGGTCATCCTGATCATCGTCGTGCTGCTGTTCGGCGCACCCAAGCTGCCCGCGCTCGCCAAGAGCATGGGCCAGTCGATGCGCATCTTCAAGAACGAGATCAAGACCAACAAAGACGAGGATGCCGCGAAGACCGCTGCCGATCCCGTGGCCGAACCGGTCGTCCGTCCCGAGCCGACGGTGCGTTCCGACTCCGCCGCACGCACCGACACCGACAATCCCAGCGCACGACCGTAGGTGCAGCCCGCTCCCAGCAGACCCCTCGAGACGGGCTAATGCCAAAACGTAAGCCACGCGTCGACGAGCGGCGCATGTCGCTCGGCGCCCACCTCGTCGAGTTGCGCAAGCGGCTCGTGATCAGCGGCATCGCCATCTTCCTCGGCGCCATCGGCGGCTTCATCGTCGCCCCCGCTCTGTGGGAGGCGCTCAGCGCACCGATCAAGTCGCTCGCCGCCTCCGCGAAGGCGACGATCAACTACACCGGCATCACCGAGGCCTTCGACACCAACGTGCAGATCGCGTTCCTCGTCGGCATCGTCGGAACCAGCCCGATCTGGCTCTACCAGATCTGGGCGTTCATCGTGCCGGCCCTGCTGCGCAAGGAGCGCCGCTACGCCCTCGCGTTCATCGGCAGCGCCATCCCGCTCTTCCTCGCCGGGGCGACGCTCGGCGCGCTGATCTTCCCGCGCACGGTCACGCTGCTGCTGAGCTTCGCGCCTCCGGACTTCTCCACCTTCCTCACCGCGCGGTACTTCCTCGACTTCTTCATCAAGCTGGTGCTCGCGGTCGGGATCGCGTTCGTCTTGCCGGTGTTCCTCGTGCTGTTCAACTTCGTCGGGCTGCTCTCGGCCACGGCGATCCTCAAGGGCTGGCGCATCGCGGTGCTCTGCATCGTGATCTTCACCGCCCTGGCGACGCCGAGCGCCGACATCCTGGCGATGTTCATGCTGGCCATCCCGATGGTCGGGCTGTATTACGTCGCGGCCGGCATCGCCTGGCTGCACGACCGCGGGGTCGCGAAGCGCCTCGCGTCCCTCGAGACAGAGACCGGCGGGCTTATCGCATGACCACTGACCTGAGTCCGGCCGAGCGCTTCGCGCTGGCCAAGTCGAAGCGGTCGCTCCCGATCCTCGACGCCTTCACCGACAAGCTCGCCATCGACCTCGACCCGTTCCAGCGCGAGGCGTGCGCCCTCGTCGAGCAGGGCAAGAGCGTGCTCGTGGCCGCGCCCACCGGTGCGGGCAAGACGATCATCGCCGAGTTCGCGATCTTCAAGGCCATGCAGGAGAGCCGCGCGAAGGTGTTCTACACCGCGCCGATGAAGGCCCTCAGCAACCAGAAGTTCCAGGAGCTCGTGGCCGAGTACGGCGCCGAGTCGGTGGGCCTGCTCACGGGCGACACCAACGTCAACTCGCAGGCGCGCATCGTGGTGATGACCACCGAGGTGCTGCGCAACATGCTCTACGCGAGCTCCGACCTGCTCACCGACCTCTCCTACGTGGTCATGGACGAGGTGCACTTCCTCGCCGACAAGTTCCGCGGCGCCGTGTGGGAAGAGGTCATCATCCACCTGCCGCGCTCCGTGCGCATGGTCTCGCTGAGCGCGACGGTGTCGAACGCCGAGGAGTTCGGCGACTGGCTGCAGGCCGTGCGCGGCGACACCGAGGTGATCGTCTCCGAGGAACGCCCCGTGCCGCTCGAACAGCACGTGCTCGTGCGCGGCAAGCTGCTCGACCTCTTCGACGCCGCGGGCGGACCGAACGAGGCCAGGTCGCGGATGCCGGCCGCCGTCACCACGACCGTCGCAGAGCCGGTCGCCATCGCCCCCGTGGTCGCCTACGGTGACCGGCCGGCGCGCAACCGGGGCCAGAAGCGCGAGGCACCGCCCGTGGCCGGCCTCGCGACGACCCGCGTGAATCCCGAACTCGTGCGGCTGTCGTACGGCAGCCCGCGCACGCCGGCCGGACGGGGCGGATTCGACGGCGGCAAACGCCACGAGGGTCGCGGCGGACGCCCGAACAAGCAGCAGGGCAACGGCTTCGGCGGTGGCGGCGGGGGAGCGCGCACCGACCGCGCGGCCCTCGTCGAACTGCTCGATTCGCGCAATCTGCTGCCGGCGATCTTCTTCGTCTTCAGCCGGGTCGGCTGCGACGCCGCGGTGCAGCAGGTGTTGCGCGCCGGCGTGCGGCTCACGCAGAAGCACGAACGCGACGAGATCCGGGCGATCGTGGAGGAGCGCTGCCGCACCCTGCTCGACGAAGACCTCGGCGTGCTCGGCTACTTCGAGTGGCTCGACGGTCTCGAACGGGGCGTCGCCGCGCACCACGCGGGCATGCTGCCCGCGTTCAAGGAGGTCGTCGAGGAGCTGTTCCGCAAGAAGCTCGTGAAGGTCGTGTTCGCCACCGAGACCCTCGCGCTCGGCATCAACATGCCCGCCCGCACCGTCGTGCTCGAGAAGCTCGAGAAGTTCAACGGCGAGGCCAGGGTTCCCATCACCTCGGGCGAGTTCACCCAGCTCACCGGGCGTGCCGGACGCCGCGGCATCGACGTGGAGGGCCACTCCGTCATCCAGTGGGCCGAAGGGCTCGACCCGCAGGCGGTCGCATCCCTCGCCTCCCGTCGCACCTACCCGCTCAACTCGAGTTTCAAGCCCACCTACAACATGGCCGTGAACCTCATCGACCAGTTCGGCCGGCAGCGCACGCGCGAGATCCTCGAGTCGAGCTTCGCGCAGTTCCAGGCCGACCGGGCCGTCGTCGACCTCGCGCAGAAGGTGCGCAGCCAACAGGAATCGCTCGAGGGCTACAAGAAGTCGATGACCTGCCACCTCGGCGACTTCGCCGAGTATTCGTCGATCCGGCGCGAACTGAGCGACCTCGAGAAGAAGGGCGCGGGGCGCTCGGAGTACTCGAGCAGGGGAGAGCGCGAGAAGCGGCAGAACCAGCTCAACTCGCTGCGCAAGCGGCTCAAGATGCACCCGTGCCACCTGTGCCCCGACCGCGAGAACCACGCGCGCTGGGCCGAGCGGTACTGGAAGCTCAAGAAGTCGACCGACCAGCTGACCGCCGAGATCCGCACCCGCACGGGAGCGGTAGCGAAGGTCTTCGACCGGGTCACCGACGTGCTGACGATCCTCGGCTACCTCGAGCGCGACGCGAACGGGCAGGTCGTGCTCGCGCCGTCGGGACGGATGCTGCGGCGCATCTACGGCGAACGCGACCTCCTCGTGGCCGAGTCGCTGCGGCTCGGACTGTGGGACGGGCTCGACGCACCGTCGCTCGCCGCGATGGCCGCGGCCCTCATCTACGAGCCACGGCGCGACGAGGGACAGGCCGACGAGCGCAACCTGCCGCACGGGCCGTTCCGTGCCGCCTTCGACGCGACCGGCGACCTGTGGAGCAACCTCGACGACCTCGAGCGCGACAAGCGGCTTCCCGGCAGCAACCCGCTCGCGACCGGTCTCTGCCTCGGCATGTACCACTGGGCCAAGGGCGGCCGGCTCGACGCCGTGCTGTCGGAGGCCGACCTCGCCGCCGGCGACTTCGTGCGCTGGACCAAGCAGACCATCGACCTGCTCGACCAGCTCTCGGTCGTCGCCGACTCGCCCGTCGGCAGCACCGCCAGGAAGGCTCTCGACGCCATCCGACGCGGAATCGTCGCATACAGTTCCGTCGCCTAAGCTTCATCCGTGCATCCCCCCGCCCGCCGCGCGCTACCCCTCTGGGCGGCAGTCCTCGTCGCCCTCGCGGCCGGACCGATCCTCGACGCGGGCTTCCCCGACCGCGGGTGGTGGCCCGCCACGTTCGTCGGAATCGGGCTCGTGCTCGTCGCCCTCGTCGGCCGCAGCTCGTGGGGCGCGTTCCTCGTCGGCTTCCTCGCGGGCATGAGCTTCTACCTCATGCACATCCAGTGGGCGTCGCTGTTCCTCGGCCTGCTGCCGATGGTGGCGCTCTCCACCCTCGAGAGCCTGTTCTTCGGCGTCGGCGCTATCGCCATCACCCTCGCCTACCGCTGGGTGCCCCGGGTGTGGCGCACCACCCCGGCCCGCCTCGGCATGCTGCCGCTCATCGTCGCGGGCCTGTGGACGGCCCGCGAGGCGATAGCGAGCGTCTGGCCCTACGGCGGCTTCGCCTGGGGTCGGGTCTCGCTGTCGCAGTCCGAGAGCCCGTTCGCGGCCCTCTTCGGCTGGCTCGGCGTCTCGGGCGTCAGTTTCGTCATGGTGTTCCTCGTGGCCGTGGTCGTGGAATGCTTCCGCCTGCGCACCGCCGAGCGGCTGGTGCGCGCCACGGTCGCGGTGGGGCTCGCGGCGGTCATCCTCGCCATCCCGGCCTTCCCGACGATCGCCGACGGCAGCATGCGCGTCGCGGCCGTGCAGGGAAACGGCAAGGCCGGCTACTTCGACAAGCGCCAGAACGGCGACCTGCTGCGCGCCCAGCTCGACGCCACCTACCCGCTCATCGGGCAAGACGCCGACGTCGTGGTCTGGCCCGAGAGCGGCACCGACATCAGCCCGTACGACTCGACCACGGCCGCCCGGGTGCTCGACTACGTGAGCGAAGCGATGGATGCGCCCCTCGTCACCGGGGCGATCACCACGCGCGCCGGCAAGGACGGCGGGCCCGACACGTACTACAACACGTCGCTGCTCTGGCAGGCCGGCGAGGGCGCGCAAGACTTCTACGACAAGAAGCATCCCGTGCCCTTCGGCGAATACGTGCCCGACCGCGCGTTCTGGCGTCCGTTCGCCCCCGACCTGATCGACCTCATCGGCCGCGAATACACGCCGGGGACCACCGACACCGTCTTCGACATCGACGGGGTCATCGCCGGCATCAACATCTGCTTCGACATCGTCGACGACCAGATCCTGACCGACTCGGTCGACTCCGGCGCCCGCATCGTCTTCGCGCAGTCGAACAACGCCGACTTCGGCCGCACCGACGAGAGCGTGCAGCAGCTCGCGATCGCCCGGGTGCGCGCGATCGAACTCGGCCGCACGGTCGTCAACATCTCCACGGTGGGCACGAGCGCGATGATCGCGCCCGACGGATCGACCATCGAGCAGCTGCCGACCTATGAACCCGGCACGATGCTCCATGATGTGCCGCTCAGCAGCGTGGTCACTCCCGCCGTCTTCCTCGGCCGCCAGGTCGAGTGGCTCGTCAGCGGCATCGGCGTGCTCGGGGTCGTGCTCGCGGGACTGCTCGCCCGCAGCGCGACGCGAGATGCCGCCCCCGGATCGAAGAGAGAACGCAAACGTGGCTGATGTCGTCGTGATCGTGCCCACCTACAACGAGATCGAGTCTCTCGAGAAGATCGTGCGCCGCATCCGCTCCGCCGTGCCCGACGCCGACCTGCTCGTGGTCGACGACGCGAGCCCGGACGGCACGGGCGAGCTCGCCGACCGGCTCGCCGCAGCCGACCCGGCTATCTCGGTGCTGCACCGCACCGAGAAGAACGGGCTCGGGCAGGCCTACCTCGCGGGTTTCGCCGAGGCACGCCGCGGCGGCTACGACTTCGTCGTCGAGATCGACGCCGACGGCTCGCACGATCCGGCCGAACTGCCCACGATGATCACCCTCGCCCGCGGGGGAGCGCACCTCGTCATCGGTTCCCGTTGGGTACCGGGCGGCCAGGTGCGCAACTGGCCGTGGCTGCGCCAGCTGATCTCCCGCAGCGGCAACACCTACTCGCGGATCGCCCTGCGCTCCCGCATCCACGACATCACGGCCGGCTACCGGGTCTTCCGCACGTCGGCACTCGAATGGCTGGACCGGGCGGATGTCTCGTCCCAGGGCTACTGCTTCCAGGTCGAGGTCGCGTGGCGCATCGAGCGTGCCGGCATGGTGGTGGCCGAACACCCGATCACCTTCGTCGAACGCGAGTCCGGCACGTCGAAGATGCACTTCGGCATCGTCGCCGAGGCGCTCTGGCGGGTCACCCGCTGGGGTATCGGCGTGCGGCTGCACCCGCGGCGCTGAGCCGCACCGGGCGGGGATCGCCCGGGCCGGGCAGCCGTTCGTTAAACGACGAAGGCCAGCACGAGGGCTGGCCTTGTCGCTTCGGTCTGACGGAGGTCAGGCGCCGATCTTCTGCTGGCCGCGACGGGCACGCAGGAAGTCGAGGCGCTCCTGGAGCAGCTCTTCGAGCTCGGGGCGCGTGCGGCGCTCGAGCAGCATGTCCCAGTGGCTGCGGGGGATCTTGGTCTCGACTGCCTCGGAGACCACGGCCACGCCGTCATCGTCGAGCAGTACGCCCTCCATGCCGCTCTTCGCGGACTCCCACACGCCGGGTACCTCGGCGTCGGCCGCGAAGACCATTTCGAAGGTCTCGCCATCGGCGGTGCGGTACACGCTCTTCTTGCGGGGGGAGAACTCCACGCCCACTTCGCTCTGCAGGCTCTGGGTTCCGAGCCTCATGCCGCGCAAACTACGGTCTGCCATTGTGTGGCCTCCTTTAAAGACAACTTTCACGAGAAGAGATTCGCTCTCGCGATACATACGAATTAATAAACCCGCAGCCTGTGCGTAACCTTCCAAGAGCACCCTGGTCGAGGGTGTTTCACAGGACAGTCACAGCTTGCGGCGCGCGTGGACGATCGGCGCGGGGCGTCGATCTGCGGCGCTACCGTGCGCGGGTGGTCAGGACGCCGAGTGCGATGTCGGCGCGGTCCGTGACGATGCCGTCGACCCCGAGATCGAGGAGACGGTGCATAGCCGGAGCGTCGTTGACGGTCCAGACGTGCACCTCGACCTTAGCGGAGTG
>Ga0247809_1001030_pt1 | contig 12454 bp, 10 predicted proteins | sample UWRJL104311B1_FD_180951 | JGI IMG/M metagenome (GOLD analysis project Ga0247809, IMG submission 180951) | Plant litter microbial communities from Arlington Agricultural Research Station in Wisconsin, United States - UWRJ-L104-311B-1 | ecosystem: Environmental > Terrestrial > Plant litter >...
CTCAACTCGTGACAGTGAACACAGTCGATCCTGTAGCCCTATGGCCGCAAAAGCATGCCCAGAGATGTGGCTGGCAAGGATTTCTCATCAGTGTTGACATGTTTCACAACCCCTGGCTTTCAGCTCATCAGGGCCTTCTGTGGCATGTGCTTGATGCACTTCTCATGCAAGATGGGACCATGAAGACCTCGGCCAGAGTCGACTGCCGGAAGCTACACAAATCGGGTGTTTTTCCAAAGTGGCACAGGCACATGAATGTACACTAGATTTTCTGCGCAGGTCTGAAATCGTTCCGCTTCTGGACATGTGCTTTCCCAATCTCCTGTACTCTATGTTTTTGGTTAACATCAGGCACGACCTACAGATTGAAGGATGGGAACTTTGACCAGTCTTTAAATTGTGGTGGCCGTATTAGACTGTTATCTTTGTAAGGAATTGATTAACCTCAATAATTATTCCGTCCTTTGTACTGGCAAGGTTTGAATGGACAAATGGAAATGATGTACTGCAAACCGATGGTAGACAGGACGGAAAGATCTCCGTATACGCGATGGTAGATTGAGGTACTTGACGGGATGCGCTGTGACGGACGTCTGTCAACAAATTCTCGGTGCTTAGGAGTATCCTGTGACACTAATCTAGTGTAGCCGCCACAACACCTTTCAGGAAACTGGGAGTGATGTGGGTTCCTTGGAAGTGGAATGGAAGGTCGATCAGCGATGTTACGGTATTTTGACTGGAAGTGTATCCAGGTAGCATGGCATTAACGTGGACTCGATGATGACAAAAACCTTTCTAATAGGTGATCTGTACAAGCTAGATGCATCTGTGCATGCAGAAGTGTACTCTCGTCATCCAGAATAGAGGAAGATCGTCGTCTTCCCAACGGTCAGTTGAAGGGACTTGCAGGGCTGTCGTTTTCGGCAGGAGTATGCGGTATGCTTAGCCTTAAGCCGGTGCAAGGGTAATACCCGATGGATCATGATGTCTTCCTTGGTAAGGATCAGAACACTATGTTGCACGCAAGATTAGGGGAAATCGCATAGTCAAACCATCGCATTTACGATTCATTCGCCGTTCCACATGGCCGGTTTGTGTTGTCTCCGTGGAGACCGTACGATGCTATCATTCATGGCGGTATAGAGCCGACGCTGACATTGCCACCTCGACTTGCAAAATATCGTCACGGCACCTGTGATATCGTGAGGTGTCATCCTAACTTTCCCACCATCCGCAGCGACTTTTACAGCTTGTTACTCAGAAGGAAGAGTACCTCTCAAAACTCATGCTCCTACAGAACGCCCGTCCTGCTAAAATCAGCTGTAGATCAGTAGTTTCATCTTTAAAGATCTGCAAAATTGATCCTGCACGAGTCACGAACGCGTAAGGTTAACCTGCCACTCGGAACGATTGCTTCCCTGCACACGACGGGTTGGGGCAGCTCAACAAAGTTATGATCGGTCTGCTTTCGACCAAGAAAAGGATGATCGCCCTTGTCCAGCAAAACTCTTTTTTCGAAGCTGGGAGCGGTGGTATACGTGTCAAACCCACATACGTTTCAACACGAGATCAGGTACCAGACACTTTCCCAGCATTCTTAACTTTCCCGTGATTGCAACACTCCCTAGTGTGACAGGGGGGAAATGTAGTTCAAAACTCAAACTCAGAAGTTTCGTTCTGTACGTTGTACTGCGGTACATCCATGAAGGAGGACTTTTGACAATCGAGAGTCGTGCTGATCGGATCAACTTACCAGGGGACCCCATCCCTAAACTGGCAGTCATCCGGTCTTTGCATTGAGTTACAGTCAAGACATACTACTGTATGGAGTGAATGGGAGGTGATGCACTTTGTGTTTTACTGTACAGCAAATAGCGTAAACACCATCTCTAGTGTGCAGTCAAGTTCGAGAAACATTATAATCTTCATGCTTTTCGGCAATATCATGGTCACTTCGGATGATGGATATACTGGACTCGCACCGAAAAGGTGGCGAAATAGTGGCCCCTGTCGGCGCTTAATGCATTGTCTGTGCAACATTGCGGGATGTGTCCGATGTCAGGTCCTCATGTACAGGCTCGACGAGCAATCTCGAGTCATGTGTCATGTGTGCCCTAGGCACCGTTTTGTGTGCCCGAAAGTTCGCTGCGCCAAAGTTTCAACGGCACTGTATCGTTCTTCAGGATCCAGGATTCAAGGGAATGTGATCGTTCGTAGATGTTTCTATTGGAAGCAGCGATTTCATTACTGTTACAGTCTGCTCTCTTATGCACTATTGTCGAGAGCGCCTCTCATGACGTCCGTGGCAGGATCATCCCGCAACGTGCTTTGGCGTGAGGAGAAAAGCTCGGTACCAGACACCTTACTCGCCACCAACCCCACTGCGGAAAAGCGACCCTTCTCGAACGACGTCAAAGCATTTTATTTCCCATGTAGCAGTAGCGACTAGGTCCTCATACTTCACACGGACATTTGCAGTGGTTGTCGCCAGCAAAGTACAGGTTCACAGGCAAAGCCGAGCGGCGATACTGTAAGTGTTTGACTGGAGGACATGAGCCACGCTGAGTTATGGTTGCTTCCAAGGGTGGTTAGAGCAAGTGAGTTACTGGGACTTTTCCTGCAACAGAACGGCGTCGTGAATTTTGTGCATCTGACAGATGACTAGTACTCCTAGCATGGACCCAGTCTGCATGTTGACTTCCACCATGCTACCAGGCAAGTAATAAGCTTGTAGATCTTCGCCAGCTGCGGCGAACGTATTCACAACGAAGTAACAAAGTCCTTAGATTGGCACGGGAATCGGCCGATTGGCCAGGCATTCATCGTAATATTTCTCAGCTCATTCTCAGATCGTAATATTTATTCGGTATGATTATGGGCTCTGACTAGTTGCTATTGTCATTGGCTACGCGTGTTTGAAGTCTCGCCGCGAGGTGCTCAATCCGAATGTTGACCAGACTCACTAGGCCTGGACTGTTATCGATTGACAAGATCGACAGTTGACTACCCATCAAACTTGTCGATGTGCCAGCTGAAGTGTTGTTTTCAAGCATAATGGCGGTGACAACACCCACTATCCTTGCTTCACAGGCGAAACGTTATTGTTAATCTACGCGCACAGTGGTTTACAGAGATCCAATTTTTTTTTGGACCATGTCGGCAATGGGTAGCTTAGTTTGATTACACGGGATATGTGAGAGCAACTAACCTGTTAGGAGTAGTAAACCCCTATCACTACATTTAACTTGATCTGAGATTCTGCTGGATGTAGCTGGTCTCGTATACTAATCACCACTTTCGTGGTATCGGTGTTAGGAGCATATTGCAATTGCACAAATATCTGAGACTGTGAGTCCGACGTTGAGTCGTTTCTACATATATCACTGCTGGCTGCATGGTCTCACGCACTCATTGATTGGATAAATCGTTAGCAGTTCTTATAAAAATCTCTGGTACGTAAGGCTCCATTTCTCTTTAGCATAGCCCAGTTTCTGCTTTGGATATAATTCTCTGTATCTGGAAACTCTTACGCAGTACTACTTCGTTTACTATTGGAGATCGTATTCCTTGGATGCCTTTTCGATTGAAGGATCTGGCGTGCTAGCCTTCTGAAGCAGTACTTCACTGCTTGAGTCATGGGCCAGTGTTACATTCAATGCACAAACAGGACTTCCCCGTCATCCTCTGAGGCGAAATGGATAGCAAGCACATCTCATCCTCGAGAACGCATCTCTTGCGAAGAAGGGCACAGGCCATGGAGTTCTCGACGATAACCTCGTGGCCATCGAAAGCTGGGGATTCTTGCATGGGGGCCCTTGTGCCTGTTCAAACCTGTCCGGGATCCAGACCACCACCCCTCCATCATCCTCCGAGCTGCACCCTTGGGACGAAACTCCACTCTTTCATTTCGGATTGCGTAACTTGGCAAGCATTACTCCAGAGTCTTACAAGTGCAAGGATATCTGTTGAATGTAGAGCAGTTGTGGATTTTGCCTCCGTCTCTTCTCTCTCAAAAGCAAGCTCTTCCTGGCCAGAAGACCTCCCAAGCTATTATTATGTTGGTCTTCTACCCTTTCGGATAACCATCGCGTGGTTAACGTCTGTTCCCAACGCTCTACTGAAAATCCACAATCCTCTTGCTTAAATCTTTTGCCGATGTTGTTATTTTTTGCTGACTGAGTTGGCGCAGTCTTTTTGCGACTAGGGTCCTGTTGCGATTAAAATTCTCCTTTCGATCAACTACCAAAGGCGGAAGTCACGTCCGGATCAGTAACCACGGCTCTACACCACAGTCATTACTTCTAAGTATTGACGGCTCACGATACTGAGAAAGCGTTTTGCAAATTCTATTCAGTTGCGATACCTCTTTGGATCAATCGCAAGCACTCTTTCTAGTAATCACTTCCTGGCTCCTGGCAAATGCCATGATTGTGGGACATCTAGTTTACAATATCTGATCACTAGGCTAAGCTCTTTTGGTGTTTGCGAACGATCTCTTTACTGGTGTGGTTGTCAAGAATACGATTGGGCCTCCCAGGGCAGGACGCAAACGCAAAACAATCATCCAGAAATATGTCGAACTCTTACACCAGGTCGCCCGTTCCCTCCAACGCTTCCTACGACTCTTCTGTAGCTTCGGTCACATCTCCAAGACCAACAAGCATATACGAACCTGGGCGTCTGAAGACTTCACCAATGCCAATGGCTCCTCAAGGCTTGCCTTCGATCAACTTACCTACATCGATATCTTTGGGTCACAACCCCTTCCAAAACCCTTACAGTTCAGTATCCTCTACACCTGGCCCTACCTCTGGTTTTGAGACGATGGGTTCGACCTCTTCTGGTTCGACCCCAGTCGCATCTGGGCAAAGTTCATTGTCGACAGCAAGCATACAAGCTCAGAAGAGAGCTTACCGTCAACGACGCAAAGATCCGAGTTGCGACGCATGTCGTGAACGTAAAGTCAAATGCGACGCTACAGAGACTACAAGTTGCTCGGAGTGTTCAAGTCGGCATGTAAAGTGTCAATTCACCAAAGAGACGAATAGGAGGATGTCTTCGATCAAGCAAGTACAAGATTTGGAGAAGCAAATTGGCCAGGTGAAGAAGGAGAACACACAATTAAGAACTGTGCTCAGTCAGAAAAGCGGAATGGATATCGATGATGCCACAAGCCCAGAGATATTACAGATGCCAGAAATTGGTTCCAGACCATTAAGACGACAACAAGCAGGATATTCCGAGCAAGCAGTTCGGGCAGGATCAAATGTTAGGAATTTTAGTCGTGGACTGTTTCAAGTGCCGGGACCGCAGACCACTAAGCATGCGCGACCTCATCTAGATCTCTCCAGGATTGAGCTTCCTCCCAGACATTTGGCTGACACGCTCCTGGCAGCCTATCTTTCCTCGACACATCTTCATATGCCAATCCTCCACTGGCCAAGCTTCAAGATCGAGTACAATAATGTGTACACAACGGGAACATTTCAGTGTAGCACAACAACATGGAGCGCGCTCTTTTTCGCTATTCTAGCCAATGGGATGCTTCACGTCAAGGATCCGAACATTAACAGGTCTCAGCAAGGCCGCCAATTCTTGGACACATCGCGTATACTTACAGATCCTTGGAAAGAGGATTTTGTGTTGGACGACGTGCGATCTGCTTTGTTGTCATGCGCCTTCTTTGCAGAGATAAATAATAAGTCTGCTGCGTCCACAAGCTTAGCCTCAGCAATACGAATTGCACATGCACTTCATCTTAACCAAGATGTGAGCCATATACCACTGATTGATGGCGAAATGCGGCGAAGGGTATGGTGGACGTTATATGTTTGGGATCGCCATCTATCACTGGAACTCGCACAACCATATTTGATCGATGATGAAGACTTTGACACAGATCTTCCAGCTGCAGTCGATGACATTTACATCCACGACACTGGAATATCAGTTCCCCAAGGCGCTGTCCCGGCTACAAACCTACTACTTCCGGCGATCAATGTTGCACGCGCAATCAGTAAGCTCATTGTGTCCCTGAGGAAACCTTCATTCTCACCTACTACGCTTGCAACTTTTGAAGCATATTTTGCTGCATGTGCGTCTACATTTCCTCCATCTTGTAAACCTCATTCTTCCGAACCTCTGGATCCGACAATATTAGCAGCAGTCTTCCATGTTTCAAATGCTCGGTTGATAATGCATCGTCACAATCTCAACCCTGCATGCTCATCTGAAGTACGAAGAATAGCTTTGGACAACTGTATACAAGTCTCACTAGACTCAAGCCACCTTCTAGCTCGAGCAACTTCAAATCATAGTTATCTTGGTAATTCATTTGGACTGCTTGCGACAAGCTCAACATGTTTACATATTTGGCGTTGTGCACTATTCTTACTGTACGCTGGCTACTTCGAAGTGGCTGCGACTCTCATTCGAGCAGCATCAGTAATCGCCGATTTTCGCGAAGTGAATGTCCCGTGTGGACGATATATTTCCTTCTTCTTGTCCATGTTGGCGGAGAAGCGAAGAAATGGATCTCTAGTTGGCAGCACACAATACCGCCATGAAAGGGAACTTGATGAAGAGCTTATCGTATACGTCAGTGGTGATATGCAAGCGAGCGTGCAAAACAGCTGGGTTTGGGCAGAGCAAGAGACGGGAAGCGCTAAAACAAGTCCAATCGTAGCAACATCGAGTGGCGACTACCCTCCTGTCTTGACCGAGGCGGAAGCGCGAGAATGGGGAGGATGGGAACGAGTTGATTACTTGTTAGGTGCTCTCGCGCGAGAACCTCTTGGTCAAGCGAATTTGCAAGCGCAATCACACTCGAGGTTCAACAGTGGCGGTAGCTCTGACTCAAACAACGGGAGGGCGCCCGAGAAGAGGAGCGGGACCGAGAGGATGAGCATCACGAATTTTATATGAGATGTACACATAACGTATGGATAATGTGAACATGAAATGGTTGTTTAAGTGGTTTTCAGACCATTTGAAGGAGCATGCAAGGTTGGCCTTGGGAAGGGCTTTCAATGTGGCATGTTATGACATGTTGGGAGCGAGGCAACATCACCTGTAATTGCGTACAAGGCCTTGGATCACAAGCACTCAAAGGTCTATACATATATGGGATGAGACACTGAGTTCTGGAGGCTGTAGGCGGAAAGACGTGGGTGAAAGAAGAAAACACATCTTATTCGAAAATATGTATTTTCACAAAATCATAAATAGTAATATACAATACGAGCACAGATCTACATATTTCTCCACGTCTCGCTATAAAGTTTCAGATCATCTCATATCCTCTCCAGCATCTGACAAATGTACATATACATCGAAGGGCGCAGTCGAGCCTCTTTTACAATGCGTAAATAGACATTGAGAAGAAAAACAAACAATCCGCAATGGCGGACATATGCGAGCATGAAAATGGTAGTATGAATCGTTATACGCAAGGACTTGTATTCCGTTCAGGAATGTTGATGTAGTCTGTTAAGAAGTATATCACCGGCATAACAACAAGATACGGCTTATCTATGCGGACTGATGATCTCGAGAATTCCAAGGCGTACTTGCACGTTCTTCGTCAGATCGATATCTCACACTATGTTGACTATAAATTGATATTCAACATATTGCTAGAGTGCGCCTACGCAGTTGTCATAGGCTTTGTAAATGTGCATATCAATTACGTCTCATAGATATCCGAAGAATATGCACTTAGCAATGCATATGCATGGCACACATTGTGCCATCACTTCATATCTGTCCTTGTTGTTGTACACGTCCGTTACACTCAACGCGTCGTAATCTACAATTACAACAAGGTGCTCTCAAGAGCTCTCTCCTCTACTCTCCCTTTCACGATTCGCCTCCCAATTATCCAACAATCTCCCCACCTCCTTGAAACTGACCGGCTTCGTCAAGAAGATATCAATACCAACATTCGCAGCTTCCTGTTGATCACTCCCACTTGCGAGTCCTGTCAACGCAATGACCAACGTTTCTCCTTTCCGATTTGAGCTGACGTGATCTTCACTTTGTTGTGAAGATTGCAAGGGGGACGAAGTAGATAATGTGCGTCTTCGACTACGTTCGATGGAGCGGATTTGCTTCGTGGCACCGAAGCCATCGAGGATGGGCATACTAATGTCCATGAAGATGATATCATAGCCGCCTTCTCGTGCGGCGAATTTGTTGACTGCTTCTAGGCCGTTTTCTGCTTCGTCGATTATAGGATACTTCTTCTTCAGCATGTATGTCTTCAGGAGGCGGAGATTGATCTTGTTGTCATCGACCAGTAACATTGTCGGCGCATACTGGCGCTCGGAAGACGTAGCAGGGATAGGTTTTGTGAGCCTGGGAGAGGGAGGTTGCTGTTCTAGTGCTGTGAGCGTTTGCGATGCAGGACGTTCGTGGATGGAGGTGCGGCGATTCGTGATGTTGGAGAGATCGAGATTACTCGTTGGTGCAGAGGTTGCTTTTGGTCTGTGTTCTGGTGAGGACATTGGGAAAGGAAATTCGGCGTGTTTTTCTGAATGAGTAGGTGTGGGACTCTCGATTGCTTTACGTGCATTTTCGGTATCGGCGGCCATTCGGCTGTTATCCAGTAGTTCGTTGTTATGTTTGAAGGATAATTCTTCGAATATGTTCGAAAGGTCGTTAGATTGTGTTGGCGGGGAGGTATATGGCTGTTCTGGAACTCCAGGCGTCATCATTGGTGTGGCATCATCTAGACATTGCATTATTGCTTTCGCGAGCTTGAGAGGCCCGACGGGCTTGGCTACATAGCCGACCTTAGTCTTTGAGTCTCCTGCCGTATTATCTCGCTTCATCCGAGCATTTTGTGAGCACAATACAAGTATTGTTGGATTCTTCCTATGGCTCATCGAGGCTTGCGAAGTGAGCTTGGTGATGGTGAACGGCGACGCTTCGTTGGCAATAATGAGATTCGTTCTACTCCCTTGTGGAACAATCTTCATTCCATACCAGTTCACCAGGAAGTTTGTCACCGACTCCTTGAGCAGGGCATACATTTCCTTGATTACCGGATCTGCTGTCTCTACATCGAAGCCATGGAGGGAGGCTTTGTGGCCTGCGACATATGCTCGAAGTTGTCGAATAGTCTCATCCGTTTCACGAGGACCACTCGTTGCGGATCTATTGCTTGAGGAGGGTGTGTCGCCAGATTTCGGCATATCATGAAGTAAAGGTAGCATGACGCGAATTTCTACTAAGTTAGTCTACGGAAGAAAATCTTATGTTGCACAACTTACCAGTTCCTTTTCCAACCTCACTGTCAATTGTGATCTCTCCCTCGAGAAGGGAGATGATACTGCGAACGATTGACAGACCAAGCCCCGTTCCACTGGATAAGCTATTCTCTTGTGCAAAAGGCGTGAAAATCTTTGATCGCAGGAATTCTGCCGATATGCCGCGACCAGTGTCTTTGATTGTAATTGTGACCATAGATCTTTCAACAGTCTCACCCGTGGCTGGTTTGTTCAGTGGTGACATTGATTCTACAACCAATTTCAAAAACACATAACCATGAGATGTGTACTTGAGAGCATTACCGAGCAGGTTCATAATGACTCTCCGGAACGCTCCGGGTTGGGTTACAAAGTTGTAGCTATGCATGTTGACATCAAAAACTACCTGAACCTCACTCTGTGCTATCTGCCCCTCATCCGTTGGCTGGACTATGGATGTGGTAAGACTTTTCACAACATCCGGACCTTTCATCTTGTCGCGTGGCGCTGGAACGATGTCAAAATTTCCTGCGGTCATGTTCTGGAAAACATAGCCTGCAAATACTCCCTCGACAACTTCTTCGCACACGATGGATACATCCACTTCGGCGAAGAGATTGACCATCGGCAAGTCCGTTTTCTTCAAAGACATGGGTCCACGTCCCGCTGAGCGGCTACCACGCTTGTTCTTGCGCCATACTTTTTCGAATTGGTTGATCTTCGAGAAATCCAGGATATGATTCTAAGCGAATGTTCAGTACTCAAATTGACATAGAGATACAGGCTTGACTCACAATTGTGTCCAGCAAAGTGCGGCCACAACTATCAATTGTCTCCACCAGACCCATTTCGAAGCTATTTAGACTTTCTTCGCCCAAGAATTCTGCACTAGCGAGGATGCCACTGAAACAAAGCCCATCAGTCAGCAGTTGCCAGTCATATTGAGGTAGAAGGAACTAGACAATCTCGATGTGAGGGTTGTCTATTGGGTGATCACTTACTGCAACGGACTTCGAAGCTCATGGCTGATACTGCCAATAAAATCCCCCTTCTTTTGATCTGCAATCTCTGTATCGATGCGTGAGCACTCCGCCATGACCGAGTTGCAAAAAGCTGACAGGAAATAGAGCTCGCTCTGCCGTGACAGCACTCGCGTTTCCTCGGTCGACCACAAGAAACAGCCACTCATCCAGCGTGACTTTCCAGCGTCCCATAGTGGCACAAAGAGGAGTTGCCGAACTCCCGGAAAGAACCTAGATAGAATTCTGGCATCGCGCTTGTCTTTTGTCGTTCGTGTCCGATCTCTGACGTAGTCCTTCGCATGCGGAGGATAACCTTTCCTGCCTTGACGAAACACTTCTTCTTCTGATGAAGATGAAGCTGCCCCGTCTGAATCAAAAGTCCATAATTTCCCTCGGGCATACCTTTTTAGAAGAGCGCTCAGAGTCTTGTTATCGATCGGCTTGAGAGAATGGGTGGTGGGAGATCTGTCGCCATGTACAGAGGATACGCTCGACGTAGAGAATCCGAGCAGCTCAGCCGGGCTTTTGCCTTCCTTGGAGGATCGGGAGAAAGATCCTTGCGCAGAAGCACCCAGTTGAAACCTTGGGGAGATTTGTGGAGTAGACGCATTACCTTCAAACTCATTTGTCGTCTCTCCACAAGTCGTATATTCATCACCACTCGTCTGACTCTCCCGAGCACTATCATCCGCGAGAGAGCTTTCCACTTTTCCACCGTGTCCAAATGAACTGCGTGCAGTTCCCTTTTGGGCGTCGTAAAATACCACCCCGCCATCCACTTCGAAAGCCTCTCGGATGAGGTTTGCAGCTCGGGAGAAGAGCATATGAAGCGTCGTAGACTCAGAGTTATCATCTGGAGATATCGCTGTTTTCTTTTCCTCGAATTGTGGGGAAGGTATGCTCGCATTGAGGGAGCCGAATGACTCAGCATTTTCGTGTAAAGAAGGTCGGACGCTGGAAGCTGTATTGCTTTCCATCATAGAATCCATTAAGTCGGTTTCTGACTTGATTAAATTGAACGAATATTCCTTTTCCTTTCGCTCCACACTTCTGATGGAAGGCGCAATCGACTTTACAGACGCAGGCCTGGAAATAGACTTGGCCACACTTGGCTCCGTCTCGAAACTGCCAGCCACAACAGTGCCTTCCCCTTCGTCGGCTTCTGCATCCGCTTCAGCCAATTCGACACGGCCTTCCACAAAGGATGCAAGACCGCGGCTCATCTTCATGCCTCGTCGGTGCTGTTCTACTTCTCTAGTCATCTCAAGATGTCTCATGATTGTCTCCGACATAGTGCCCATAAAGTTGACATCAGCCGTACTCAAACCATTCCAAACACGATCGTCAACCACGAAAAGACTGCCAATTGGGATTCCGCGAACAGTGACTAGTGGTACTCCAGCGTAGAACTTCATATATGGCGGACCAGTCACAAAAGGTAATTCGTTGAAACGGTCGTCTGCCCTTAAGTCGTTTACGATAAAAGATGGATAAATATCTGTCTTCTCCGTTGGCTTAGCCTCAAGAGTTCTACAATCTTAGCCACTGGATAATAAATCATGGAATAATACCTACCGTTCGCATAACCTGCCTGCCTTTGTTACTGAACCACAACCCATCCATATCTCATCACCAGGGGCATGTTTGGTGTTGTCCACCAAGTCAACCGTCTTTGTACTTTCTGCAATAAAATATTGTGTTTCTGCATCAATGAGACTAAGGGAGTTCAATTTCGACCCTGATGCATAAAAGGATGATTAAAATACCTGATCATTGCACGTTGTGCACCAATCCGCCATGTCACCAGTTGGCAGAATGCGGTCAACGCAGTATCTGGCGACGAGACCTTCGATGAGACAACATCAGAAAGTACTCTTATTCCATCGGTTCCAGTTACTGGGCGGACAGGATCGTCGGTGAGTGTAGATCCATCTTCTTGTACTGGAAAGCAATTCTCCTGATTCACAGGACCGGCTGGCTGATAATACCTGGAAATCTTAGCTACAACTCCGTAAGAGCCACAGAAGAAGTACGGTACCTGTATAATTCGCGAGCCCTCGCACTATCCGACACTCCATCGACATGTGAGAGGACAGTGTTACTAATTGGAGCCATTCAATGCAAGACTCGCAGTTGCGAGATACGTCAACTCTCGGGCTGTAGTGGTCGAATAGAATAATACGA
>Ga0247809_1001031_pt1 | contig 12449 bp, 14 predicted proteins | sample UWRJL104311B1_FD_180951 | JGI IMG/M metagenome (GOLD analysis project Ga0247809, IMG submission 180951) | Plant litter microbial communities from Arlington Agricultural Research Station in Wisconsin, United States - UWRJ-L104-311B-1 | ecosystem: Environmental > Terrestrial > Plant litter >...
GGTTCGATAGTCTCGTCCGACATTACGGCCCCGTTCAAAGAGCTGCCATCAACCCGTTGAACGCTCCGCCTACAAGGCGGCCCTCAGACCGCGCTTACGGCTCTAGTTAAGGGTTCGTCGGAGCGACGACGGTAGCTCTTGGGGCAATGTTTCTAGTTAAGGGGCAAATAACCGCTGAGCTTGGTCTGAGCGCGCTGGCACTAGGTGCCTTGACGGCGCTCGCTCGTCCAATTGCTACCGCTTTGACGACGCGCGCGCGCTTACCACGCGAAACGTTCCGTCAGCATTGTTTTCGTATGGGCGAATGATGCTCTGGAACAATACGCCCTTCACGCTGTCATTTGGGACGGTTGAGACCGGTGTGGTCAGTGAGGGGCTCCTTGCCGGCAAGCGAGCGGATGCTTATTACGACAACACGACTAAGAACCTTCGAGTTCAGGCGTTCGCCTGAGCCCCACGGAGTATACGGCAATAGATTTCTAGATAAGATGCCGTAATTGATAGAAGGCTAAACCTATTTACCATGTCATTGTGAGAGCTTTCCTGCAACTTTCGGTAGGCGTCCCTATCAGCAAGAATGTCCAGCGCAGCGGCTGCAATCTCTTGCGGCGATCGCACGTCGACTAAGCGGCCAGCTTGTCCGATTACGTCGATTGTCCCCTTGGCCTGGCGTCCGGCAATAGCCGGAACGCCGCGCATTTTGGCCTCCCCAACTGCTACGCCAAAAGTTTCGAGTAATGCCGGATGAATGAGGAGCGTCGCCTCGTCTCGCAAAAAATCCATAAGATCTCGATGTGATACATTGCCATGACCGAAGACCCCCGAGGGGTGAGCCAACGGACTGCCTTCATCTAGGCTAGGTCCGAACAGGTGCAATTCCGCTTCGGGATGGATTTTCCGAATGAACACCAATGCCGAGACGCTAGCTTGAATATTCTTGATCGTATTCGAGTTTCCAATGCTAACAATCTTTGGAGCCACAGTATCCTTAAAATGCCAATCTGAGTAAGCGATGGGATTGGGCACGATGTCGACTTCTGCTCGACATCCATATTGCCACAATTTGGGCTTCATGAACGAACTTACGAGGCTTATATCTTTCACGCGGCGAGTTGCCCGGATTTTCATGATCAGGCGTATGAACCTATAGGCGTCCCGAAACTGAAAGAGGTAGTCCCAGCCGAGATCATGCATGGTTACCAAGTTTGGCTTTCCACTGCGGAGGGCGGCCTCGGCGTACTCGTAGGTCCAATGAGCATGCACCACGTCAGCGTCCGACGCCTTCATGACAGCGCAAATCCCCTGAATCTCTACGGCGAATAGGTCTCCCATGCGTGACCGGGCTTTGTATTTGGGCGCCGAACGCAGGGGGCAGTACGTAATTGTAAGACCTCCGCGGGTGAAGGTTACAGTCCGATCTATCGCTGGATCCAAAGTAACGACCTCGACGGTGTGCCCTGCGTCAAGGAGGCCTTTAACCAAAGGGGCGAGCGGCGTTTGAGCGGTCGCCGCCGGCAATCCGTCGAGATTGATTCCGGTAGCGTCGGCGAGCGCGCTGGTTAGCATCGGACCTGCGACCAACACTTTCATAAGGTGTCTCCCGATCGGATGGTATCTTGAGGTTTGGAACGAGTTAGACCGATCAGATCCGCTACCCACGGAGGCAACATGTTACTTTTTCGAATCGCGCTCCCGAGCGCGCCCGAGCGCAGCATCGGGAAGCATGCCAGCAACCCAACAAGCGCGCCGAGCCCCGCAGCGCCTACAATGGCGAACAGGCGAATGAACAAAGGCCAGTGCTGGGCTAACTGATCAACGCCGAACCCCGCGCTTGCTGCGATAACAGCGGCTGCACCTCCGGGGACGGCCGCAACAAGAACTCTTCTATGGTCTAACGATAAGATACTGTCGAGCGCTCGGTATAGCAGGACGGCGCGGATCAGATAGATTACGACGATCGACCAGGCGACCGCCAAGGCGGACCAATGGGCAGCTGTGTAAACGGTTGGTACCATTATAATTGCCGCCATCCATTGGGCCCGTGTTTCCTTCTCAATGCGGCCAAGTCCCATGATGATCGGGCCGAAGAAGCCAAGGATGCCCCCAATGACGGCGGCAATACATAGGGGGGGTAATAAGTCAGTAGCCTCAGACCACTCCGGCCCATAGAGGCTTTGCAATACAGTCCGCGGGGTGAGAGCGACGGTTAGGAGTATAGGAGCGAGCATTAGGGTGAAAAGCTCGACACAAGTATAGAAGGCCCGCCGGCAGCCTTCGGGATTATCTTGAGCGCGCGACGTCGCAGCAAAAAGAACGCCTTGCAGGCCCGATAGCACCGCCTGCGCGGGTGTATTGGCGAGCGTGAACGCTCGATTATACAATGCGAGAGGTGTGGAGCCTAGGACGTGTCCGACAACCACCGAGTCAACGTTCACGAGCGTCCAGCTGCCCACGTTGGCGGAGAGTACGCGCTGCCCGAAAAGGAGCATATCCCGCCTGATCCCGCGTACCGAGATGCGATGAAACTGCCCGACCTGCAAGATCGCTAGGACCGATGATACAAAAGTTTGAACCAACTGTGCTGCGACTAAGCTCCACGGACCGTACCCGGAGAAGGCCATCGGCACACCAACCAGAATGTAACCAGTGACATATCCTGAAATTGATCCAAGCTGGACGGATCGAAATTTCAGCTCACGGCTCAGTAGCGCTACGGAGGTCTGCCCAAAGCCTCTGATGACGAACATCAAAGACATGGCCTGGATTACGTGGAGTGCACCGGGTTGATGGTAAAAGCGGGATATTTGTCCCGCGCTCAGGTACATGACGATTGTCATTGTTGATGCGACGAGTATCTGCAGTGTACCGAGACTCGCGACGTCCGAGGCCTTGAGGTCGCGAGTCTGTACGATGGCCGCGTTGAAACCGAAGTCGACGAATATTTGACCGAGGCTTATGATTGCAAGCGTTATTGCAACCACGCCGAAACCCTCGGGCCCGATCAGTCTGGCCAGCAAAACGCCAATACCAAATTGTAGCCCGACGCGGGTGAGGTTGCCCCCATAGTTCCAAGCGGCCGCTATCGCGCCTCGTCGAGCCAAGTTGTTCACGAAATTCCCCAGTTATGAGCCCTTGGTGCGTCAGTTGGCAATTTTAAGTGCCGTATAGCGATCGCATGCCTATCGCAAATAACTCGCTATAAGCGTAAGCGAGTTTCGACGATTTCCACCTGAGTTTATCGGATTTGAGCATGGCCCCACGTTTGGAAGCACAAGCCGAGCTGTGGGCTCCTACCTTCGTAGACGGTGAGATGGCCCAGTCGCTGCGAGAGACGGGCCCCTTGAACGATATGCTCAGGTGGGCGATAAGTCTGTCCAGCGCAGAGCGTCAAATGTCTACGATTTGGATCAACGGCGATGTGATTAGATATCGTCAGATTAAGGCTTTATGCGAAACTCACCAGATTGAGCCGTTCGATCACAATCCGCCTACGACAGAATGTTGGTCAGACAAGGTGGGACCTCAAAGCGGACTTAGAAGGATAGTAAAACACTTTTTGAAGCTGTTACGAGCGAGATAAAACTATTGGCATTTGATGTAGAGCGAGCACTCACTCAGCTCGCCGGGGTTCGGCAATTTATTCCCAGATTGGGCAGTATTGAATCGCTAACTTCACCGGCATCAAACTGGGAAACGTTTTCTCGCGATCGACGCGCTAGCGCCATTCCAAGTGCTATCATCATTACGTGCTCTGCCTGGAGCTCGTAGCTCAAACTATACGTTAACAACAACCCGGCCACTGCTGCACCGATGGCGGGGTTGCGGACCCCAGTTTGACTAGAGAAGACTGCACGCATTGAACAGGCCAGCAGCACACTGAGCAGTAGGCCTAGGTAGGCAACTAGGCCTAGCGCACCTGCATTATTTAAAGTGCCGAAAATATTCGAATGTAGGCTAACTTCCGAATAAATGGACGTACTACCCTGGTGAAGCCCAATTGCTCATGGGTTCCCGTAGGCAGGCCGATCGCCTGATTCAGGAGCGAGTCGTTCTTGTTCCGCAATCTTCCTGGAAAGCGTAGCTTGGAAAAGTACGACCATGAGCCCTAGAGATAGGCTGAACTGCGAGCCGCTCTCTAGGGTCCCATGAGCAACGAATGCGAGCAAACCGCAGAAGCCTAGGTACGAGTACCTGGTTGCGGTTCTGTAATAGCTGGCAAACAGGAAGCCCAATCCTGTGAGGTAAAGAGTCGCGCCTATTATACCCTGGTTCGCTAACATTATAATGTAAGAGCTATCCGGGGTCGGCATATTAACATTCCTATTGCCTAATGCTGCTATGCTTTCGTCGAGCCCTAAAGAATATCCTCCTATTCCTAACACCGGGGAGGATAGGAAATACTGCCAAAAGAAATCCCAAACTCTAGTGCGTCCGGTGAATGTGACGTCACCAGTGCTAACGCCAAACCCAACAACGGACATTGTGGCGGTGAATACCAATACCCAAAGAATAAAAGCGACCCATAAAATTGCACGTCGCCTACCCTGTTGGCCGGATCTTCCGTCTAGGGCTAAGAGCAATTGGCTGAAGACATAATACATCACAATGATAGCCGTGGCAGTTTTGCTTTGTGAGGCAATCGCTAACGCAAGCAAAAGCAGGCTTACGACGCGCGATACTGCCGCTCGGCGTCCGGAAAACAAACGGGAAAAGGGTAAGATAAGTATGAACATATACATCGAGAATGCCCCGAGGGTGTTCTTCGCAGCGAACGCGCCGCGCCACCCTGGGACGCCCAATGTATCTTTGAAGTCTGGGTCAACGAACACGAGGTAGGCGCTCGCGAGCGCGACGCTTATAGCTACTAGGACGAGAGGCGCCATCAAACGCTCCAACGGGAGTGCTGAAACAAGGTAGCATATAGCTATCGAGTACCCAACGATCTTAGCGAGAACTGAAAGCGACTCCACCGGCACAGAAGACCAAGCCGTGCTTATCCCTACAAACGCCAAAAACGGCAGAAGCGCTATTACTGGCAAGCGTGGCAGGCGCGGTAAAGCTATCAGACAGAGAACGGCCGAAAAAAATGTCGCGGCAGTACCGAGGCCGAAGTTTTGAATGGTAACCGTAACATCTTCCGGTGCATACCCTTTTTGAAGGAAGAATGAAAAGGCTTCACTCGTAACATACGCAACTTGAGCAGCTGAGATAAGAATCAGAGCCAAGGCGATCTGGTAGATAGGAGTAACCAGCGTTTTCAGGCGAATGTTCATCAGAGCAACTTTAGCGCCATCGAATGGGTGCACGCGGTCTTTATTGCCCCAGTTATCCTATCAGATCTAATAAGGTCCAAGGCAAGCATCCTAAGCATCAATAAAACCAGCGCAGCCACTATCGCACCGAACTTTACCGGGTGCGCAGTTTCAAAGTCGGTAATGACAGAAACAGTTTCTCTAGCGTTGCTCGTCATACTGCCCGCCCCAAATCAAATAGCGCAGGCAATTATCACTGGCTGGCGCTTCCATCCAGCAGTTTATCGCGAGAGATTTTCCGCATCCCCCTTCGGAGCGGCGCATCATACCACCGCACCAGCCCAGGGCATACTACCAGCATAGCAACAATCGCCAGGGACGCACTCAGCGGTACGGGAATGTGCAGTTTCTTACCGATCTCACCGACAAGGGTTAGAACCGGCAAGTGGATTGCGTAGATCGGGAACGAAATAACGCCGAGGTATTCGACTGCCGGCATCCACCGGCGGCTTGGCATGCAAGCGCTGCCGGCCGCCACTAACGACGGACTGACGCAAACCACAAAAGCAATGTCATATATGGCGTTGCTTATTCCAATGAGCCGCGGCACCGCAAACGCGGCGGCGAGTATCAAAAAGAGGATGCTGATCGGAATGGCACGTGTGCGCCAGCCCAACCGAAAGATAAGTAGCCCGAATGTGAATGAGAACACGGTTCGTACTGCGCCAACCGCTAGCCCCTCAATTGTTGATCCGAGATCTACGGAACCGTTGTCGATAGTAAATACGCTCAACGCCACCCCGGTCACCAGGAGGATCGCGAACAGCGATCGGGAGCTGAGATACCTCTGCACAGCCGCGTATGCGATGTTCACCGCCAACTCATAAAACAACGACCATGAGGGAAAGTTGAGGGGGAAAAGGCCATTGTTGCGGGCGGGGATAGGCCAGGGAACGAATAGCAAGCCCGAGATCGTAGCGGATATCAAAGTTGAAAGAGGCATGGCGTAGGAATGATGGGCCGCGAGAAATATACACTCGCGCGCGAGACCAATTAACAATCCCGCCAGATATAATGGGTAGAAACGTATCACGCGCGTCACCACGAAGGCGCTTGGAAGCATATTCCGGGAGGAAAGCCGCCCGTCGTACGCGTAGGCGATGACGAACCCGGAAAGCACAAAGAAGAAGTCTACCGCCAGGTAACCACGGGGGAAGAGAGTAGGGCCGAGCATGTCTTTCGCATGCAAAAATACTACCGCCAAAGCGGCGATGCCCCGCATCCCGTCGAGCGCTTTATAGGCATGCTTCGGAGCCTGAGCTGTCACTTGAACCCCCGTTCTGATGATGAAGCACGTCGCGTGCTGCGCAAAGGCAAAACCAGCCAGATGCATCTCTAACCCGTAGACACTCGTGAACACTAGCAGCATCGCGGTCCGAGCGGTCGCGGTGAGGGCGCGACGCATGACTGCGACCGCCAACGAACCCGTCCGGCTCGCGAGCAATAGCGGTGCCATTGTCGCCTTCTGATTTGTGGAGGCTGCATTGGCGACCGATTTCCTGCATGGCGTAGAGACTGTCGTCGTCGACAGTGGCCCTCGTCGTATCGAGACCGTCCGGTCGGCGATCATCGGCATTGTCGGCACCGCGCCCGATGCTGATGTCGCCAAGTTCCCCATCAACACGCCCGTGTTAATCAATTCGCGAGGCGGGTTCGCGGGCATCGGATTGACCGGATCGCTCCCCGGCGCGTTGGCCGGCATCTTAGACCAGTTCTCGCCGTATGTGGTGCTGATCCGCGTTGCGGAGGGTGCAAGTGCGACCGAGGCCGCGGCGAACATCGTCGGCGGCGTCAACGGCTCAACCGGCGCGCGCACCGGTATCCAGGCATTCCGCGACTCGCAGACGATCGTCGGCGTGACGCCGATGATCTTGATCGCGTCCGGCTTCACCGCGGCACGCACCGGCTCGACAAAGAACGCCGTCGCGGCCGCGCTGGAGGCGATTGCAGGCCAGTTGCGCGTGCATGCGATCGTCGCAGGTCCGAGCACGACCGACGCGGCCGCGATCGCCTACCGTGCGGACTTTTCCAGCCGGCGCGTCTTCATCGTCGATCCGTTCGTCAAGATTCTCGACACGGCCGGCGCTGTATACGTCGACGAGGATCCGACGGCGCTGATGAGCATGGCAGCGTGGTCGGTGCCCGGTGCGGCAGTAATCTGGCTTCAGAACAGCTTCTATCTAACGTTGATTGCTTTAAACTTGTCGATGGAAGCTGTTGGCGAAGTCTCTGCTGCACGTATGATAGCGATGCCAATTCTCATTACCGCATCCGGCTTGCTTCGAGTTACGCAAGTACAGGCGGCCCGGAAGCTCGCTAACGGCGGCATGGCTCACGCAGTTCGCAATGCCCGACGGCTCGCGTCAGCTTGTCTTGCTGGTGGCGCGCTAGTAGTCGCTATTTGCATTATCGCTGATCAAGCAATCGATTCACGATGGCTACCAAGAGACCACCCCCACCTAATAACCCTTGCCGCAGCATGGCTTGCGTTCGCTGCAGCAAATACCGCTCGTGGTTTCTACTCTTCATTATTCCAAGCGATGGGCCGGTACCGCGAGATTTTCATGTTGAATCTAGCCATTTTGCCGTTCGTGCTGGGCGGCGTTGCCATATGCCCGCTTACGCTAGGGCTTTATGGAGCGGTGCTGCCGATGGCAGCAGGAGAAATCATACTCTTGGTTCTGCTCGCGTGGCGAGCCGGAATTCACCCTGTAAACACCGTGATACCGCGTAAGAAAAGAATGTGACGCTGCTAGATTAAGTAACGATCATCTGTTGATGGCGAACTGCGTCCTCAGCCTCTCGTTATCCGAGTTACACGGAAAGGGCCTTCAACACGCCCTCGGCAAAACGACCGGCCATCGCTTCGACTGTCAGCGCCTCTGCCATCCGCCCCGCAGCAGCACGCATTTCAGCCAGCCTGTCGGGATTTTCAAGGAGGGCCGCTACAGCATTGGCATATGCGTTCGGACTCTCCCAGTCGCGGACAATCATTCCGCTTATGCCGTCATGAATATAAGCTACCTCAGGACTGTGATAGGGAAAGGCTGTGGTGATGGTAGGCAATTTTGCCGCTCCGGCGTCAAGAACCGCCAACCCAACAAGCCCAGGCATCATGAATAACTGACCAAGCATCATCAACTCGATTTTGTCACGACCGAAGCGTGGTCCAGTGACTGTTATCCATGGACGAGCCTCGGCAAGTTGTTGCATAAGTGATAGATCTTCGCCCCCTCCCACCACGATTAGCTCATAATCAATGATACGGCTGCGGATTAGATCGGCGGATGCGACAAGAAAGTCGAGCCTCTTGTCAGGATACAACCCGCCCACAAACACGCCAACATGGTTGCCAACGAGCCGAAGTTCATCGCGACGTTCTTGCAGCCGCTTAGGCGTCACAGCGGCGATCGCCATGCGTACTTCACTTGTGTCGACCGAATTATTAAATACTGTAATTCGCTCAGGAGGAAATCCCAAGGACTCGACGTGGCGGCGTGTCTCGTCGGTATACCCGAACCACCAATCGACCTTGGTTGCCCAAAACCGTTTGAAGCATTCCGCTCGACCTTGTGGGTGACGTGATTGAAAATTCCGGCCATGCCCGAAATAGGCGAGCTTCTTCAGCCCAAGCATCGACGCCACGTTCAGCAGGTAATTTAGCGCCAGGCTGTTCTCCTGCTGCACGATAACGAGATCTGATTTCAGCGCTTCACGTAGGCCGTGCTGATAAACGACACTTCCAACAAGATTACTACGGGGAACTTTTACACCCCATGGAATATCAACCGTATCCTTCTTGTGAAGGTTTACCTCACCTGGATCACAGTAGACGACCCGATAATCGACATCATGCGGAGCAAGCAATGCTCGCAACCGCTCGTGGAACGGTAGGCGATAATGGTGTGATACCGGGAAGATATAGCTAACACGCTTCATGCGGTGGTCCCCGCCAGCTTGGTTTCGTGCTCCGCAATTTGCGTATCGCTAAAGCGCCGGCCCACGAAACGCGCGGGGTTACCGGACACGATGTCATACGCTGCAACATCGTCGATCACGACGGCACCCGCTGCTATGACCGCGCCACGGCCAATTGTAATTCCACTTAACACTGTTGCACCAAAGCCGATCCACACATCGGGCCCAATATCAATAGAGTTGCGCGGATCATCAGCAAGGCGGGCGCTGTCGCCAACCCAAGGTGCGTTGCGGATCAGCACGCCTACCGCCCGCATATCGTGATCGCGGCGCCCTACCACCCCGACATTGTTAGCGATTAGCACACCGTCGCCAATGCGGCCGTTGCACTGAATCGAGCAGAACTTACCAATATAGACATCCTTGCCAATGACTAAAGCGCGCGGACTGCTTACATATGAGAGAATGCCCAGATGAAAACCTGAGCCGGTAGTTACGGCGCCGGAGACAAATATGCGGGTTTTGAGAGTTAGCCATAATCCGGCCATCAGCGATCTCGCTTAGCGGGAGTTTGAGGATCTTCTACGCTCTTCCCGCCAATATGCGCTAAGGAAGCGTGGAGATTCAACGAGATAGCGATGCCATAGCCGCCTTGGCTCCGCGAGCAGGCGATATAGCCATTCGAAGCCAGCGGCATGGACCCAAGGCGGGGATTTACGTACCGCGCCACTATTAAAGTCAAATGCGGCACCGACTCCGATCATCGTTGCCTGCAACTTCCCATGATGCCGGGCCATCCAGCGTTCTTGCTTAGGACAGCCTAGACCCACGAAGATCAGTCGTGCGCCACTGTGCTTGAGTTGCTCAATTTCAGCCTGTTCGTCCTCAGCAGTCCTCGCGCCGAAGGGTGGCGAGAATGCACATGCGATTACTAAAGCGGGGCACCGCAACCGTAATATCTCGCTTAACGTATGAAGCAACGCATCATCACGCCCCCCAACCAACGCAATGGGGAGGTTTTGTTCCGCGGCTCGTTGGCATAATGCCATCATCATCTCGGCACCACGCAACGTCGGCAACGGTTCAAGTTCGTATTTGGTCGTGATGAACTTTTGTAGGACGCGGCTGTCTGTGACCACAAGGTCTGCACCGTTTATAACGGCAGCAAACTCCGGCTCCTCGTGCGTAAGCATGCATTGATGAACGTTAGAAACGCAGCAATATGCTGAGCCCCCCTTGTCTACCAATGTAATAACACGACCTAGAACATCCTGGGGGTCGAGCGTATCGATCCGCATGCCAAGCATAAAATAAGGGCCGGTGTCATTAGCCAAACGGTCTCGCTGTAGTGATGAAGGGTTCACGCCGCATCGCGTTTCATTTTGCCGTTAGCCTCAAGTGCCAAATCACAAAGTTTGGTAAAAAGAGTGCTTAACGGTTGTGGTGGCATGGCATTTGCGCATGCTGCGCTAATGCCACAATCGACATGATATCCAAGTGTCCGATGAAGTCCATTCTCGATGGAGACCAGAACGATCTGATCTGCAATGTTGACGACCTTACCATCATGAGTAACCTCTGTCAGTCCCTCGGGCGCACCATTGTAGTGTATTTGGCAAAACAGCGTGTTGCCGCGATTGTCGATCGAGAAAAAGTCCTGTCCGCGGCATTGGGTTTTAGCCAGAGTGGTCATGGCTTGGGTAGCAGCCTCGCTGGTTCTGAACGCCAGCAGGAAATCACGCGACATACGCAACTGAATTTCGCATTGCTCCAAACCGAGTATGGCAAGCGTTTCAAGAGGCGAGGTCATACGATATTGATAGTGCTCGCGCTCGTTAGGATACTGACTTAGTCCGGTTGTAATCAACAAACGGGTATTTTTTAGAGCCATGAAGTCTTTTAAGATTGAATCGTACGTTCGGTATATCAGCAGTAAGGGATCGATAATGCCATTGGCAGCGGTGCTATACCATGCCGGATTCGTTCGTCCGCCATTGTAAATTGCGGCGTCGTACATGTGGTGATGTTGGATGTGGGCCGCTGCATTGAGAAATACCGAGCTGAATTCGGGCTTACTACTGTTCCAGAGCGATAAGAATAGATCAGCCAGCAACCGGTCGAGAATCGCCGCGCGGGCCCATTTGTGGCGCAGTGCATGCCGAAGCACCCGGAGGTACTCGCCTGTAGAACCAAGCGATATATGGCGCATAACTAGCGGCAGCAGTTCCCGTGCGGTTGCCGCAATCGAACGTCTATCGGAAGCGTTCTCGTTTACCAGCCTCTTAATAACCTCATAAAGATGCGCAACATCCTTACTGGCGGTAACTGTGGTTTCAGTCCAAGGGTCTGGTAAGAAAAAAGAAGCATCTTTACAACGGTTAACTGCATTCATTGGTGAAATGGCGCCGACCTTTAGCCCCTTTGACTCAAGATAATCCCAGATCTGCACATGATCATGATTAACTGCATCACCTAGCCGAAAAATGCCATGCTCGGCATAGTCCTTACCCGTGTAGACGGTAGGCCATTGTATCCACGGCTCTAGGTACGGATACTCTTTCTCAGAAATTGTCTTTATTAAGCCGTGCTTGTCCAAAAGACGTTTAAACGAAGGAAGCTCTCCTGCATTTATATATGTCTCTATGAACTCAAAGCTCACCTCGTTCAATTCAAGTGATATAACCTGTGTCATTGTGTGCCTCGTTCGCTTGGCTAGCTACGCAGCTCAATCGGTCCGGTGCTTTGATACACTCGCTGCATCGCGTCTGCCAAGGCATTACTAGACTTTTATATGGCGCTGCAGCATAGAAAACGTAGTTCATTCGCATGTCGTTTGACCCGGAATGTGCGCTAAGGGGCTAAACCGTAGGAAAAAATGTTTCGGGAGCTCGTAGGTGGTATCATGGACGGCTCAAGCTGGCGGTGATCCAGGCAACAGACCGGATCGATTTGCTCTTCACCGATATCAATATGCCCGGCGACCTCGATGGCCTCGATCTCCTGTAATTGCTCACCGTAAAACGGCATGATCCCAAGCTTATTGTCACCTCGGATGGACAAAACGCCGACATTCCCGATCATGGGGTTTCATTCCGAAACCGTACGATCCACCCGGGCTGACGCTATTGGTTGATGCCAAGATCGCCGCGCCCCACTAAGGTACCGTTGAGCTGACTGATGAGCTGGGCGAATATGTCCTGCCGCATCGCGACGTGCGTT
>Ga0247809_1001039_pt1 | contig 12387 bp, 11 predicted proteins | sample UWRJL104311B1_FD_180951 | JGI IMG/M metagenome (GOLD analysis project Ga0247809, IMG submission 180951) | Plant litter microbial communities from Arlington Agricultural Research Station in Wisconsin, United States - UWRJ-L104-311B-1 | ecosystem: Environmental > Terrestrial > Plant litter >...
ACTGGAGTTTTTCCAAATTATGAGCTTGATTATAGCAAATTGAACCTTACTTCCACAGGTGTGGCACAGCTGGGTTATGAAGCAAGATGGTCTGTGAAAGGGATAGTACAAATCAATTGGGAAATGTGGAGAGGTTTAGATGACGATGATTTGTTTCTATTTGCCTATAATTCTACTGCAGAAAGATCTCGCGTCTTTAGCAAGATAGCAAGAAGAAGCGATTTAGAGGTAAAGGTAGAAATTCCTGACTACTGTGAGGACGATGTGGTTCATATATGGGTATTTTTTAAATCGACTGATAATCAATCATCATCCGAGAGTGTGTATTTTAAATTGGATACATCACCTTTATAGACTGTTGCTGTTCTATAGAGATGTTATTTCTTGTTGAAAGGATAAGAAGTCCTTATTACAGATCCGGAATCCTCTTTTCGGATCTGCTCTAAAAATCAACAAAAATTCAAGCTTAATATTTAAAATTATGGGAAAAAGCCGTAAAATGGAATCGCTATGGCCAATTGTATACAGTGGCCGGCGGAAATCTGCAAAATCTTCAACAATCACAACCATATCTCAAAAGGAACATCAGGCTAAGTTTGCTGCTGCTGTTAAATTCTATCATCATGTAAAATCAGTAAATTCCATGGTCACTTGTAAGGGAGAAATACCAGATTCTGCAGCAAAACTTTTCTGGTATATTTATGATTGTGGTTTCACCGGAACATATCCTAATTATGAGATTGATTATGAAAATTTTTTCCTCACTGCAGGTGACTTAGTGAATAGGTTGTGGAAGGTGAGGTGGATCAGAAAAGGAATGATAGATATCGACTGGGAGTATGAAATTGGTAAAAAGTTTGGCTGTGGAGAAGACGAACTATTTGTGTTTATATATAATGCTACAACCAAGCGGTCTTTTATCTTTAACAGCGGGGCCAAAAGGCGACATCACTATGAACGTATAGAAGTTCCGGGACGAGATCTGCGGGATAAAGTGCATGGCTGGATGTTCTTTAAATCGAAGGATAATAGAAGATGTTCCTTTAGCAGGTATTTCAAGTTGGATGGAGATGGAAGTGTAATCCCTCCACGGGTGAGTAAGATGGCTAAGTTTTTTAAGGAGTTGGAAGAAAGATCGCAGAAAGAGCAAGATGATATTTGGTTGGGGATTGAGTAGTGTAGGTCGGAAGTGATGGTTTTTTATTTTCAATTCTTTCATTATAACTAATATTTACGCTTCCTTGAAAAGTGGTAGGCATCAAAACGTCAGCTTATTAATAAATATGAATTGTTTTAGTGGTCGTTATGGTTTAATCTCATCGAAAGCATTAATCTTTAACATAGTAACTTGGTTTTATAAAGTCAATATGAAACCATTCGGTAACAGGCACCATAGGAATCTATATGCCTATATAAAAAGAGTCGTGATATGTGAGTAGTGGTTACAAATATCTTAGCAGGGCTTTAGTATTATGAAATTACTTTCAAATTAAACAAAGATGAGAGAATAGCTTACTAGGTGAAAAAAGGAACTACTTGCAAACTCTAATGCATTTACTTCTTTTAGAGGAACAGGTGAATTAGGTTGTTTTTTTGTTGGGAAATTTTTAGACAAATAAGCGATAATGACTCGTACAGAAAAATACGCGTCAACGTCTTTAGGATATTTTAGCAAAACAAGAGACGAATTCCGGTTAATAAATTAGACAAATTCCGAATGCTACGAATACCCATAGTGAACAATTATATCTCCTGTTTGGTGGACATTCACATTCTATTGAAACTTTGCGCACGACCTAATGGTCGAAAGTTTTATCAACCTATTAGAAGCACAAAAGCCTTTTAAAGTTAGCAATTATATCAGGCGGTGGACATTAGAGCATTAGACCCAACATTGATTCATGTGTTTATTTAAGCTGTTACGGGTTTCCGTAAATTCTCGCAAAAGAAATCCTTAAATTCACTAATCTGTTCATCTATTTTAAAAATAAAAATGAAATTATTAATTAAGACAACTAATTCGACTGCTTTGAAAGCTGAGATCTTTAAGAAGGTTGAAGATAAAGAACTGCAAACATGGTCAGTCGTTGAGAGTGGTGGCGTTAAATACTTAAAACACACACAACAGTGGGGGGAAAAGGGCGTAATCAAACTTACAGACGATACATCACGAGGTGGACTTTTAGTCGAGGTGCTAAAATTTGAATCTGTGAAAGAAGAGGTAAATGATTTCGAGGGGTACTATTATGGTAGATTTTGTGAGATAATTTTCGTCAATTTTACACTAAGATTTACATCGATTGATCGAGTTTACTTGTAAGTTATAGCCTGGACAAGGATACCTCTATTTGCTATATGCTCAAATAGTTAATGGCCCTGCCTAGCAATGATTTAAATTTTTTAAAAAAAAATATTATTTTGCTACTATATCTGTACATTACGTAAAGTTTGTTTATAACATAGTTCCAGAAGTAGAATAACATATGCTTGCAAATGAAAACGATCTTACTCTTGAAGAAGTAGCTTTATTAGAGGACCTGTCAGTTCGAAGTATAAATGTGTGTCAATCTCAAGGTATAAATTCACTTAAGGAGCTACTTACTCATTTTTATAATAATAAGTCGTTCTTAGACATTCGAAATTGCGGCCTTAAAAGTGAGAAGGAACTTATTGATATTTGTAATAAATACGACCGTGAGATCTTAACAAAAGCTGAGAAAACAATAGATACGTTGTTTCTAATTAATAAGTTTTCTCCTTTTGAAAGATCATTTGTGAATAAATATTACGACTTATTAGTCTCTAATTTGTCTGTAAGAGCAAAAAATGGTCTTATTTATTTAGAATATAATGAAGTGGGTAAAAGTGTATTAGTTCAAATTTACGAACTTGGATTTAACTTTAGAACCATTAAGAATATAGGTAAAAAGACTTACGATGAGCTTCAATCGTTTAAGATAGATCTACAGGGATTTATAAAAAAAATTTCTGATATTGATAAATTTAAATTAAATCAACAATATAGTGAGTTAACTATCAGGGCCATATTTAAAGATTCAAGGAGCAATTTTGATAATCTATTTGATGCTTCTGGGAAATTAAAGTTATTTACTTTCCTTAAGAGCTTGACAGAATCAGATTCTTTTTTTTCAAATATCGAAAATGATATATTTAGTTGTATCTATACAAATACCGTTTCAGGTACAAAAGGGTTAGCCATAATTGCAGAAAAACATTCCTTGACGCGTGAAAGGATTAGACAAATAAAATTGAGGCTTGATCAGAATATATTTTTTTTCTTTTCTTTTCTTAGTAATTTCACTCTATCTGATATAATACATTTTGGTATTGATGAAGAGAGCGACTTGATATGCATTGACAATCAATTCCTGAAAAGGGCTAATATGATTGAATCAGTCGATTTCACGCAAGAATTTTATACATTAATTTTCGGGATAATTTTAAAAAGAAGTCATACCGCGAAGTTCGGTTTGTCAAATCCACAGCAAGCAGGAGCATCGTCTCTGATTAAACGTAAATGGTTAAATGGCTACCTAATTCATCACGATTTTTTGAAAACATTTGATCTTGATTCCTTTTTTGAAGACCTTTATGATAGGGTCAACGAAAGAATACAAGAGTCATATTCCTTGCATTTCAGTGGATACATCTATCAGTATATAAATGTAACAGGTGAAATCAATCAAGAAGTTATCAAGTCAATTTGCGAAAGTATAATGTTCTCAGAGTTCACTTTGATTTTAGATCATTACGGTTATCTCAACTTTGAAAAGAATACAAAATCGCAATTACGTGACTATTGTATGGAGATATTTAATACCTTTCACAAAGTACTTTCGGTAGATGAACTTGAGGAAAAGATAGTCACTAAATATCCAGACCTAAAAATTACCAAAGATTCAATTAGAGGTACTTTAAATAGGGAAAAAGATCTGTTCATTTATTTTGGACGATCTAGTACCTATGGTCTTAGAGTTTGGGAGATAGATATGGAGAATGTTAAAGGTGGGACAATCAGAAGTATAATACAAGATTTTCTCGGAAATCAAGATCGTCCAATGCATATCTCTGAAATTTTAGGGTATCTTTTAAAATATAGACCAGGTACAAATGAAAAAAGTATTTTGGCGAATATAAAACTTGACGAGTCTCATAAATTTTGTTTTTACGCCTCTGGATATATAGGTTTAAACTCTAAGAAATATCTTGCGGAAGATTTGGATTTTAAAACTATAAGTGGACAACACTTTAGAAGGATAATCTTAAATAAAATGAATGGCTGGAGTATTGAATCCGTTGTCAATCATTATGTAATAAAATATGGTTACCAACCTATCCAAGTGCAGCACATACTGCAACGAAAGGAATCGGAAGGATTTTTAAAGATATCAAATGATAATAAAATAATATTATGACCAGAATTTCAGATTTACGCACATCTCACAATAGTGAATTAAAAAAATATTGTGACATGCACAATGTTCAATATGATTCAATGCTCAAACTTTTGGAAGCAGAGAAAACAAGAAAACTTCTCAAAAGAAATGCGTTAATACAACATACAATTGATAGGGAGATGGAAGATGAGAATTAATCTTATTGAAGTACAAAACTTTAGACAATACTATGGTACAAATTCTATCAACCTAGAAACTTCTAGTGATAGAAACATAATTCTAATTGGTGGTAAAAATGGCTACGGAAAAACCAATTTCTTGATGTCATTAGTATGGTGTTTATATGGGGAAGATATAACTAAAATTGATGATAATTTTAAAAAGGAAATTCAAAAAGCTGGTAATTATTCTAAGTATTTAAAAAATTCACTAAATTGGGATGCAGAAAAGGCTAATTCTGAGGAATTTTTTGTTGAGCTGAATATTAGTGATATTGAGTTGCCAGATACGATGAATATCAAGTCTGGTTTTGACTATAAATGTAAAATTAAACGATCCTTCAATACTAAGTCATCAACGGAAAGCTTTTTGATAGAAATTGAAGGATTGGATGCCGACTTATTTACTGACCAAGATTACAAGAAAATCTTTGTAAATGATTATTTAATCCCCATTGAAGCAGCTAAGTTTGTATTTTTTGATGCAGAGAAAATAGCAAGCTGGGCTGAATTATCTACAAAAGAGGAGGGCAGCGTATTAAATGATGCCTTGGGTAAAATATTAGGGTTGGATATTTACGAAAGTCTTGCTAATGATCTAAAAATTTATACAGATAGTCTTAGGAAAGATAGTGCAACAAACAACGTTAAACTTCAAATTACTACAACTGAAAAAGGAATTGAACTGAATTTGCACGCAATTGCAGACATTGAAGATGAAATAATCGCAATTGAGAGTAACACATCCGACTTAAAATTAAAAGCACAGGAGTACCAAATGTTTTTGTCAGTTCATGGTTCCAATAGTTTTAATACGACTAACCTAGATGATTTATATAAGCAAAAGGATAAACTTGTAATTCAGGAGAAGGAATTAGAAATAAAATTCACTCAATTAAGTGAGATGATTCCTTTTGCTGTCGCTGCGGCTAAGTTGGAGGAGGTGATTGACCATTTGAGCAAACAGGAGGATTTATCCACTTCGACCGAGAAAATAGGTGAATTGTTTGAGAAGAATTCTGTATTAGTGGAAAAGCTGTTCAATAGCCCACCATTTCCTACAGATGGGGATATATCTTTCTCCAGTAAGGTCTTCTATGCAGAAAAGGCAAAAAATATAGTTGATGATCTATTTGGCATAAATGAAACGGTCTCTCAACTTAATTTTGAGCATGACCTAAACAAATCCGATAGCGAATTAATTATTGAAACTTTTCAATACGTCAAAAGACAGTCAAAGGATACGTTAGAACAAACAATAGATAGTTTTACAAGGATTAAAAATGAGCTTCTTGAAATTGATCGTTTAATAAAGCGTATAGAAACAGACCAACAGGATGAAGAAATAATTCGATATACAAATAACAAAACCGAGGCGGAAAGAAGAATTGAAAAGTTGATCGAAGAGAGGGGTGGTTTGCAAAACCAAGCAAATCAGCTTAAAAAATTGATTGACAGCGATCGACAGCGATTGCAAATTCTTATAAAAAAGATTGAGGTTTCAGAGCAAAAAGTCAAAAAACTTGATAAAACCAATTTATATATTAAAGCACTAGAAAATTTTATTGATGAACAAAAAAAGAGCAAATGTGCCTCGCTAGAATTTGCGATTTTTGATGAAATGCAGAAGTTAATGCACAAACTGCAAGATAAGAGAAATAACAATTTTGTAGCTGCTGTTAAAGCCGAGCCTCTTCCTGATAATGACGGAATAAAAATCACCTTACTAGATGCTGATGGCAAGACAAGAAATAAAGAATCATTATCACAAGGGGAGAAACAAATTTATATATCAAGCTTAATAAAGGCAATTTTGTCCCTGTCAATCCAAGATTTTCCTATTTTTATTGATACACCATTAGGAAGAATGGATGACGAGCATATTAAAAATATTCTGTTAAATTATTATCCTGATTTAGCTAACCAAGTTATACTAATGGCAACTAATAATGAAATTCCCCCCTCAAGATTTAAATTAATGCAATCTAATGTTGCGCAAACTTATTTGCTAGAAAATAAAAGCGGTCGCACAAGTTTTAAAAAAGGTTATTTCCAAAGCTATGAGAATAAGAATTAGTAAACGTAATTCAGAATTAATTGACCGATTAACGCATCTATACGGATTTAAGTATGATGGTATTATCGCTAGGATTGCCTTTAGCTTAAGTTTACAGTTAAATAGGACTTTTGAAATTGGTCAAGAACTGCAACTAGCTTCAGATGGAAAGGATTGGCGTGATGAGCGTGGATTATTTGGTGTATCATCGGATGATCGATCATACAATGTAATTTATAAAGCTCTTTTGGATCAACATTATGACCAAATATTAACTGAAGAAGCTTTTGTTAAGCTTTTTAAAAGACATCTTGATTTTGGCCTTGAACGCATGGATAATGAATTGAGTAATATTAATCTAACTGGTGGCCAACATATTGTTTACCTAATGAAGCTCGTTAAGAATGGGTTGGATTTAGTTGAGGATATTAATCCATTCGTTCATGTTACAGAAAAGCATAAAGATATTAAATCTTGGAATAAAGTTGTAACACTTTGTCTAGGTTCCGACGAAAATGACCAAGACTTGTTGTTCAGAATTAATGATCTGCAAGAATTTGATAGCTGTAATATTGCCATTGCTGGTATGGTTGGTTCAGGAAAAACAGAATTAGTAAAAGATCTACTATATCAGATCTCGATACAGTCTGATAATCAGCTGAAATTCATCTTCTTCGATTATAAAGGCGAAGGTAATCCTGAAAGATTAGAATCTTTCTTTAAAGTTACCAACAGTAAAATGGTCGATGTCAAGAAAGCACCTATGGATTTAAATCCATTGGGATTTATAAATCTCCTTGATAAAAGGGCGCAAGAATTTAATATTAAATCCTTTGTTGATTTTATTTGTACTATTGCTACTCAGCTAGGCTCTCGTCAGAAGCATATTTTGCAGACGGTAATAACTGAGAGTTTCAATGTGATTTCCCTGAAAGGCAAGGAAGAAATACTAAAACGTCATCCAACCATATCTGATATTTTTGAAAACTTGAAGGTATATTATAATGAAAATGAAATCAGCCCTGATACCCTCTATTCTATAATTTCTGACCTTTCAACAAACATTTTTAATCCTTCATTTACTAACTCAAATGAAAAGATTTATGAAACCAGTACTTATATTAATTTACCTATAGAATTGTCAGACACATTGAGACAGCTATGTGTTTTCCTGACTTTGAAATACCTACTTGCGGAGTTTAGTTCTACTAATGATACTGAACCTACTCAGGATAGAATAAAACCGCTTAGATATGTTATAGTTATAGATGAAGCTCATGTATATTTAAAAAATAAGAATGCTAGCAAAGCCTTAGAAGATATTTTGAGAATACTACGTTCAAAAGGGGTAGTAGTTGTTATGCTAACTCAGGGCGTTGAGGATTATAAAACGAAGAATTTTGACTTTGCATCACAAGTTAAAATTCCAATATGTCTTAATATTAATAATAAGGATTATAAACTAATCGAATCCTTCGTTGGGACACCTAGAAGCAAACAAAAATTACAACAAGCGATCTATGAATTAGAACCCCAAAAAGGGCTTATAAATCTAATTGAACCTAAGATAGTCAGAATCAGACAATTCTGGCAAACGATTAATGAAGGATGAGTGTCAATTGATCCTAAGGCTCTGTGCTTTAGGTACAATTTCACAAGCTTAAAAAAAGACTATTCACAATAAAAGTATTATGACTTGATTATCTCTATTATGATTGATAGCTAAAGTAAATATTGTAACATGAATCATTTGGACAGCAGAGTTTACGATCTTATTGACAGAATAAAGGCCGAATTACTTTCTATTGAAGGAGCTGAAGTTATTACGGATTTTCCAATATCGTACCCAAAGTATTTGGTGCTTATGGATGCTGTTATCATAAAAAATAAGGAATTAATTGCAGTGTTGGAGATCATTCCTTATGTCAAGATATTGGTCAAATCAGATGTTCCAATTTCAAAGAATGATGATAGATTGCAGTACAAATATTTGATAATTACAAATGGGGAACAAATTTTTCTACATGATAGTTATATTAATGAATTAAAAATCATTGATTCAGTTGAAGACTTAATTCATTCGATTTTTAGCATACTGACACCTGCAGAAATTGACAAAAAAAAAGAAGAGATAGCTCATCTATTAGAAGCTGAAACAAGAAAATTTTTGGTTGAGAGTATCAAAATGACCAAGTCGAAAAATTGGGTTGATCATACCATTAAGCATTTCAATTATTCGAACATTTTTAGTAACCTAAATTATGATCCTAATGGACAATTTTTTAGACTAGGTGATGATATTAGAAAAGATGAAAACTTTGAAAATCAACTTTTCAATATCTTGCTGGAGGATGTACCTTCCAACACATTAATCTATAGATATGCAACCCTTGACACAGTTTTTTCAACTGTTAATTTCAACAGTGTTAGGATGAATGGTTTAGCAGGAATGAACGATCCTTCCGAGCTTGATTATGCTGATCTTTATATAGACAAAAATTATAGCATTTTTAGTAATCCTAATGAAGTACATGCCGTAAATAGGCGATTCATTACGTGTTGCTCTGAACTTTCAGATACCTTAAATCAATGGCGGCTCTATGGCGAAGATTGCAAAGGAGCCTGTATGGTTTTTAGAATCAAAAATGTTATATATCAACCGGGGGTCAAAGTAAAAAAGATTAGTTATGGTGAAAAACCTTACGGTAGACCCTTTCATTTAGAACTTGAACTGCTCAAACATCTTATCGAAACGGTTCGATTAGTCTCCCATCAATCCTTACAATTTAAAAGTCTTGGAATTTGGAAACACTTTTTTAAACCTTTCGAATATGCAGAAGAAAAAGAAGTTAGAATTCTTTTGGTGCTTAATAATCAAGAACACATCAAAGGTACTAGGCAACCAATCAAGAAAGAATGGAATTTGACCGCTACTCATAAGATCATTTCACCATATGTAAATGTTCCCTTAAATGATCCAATACTTCCAGTCCAATTAGATTCCATAACTCTGGGCAGCAAATGTCCTGAGAAACAATTAAACAAGGTACAGTTGGAAGTTATGCTTGAGGAGAAGAGCATAATTGATGTGAAAGTGACCCATTCTGCAATTAATAACTACAGATAAATTAAAAAAGATTTATTCGTGGTGATGGTTTTATTTGTATGCATTATCGAATCTATGATCTAGTGGTGTTTTCAATAACGAGTAATTACTAAGCTTTTAAATCATTTGAAAATTTAAGAAGGACATGATCAATACCTTCTATAAGTAAGCTAACACTACAGTGCATCTTGACGTGAGCTATCACGGTTTATAAATTTGGCTTCATAAAAATATTATTATGGAGCTACAACCAATCAAACCCCGTCGCGCCTTGCGCTTTCGCAGCAAGCAGGAAATTATCCATTTGCTGGAGAAATTTGAATCTGTAAAAAAGCAGACCAGCCTGACTAAATTCTGTAAAGATCATGATGTTCCTACAGGTACATTTTGCACCTGGCAGCGGTGTTGCCGCCAGGGAAAATACGCCATTCACGGTAAATTTATTGCGCTATCTGTTGAGCCGGTTCCAGCCAGTACAGCTGCAGTCCCACTGCCTGTCTTCGCCAGTATAAATTCAGGGAATCTGACGATCCAGCTCCACCAGTATGTTGCACCAGACTACATTCAATCTTTGTTGGATAAGCCGAAAAACGTATGATACCAGCTAGTAAAAATTATTTTGTCTACCCCGATTGTATCGACGGCCGCAAAAGTTTTAATGGGCTTACTGGAATTATCCGTAGCGAATTGCAGCGTGATCCTGCAGGTGGTGATGTGTTTATATTTGTAAGCCGTTCCCGGCAAAGTATCAAATTGTTATTCTGGGAGCATGGTGGCTTTGTGATTTACTATAAGAAGATGGATAATGGGAGTTTTGAAGTTCCGCCACTTCGCGCTGATGGACAAGGTCGGCATATCAGCGAAATCCAATTGCTGCAGGTTATCCGTGGCATTGAATTCCAGAAAGAAAAGCAGCGCAGTAGCACGCGGAAAACTACGCTGGTTCTGGAACAGTAAACCGCAGGAAATATTCGGCAAAAATTTGCAGAAAAAAGTGTGATTGCTTATTTTTATGGTAACCAAATAGCCCTTAATGCAATCAGCAGACACGATTGATTATAAAGAACTGTATGAACAATCCCGGAAGGAAAACATCCTTCTTCGGGATGAATTCAAGCAATTGCGCTTAGTGAACGAGCAGCTGCTTCACCGTTTGGAACAATTGCTTAAACTGAGCTTTGGGAGCAAAAGTGAACGTTATCTGGGCAAGGAACAAAGCCCTGGTCAGCTTCGTCTGGGGCTGATGGAAGAAGTGACTCTTGAGGTAACCGTACCTGCACCTGTTCCTGCTGAAAAAGCAAAACAGGTGCAGGCAGTACAGCAAAAGAAGAAGCACTTTGTGATTCCAGAACATATCGTGGACGAGATCCAGGAGATCCATCCCGATGTGATTCCTGAAGGCAGTAAATGCACCGGCAGTGAAGTGTCTTATCGCTTAAAATGCAGTCGTGCACGTTTGACGGCCAAAAAGATCATCCGTTATAAATACCTGCTGCCGACACCTGCGGGTGATCCGGGATTGACCAGCAAGATCATTATTGCGCCGCTACCTGATGAGGTGATCAAAAACTGTATGGCCGATGCCTCTCTGCTGGCCACTTTGATTATTGAAAAATATTGTGATCATTTGCCGGTGTACCGTCAAATGACCCGTTTTGATCGTTCCGGCATCAAGTTGGCACATTCTACCTTACTGGATTGGATCGCAAAAACCTGCACACTGCTAAATCCGCTTTATGAAAAACTCAAACAGGAAGTGCTGCAAAGCAACTACCTGATGATGGATGAAACCACCATGAAAGTGATGGACAAGAGTAAAACGGGAACCACCCACCGGGGTTATTTCTGGGCAGCGCAGGCTCCGCCAGCCAATCTGGTATTCTTTGAATATCAGCCTGGGCGCAATCAGGAAGTGCCACAGGCACTGTTATGCAATTTCAAAGGATACCTTCAATCGGATGGGTATGCCTGCTACGAAACGCTCGCTGCAAAAAAGGATATCACTTTGCTGTGCTGCATGGCGCACGCAAGACGCTACTTTCTGGAGGCAGAAAAGAATGATCCAAAAAGGGCTGCCTACGCAATGGATATCTTTGCCCGGCTTTATGATATCGAGCGTGAAATCAAAGATAAAAGCATTGATGAACGGAAAGAAGTGAGGAAGGAACTTGCAAAACCTATCTGGGCTGGCTTTGGCCATTGGCTGGAAGAAAATGCCGGGCAGTTAAATGAGAAAAGTGCAATCCATAAGGCATTTGCCTACACCATGAAAAGATATAAGCGCTTAGCGATATACATTGATAATGGGTTGTTAAACATCGATAACAACCCAATTGAGTCAAGTATCAGACCTATTGCCCTGGGTAGAAAAAACTACATGTTCAGTGGATCACATGATGGCGCACAAAGAAGCGCAATGTTATATTCTTTCATGGGAACCTGTAGATTACATGGGATAAATCCAATGATATGGATGGTAGACATACTTAAAAAAATCAACCATCATCCATTAGCAGAAATTCAGGATCTTTTGCCTCACAGGTGGAAAGAGCTGCAGAAAATGGAACCTGTGTTGTAGTGTTAGCTTAC
>Ga0247809_1001041_pt1 | contig 12384 bp, 7 predicted proteins | sample UWRJL104311B1_FD_180951 | JGI IMG/M metagenome (GOLD analysis project Ga0247809, IMG submission 180951) | Plant litter microbial communities from Arlington Agricultural Research Station in Wisconsin, United States - UWRJ-L104-311B-1 | ecosystem: Environmental > Terrestrial > Plant litter >...
GCCTCAGCGACGTTCTTAGCGAGATGGACGATGATCTGGTCAACGGTCTTCAACAAGGTATCCTAGACGTGGAGGGTGTGGTGGCTGCAGCTGTGTCAGGTACAAAGGTTACGCCTGCGAAGAGCAGGAAAGGTAAAGCGAAGAGGAGAAAGAGATGAAAGCGTTGTATTATTTGATACTTGTATGATTAGATACCACCTATTCTAGGAGTCGGTGCAAATGTGGCGTCTAGGAAGCTTGCACAGGTTTGGAGTTCTGGGGACAAAGGGATCCATGAATGGATGTCTAATATTACAACGCGCTGAAACCAAATATCACAGAAATGGTACATTTTCCCATTAAATTTTCTGATTGTGGAATATGAATTGCACTTTATGCCCCAAGGGAATTCAACCGTAAGCACCTTCCTCTTTGAACAAAGCGCCATGTCCATGTCACGAACATGCATATATCAATGTAGAATGCATATTTCCAAGGAAAGCCCTCGTTGTTCTCCTCACAACTTTTTACTCTTCATGAATGCGCAGGTCTCTAGCTATGGCCGACCAAACAATAACAGAAGTCAAAACTCCCCACTCCCCAGCCCCGCTACCAGTCTTCTCTCAAGCCATCAAAGCAAATGGAATGGTTTTTGTGTCTGGCAACATTGGTCTGGATCCCGTAACCTGGAAATTGGTCGAAGGTGGAATTAAGGCTCAAACTGTATCCTCCTTCCCCACCACTTCTCCTTTCGCTCAATAGCCAACAACTTTCTCCCAACCACAAGCTTATACGTTCTCGGGTGGGGTAGAATCAGACACTGAAGAACATCACAGCTGTCCTTGAGGCTGCGGGGACGGACTTTTCGAAAATTGTCAAGCTGAATGTGTATTTGAAGAGTTATGAGGATTTTGGGGAGATGAATGAGGTGTATTTGGGATGGTTCGGGGAGGTTAAACCGGTGAGCTTCTTGTTTTCTTTGACGAGGGCATAATCTTGAGCTTGGGAAGAAATAAAAACGTGGCTGACATAGAGAAGGCAAGGACTTGTGTCGCGGTGTTAGGCTTGCCGTTTGAGTCTATTGTCGAGATGGAGTGTATTGCATTGTGTCCTGGGGCGTAAGTAGGGATGGCAAAGGGGATGAAAGCACCAAAATTTACATAAATTGAAATTCTTATATAGTTTATGCTTATGAATTTATTTCCATTTTTACCGCATGCTGCATGCCATGCCTATCTTATTGACAAAAACTACTCAGTCGATCCAAAAGGGTATACCAAACGCCAACCTATGCCGCGCAATCTCATAACCCCAGAAAGAATGAACCAACCCTCAGGCTTTCACAGCATCGTCTGCTTTGCTTTCCGTCTTCCCCCCAGTCTCCTCTAATACTCTCTCAACATCTTCCTTCAACTCCGGCATCGCCCTCTCCATTTCCTCCGCTAACACATCTCGAAAACTCATAAATGCTTCCATCTTCCCTTTCATCATCTGGTTGCCTTTTCTAGCCAGCTCCACAAACTCTCGCGTATAGATATCTGGATTGCGACCATTGTCCACATACTGGATCAGTTCAGGCGGGATGTCTGGGAGGGAGTTGGGTGCTGTGGAAGTTGAATGGATGGTGCGCAGGGAGGTTGAGAGACGATTGCTAGTCGATTGTTAGTCGGCATACTTTGGTTTTAATAGTTTGAAGTGGGAAGAGATGCATTTCACGCTCGAGAGTCACTTTGCTTGGGTGGCTTGGGAGATTTGTGTCGTAGCCATTGGTTTGTACCATTATGGCATAGAGATCTTGAATCACATTTTGGAGTTGGCCTTGAGAAATGTCAGTTTCTTTCTTAATGTGTAGCTTTAATGATGAAGGCACCTTCGATGGCATCATGGTCTGTTTGTGCCGGAGCCATTTCTTTGCGATTTATCTCTGTCAAGGCACGTTGTTGCTGAAACTGGAGGGAATGGTTATACCGTTAACGAGCTGTTAATGAGCAGGTCTTCCAAAAGCTCTTGGCAGCCTCGCAATCTCAGCCTCACCCAACATGACAACCTCCTCCCCCCATTTAACCGAGAACATTTCAGGGGTTTTCCATAATACTAGCGCCAAAGTCCTTGTTCTGTTGGCGACTACAAATACTCTAACACGTGCCTTGGCTCAGTTTTCTTTTGGCTTAAGTTGTTGCATCGGTACATTGCTGAATTACTCTTGGTTTAAATTGTTATGCAGTAAACTTACTTGTAACTGGTCTACTCCTCGTAGTCTTGAGGAGAGCTAAATACTCGAACGTCTGCTACATCTTCGAAGGGGTCGCAAGAATCGAATGATCCTATGAACCACAGTCTACTGTCCTCCTGAGATCGTCGGTATTCTTCTTAAGTTTCACAACAAAGCTAGTGTGTAACAGTGCAATTCAAACATGATCTGTTGAGCGAAGATTGAACAAATCTAAATGACATACAATAGTCCGTCTAAAGGAGCAAAAGCTGAAAAAACTACAGTAACTACTTAAATAGATTCGAGAACCTACACATGTCGATTTTTAAGATTAAAGGGTCAAAATAGGACGATCTAAAACATATCGGGTGTACTGTTAGATGACCTCCTTCCGTTTCCGAAATCTGCCTTGTCATACAGCTAATGAAAGAGTGGGCAGGCTGACACAAATACCAGATAAGGTACTCCAAATTTAAAAATAGATGCAATTTTCTTTTGTGTTAAGTTTTAATCTTATTGCCGGGTTACTTTACGGTTTTTAATACAGTACTTTGATATAGAATATAGACGCATTGCGGATACGGCTATGTTGTATCCTTACAGATTAAACCTAAACGAAATATTAATCTTGAGGTTGTATTCCCAGACCAAGGGTTGCTTGCTGTAATAACGTAGTCAGTTGTGTTACCTGCAACGGACCGTCAGACTTGGACCAAAATGCTGCAGCTGCACTATTGAATCCAATTGCTACCTTGACACAATAACTGGGATGACAATATTTTGCTCAGTTGTTACACGAGCTGGTTCAAATTCATGGCTCTTTGGCCAACTGTACTAATCAATATATAGGATGTATGGTAACGGCCTCCCAAATTTGGCGCATTCAACCTGGAATATTGCTCAAGAATCATCTCATCAACATTGAGCTACTTTAATTTTCGAACCTCAGCTGTTACTTAACATATCATCAACATTCTTAAATTATTGGTTTGGGTTTCGGACGAGCGCCGATCTTTCATTTTCCACATCAAAAGTTGATCTCTTCGTGTTCTCTTCCTAATCAACCTAAACTTATGAAATAACAAGCAAGAGGCTATCACAACATTAGAACGATCGACGTTATGTCTTTGTCTTTGGAAATTCCTGAGTGGATAAATTTCAAGTTGATATCTGGTATACTTCTGCTGGTTAGTACGATTCGAGGTATTCCATCACTTTTGAGAGTTCTTTAGCTGATTAAAACAGCACTATATTTCGTCAGCATTATACAATGTGTACGCACATCCATTGAGAGACCATCCTGGCCCACGCTATCTTGCAGCCAGTAGGCTCCCAATCGCCTACGCTTATTTCACCGGCAGAGCAACATTCTGGATTAAAGAGCTTCATGATAAGTACGGACCAGTGGTGCGCGTGGCTCCTAATGATATCAGCTATGCGAACTCCAAGGCATGGTCAGATATCTTCGGAAATCATCCAGATAGACCAGGGGGAATGCCTAGAGACCCAAGCTTTGTTTCTACGGTGGACGATGGAAGCTGTATACCTACGATTCTTTCTGCCAACAATTCTCAACACACGAGACTTCGTCGCGCTTATGCCATAGCATTTTCCAACCGGACATTGCTAGAGCAAGAGACAATGATTCTTGAAAATGTGAACCTCTTAATCCAGAAGCTCTACGAAACCAAACAACAACCTACGAACATGACAAAAATGTTTATCTTTGCATCGTTTGACACTATAGCAAACCTTCAATTTGGAGAGTCATTTCACCTGCTTGACAAAATGGAATATAGTCCCTGGCTCGCCAGATTGCGCGACTACACACGAATTTCCATGATCTTATGGGCCCTAACGGATTTTCTCTTAGTCAAAGTGGCGATAAAGTTATTTACAGCCAAGTCAATCAAAGAAAGAAAAGATTTTTATAAGTTTACTGATGACAGAGTTAAGGGTAGACTATCTGATGAGGCTGATCGTCCAGATTTTGTACAGCTGGTGTCCCACCCAAGTGCAAAGATAAAACTCTCAGCAGAAGAAATATGTGCTAATGCCCCCGCATTAATGCAAGCAGGTAGTGATACTACCGCCGGTTTACTAAGTGGATTCATGGCACATATCCTCACTGCACCAGAAGCCCTTGCTAGATTAACCTCTGAAGTACGTGACGCGTTCAAACAGAGTTCGGATATCACGGTTGACTCAGTAGATCGATTGAAGTGGCTTGATTTATGTGTTAAGGAGACATTGAGAATATACCCAAACCCTCCTAATGGCCCTCCTCGATTAGTCCCTCAGCCTGGTGCAACAATATCAGATAGATGGGTTCCGGGAGGTACTCGAGTGTACATTTCTCCTTACGCAACCTATCACTCCTTGTCCAATTTCTATGAAGCTGGTCTGTTTCTTCCACAGCGGTGGAGTCGAGAGTCAAATGGCCCCCTTTCCGCAGATGACAAAGGTGTTTTTCATCCTTTTTCCACTGGTAAACGAGATTGTATCGGGCAGAAGTAAGTTTTGAGAAGCCCCTGTCGTTATTGGTTATTATACTAATCTTACATGAGCTTGGGGAATAAAATGATGCGTATTGTTATATGCAAACTGATATTTCACTTCGATTTTGAGCTTTGTACAGATGTTAAAGGCTGGTTGAAAGAGCACCGAGCATGGGCATCCTGGACAGTCCCAGATTTAATGATAAAGCCAATACCCCGGAATGCAACTGCCACAGAAGAAGTCCCAACAACGTGTTGAGGAAGTGGGAGAGGGGGAATAGTTGATCAAAATAACAATGCTGTCTGAGATTTTGCTCCTAGGTGTGCCTTGGGTCGTTTGTATGTGGCATTTGAATATTAGTAATTTGTTAAAAAGAATCAAGGCCACCACTTCAAAAGTTGCTAGAAATGCCGAAACTTAACCCTTTCGGTTTTTACTTAACTGTAAAGGTGATTTTCCTCTTACTGAGATTTGCATGGCAGATGCTTCTGCCAAGGGAGATCGAACCGGGCTACTATCGGAGATCACGATGTGAGTCTGAAAATGGTAATAAGTGTCTGATTCTCTAACTCCTTAGAGTCCGTTCGTTCTTAAAGGTAGCTAGCTAAACGTCTAAAGGAAAGGGCGACGGAGTCCTATCAGCTACGGAGTACTTATTATACCTTGCTTCCCCATAGCAATTACTCACTTCTATTGATTATGTTCCTAGTATTTTCTCTTAGGAGGGACTAATTCGCTGGAAGCTCCAATCTGGCTACAAACTACAAGACTCTGACTTGCCAAATTTTGCTGGATATGCTCGATGGAGCTGTCAACGGCGGCAGTATGTTGATCTCCGTTAACTTGACTTTAAAAATAATAAAACCTAGGTACTCTTCAACACCTCTCACGGTCGGAAATCTTATGAATGGAGTATTCAAAAAAGATAACCGTGTTTCATTACTGATCGAGCAAAGACAATAGAGGGACGAGTGATACCAAATTGATACTAGTTTTTCATTTCCACTCAAATTAGAATAGTATATATTAAAAGGCGAGAACGTTCTCACACACCTGATTGAATGGCGATGAGCCAAAATTGGGAATATGTAAGATAGCTTGGAAAACAGGATCAAGTTAAGAATTGGTTGTTGAGCAATGGAGAATTAAGTTATTTGTGCTTCATTTCTTTCCCACCGTCACATATTCGGAGGTCTTTCTCTGTCTTCGGCATTTACAAGCATTAGACGCATCAACTACTGAGAAATATTCTAGTGGGGGGCTTGAGTTTGGAAAGAGCGTCCAGTGATTCATTGTATCACACAATTTGAGGCAATACATAGTCACTCTGCTTGCACATTTGGAAGGTGGCCAAGTTCAAAAAGAAACAGAGCAATTTAGTAGCGCTGTGTATTCAGGCATGACACAATGGTCCTTGACTAGTACAGTTAGTTTGGGAGCGGGCACTATCTGAGACAATGTTGATAATGGCAATAGTCCGATTTTGCGTAGACTAGTGATAACTAGTTATGCTTCTCTAAGCTCATGATACTAATTACAATTGAAAGACCCCAAACGCCAGAGAATAATGCACTTATGACTTGTTACGCAAATGAGGAGGCACAAACTTTCCTGGTGCCGCTGATGGCTTCAGGGATTCTCCTGTTGGGGCAGGTTTTGGGCTTTCCTCGGGCTCATCTCCACGACCAGAGCGGCCGCGCGAGAGAGGGACACCACCAGAAGCAGAGGGCCCACCAGATCCGGATGGCGCACGAAGAGGGGCATCGCCACCAGCCGCACCCTTTGCAGCTTCTCTCTCTCTCCAAGACGGCTTAGCACCAGCGAGAGCAATGATCGGTCTTCCAGACGAGGCTAGTGGACGATCGTTGGAGTCACTGCGTTCCATCGGAGCAGCACGACCCATCGGTGAAGCGCGTGCCATAGGAGATTCTGTGCGAGTAGATGGAACCTCCTTTCCTTCTGCTCTAAGTCTCTCCTTTTCTCTCCAACCACCAGCTTTAGCACCAGCAAGTGGAAGAGGTGCTGGGGCAGACCGTGGATTAGAGTCGCTACGGTCCATAGGTGCACCCCGGATGGGAACACCGGCAGCTTTTGCCTCTGCCCTACGCTTGGCAGCCTCCTCGGCTCTTCGTTCTTGTAACGCAGCCATTTCCAGTGCCTCTTGCCTCTCCTTCTCACGAATAGCCTTGAGGGCCTGGAACTCCTCTCTCTTTTTCTCGTCTCTCGCAGCTTTCTCCTCTGCCTCTCTGGCGGCACGCTCCTCCTCCTCACGAAGGATCCTATCTTGCTCCTCGCGTTCTCGCTTCTCACGAACCTTCTTCTCCTTGAATTCTTTGATGCGGAGCGCCTTTTGCTTTTCGAGCTCGCGTTCAGCATCACGGCGACGTTTCTCGAACTCATCGTGTCTTCGCTCAACAACTGACTCCTTGAATGATTCGAAGAAAGGATGGAGACGGCTCAATCGGTGCTTTAGTTCGACGTTCTCCTTGTGCTTAGCTTCGGCATCCTTCAGTGTCTGAGCCGTAGTCTTTTCATATGCAGAAAAGTCGCGTTCACGTTGCTGGGCATAGTCTTCTGGCAACTTCTTGGCTTCCTCCTTTCGGAAAGCTCGCTCAAGATGATCAATACGTTTACCAGTGACACGTAGCTTCTCGTTCATATCATTCTTCTCGCGCTCTAGTTGAGCAAGTTTCATGGCACGAATATCATTGCTGTTGAGGTTGTCAAGATCCTCGACATCAATATCGAGTTTACCAGAGCCAATCTTGAGATCTGCGATTTGCTTCAGCAGCTCTTCTTTGCGAACTCTGTCAAGATCAGCCTTCATGCGCTTTTCCTCGCGATCTTTCTGCTCTTGCAGAAGACGTTTGTCCTCAGCCTGCTGGATTTCGGCGGCTCGTAGGCGCTTTCGGGTAGCCTCTTCCTTCTCCTTGCGGGATTGGATCTCGGAAGCTTCTTCCTTACGCTTGGCGATGATTTGCTTGCGGGCGAGAGTCTCATGGTGTTCTTGCTCTGCACCTTGTCTGGCTTTGGCATAAGCAGCGTCACGAGCCTTGACACGAGCAGCATTGAACGAAGGATCGATGTATTGGCAGGTGACATAGAGTGATTTTGCTAGGCGTGTCAACTGGGTTCGGACGATTTCAGATGGGGTATTTTGTAATCTCTGAACAGATGATGTCTCGCTCTCGGCTGAGCCAGCACCGGAACCAGCATGAATGGCTTTGGTGGATGAGAAAACATCTGTGTCGAAGCTCAAAACACCTGTGGCATGGTCCATTCTAATAGCAAGATCACCCTTCTTGTTACCGTTCATGATGAACTTCTCGATGGTATCCCGGGTAACCTGGAATGGCTCGGGGAACTTGGCAAGGTTCTCAACAAACTGGACATCAACAGTTTCGTATACCTGAGAAAGCTGTTGGAACAGTCTGGTCAAGATAACCTGCTGAAGAGGAAGGATATACTTGGCCATGTCCTTGTCATCTCCAATCTGTGTGAGAATTGGAGAGATTTTCTGGCAGATGGACAAGGGGTGGAAGTCTACTTCGAGAATATTGTATAATTGACGTATCTCAGGACGGGCCAATTTTAGAAGGTTCTTGCTCATCGCATCTTTGAAAAGAACCGCACGTGTGGGAGCTTGTGCCATGCCAAGAAGATGGGTGAGTCTCGAGTTCTTGTTTTTCTTCGCTTCATCAATATCTACCAAAGCACCACGAGATCTTGTAGTGCTGATGACAGGGATAGCGAGGGCGGACAGAAGAACGAACGATGCTGCCCTAGAGAGATCTTCCTCGTTGGTGGGAGGATTGTCCGCTTTCTTGCTTTGACCAGAAGCAACAAGGGATGCAGACTGGCGTAGAAGATTGTAGTATCTGGACCATGCGGCAGCATGGAATAAATAGTTCTCACCAACCAGGAAGATCCGAGTCAACTTCTCGTAGTAGTTGGCCATCATGATGTTCTTTGGGGGGCGTTTACTGAGATTCAACAAGGTATGGATATCTTCAACACTTCTGAAAGCCTCTTGCCATAATTCCAATTCCACTGCTACGTTTAACTGTTCAAAGCGGGTCTCGAGATGACGTTGGAGCGTATCTGGATCACTAAGATTGATGGCGTGCATCTGCGCAGAGTACTTTGCCGCGGTCTGAACGTGGTTTCGTAGCAATTCACAAAGACGGCGGAACTCGGTCTTTCGTGCGTACTTCTTGCAGAACTCAAAAGCCTGCATAGCAGTACTCTTGTACATCAACTCTAACCTTGCGTTGTTTCGTAGAATATCGAGAACAGTTCGGTAGGTTTCCCAAAGGAATTTGAGCCATGGTGTGACGATTGCACGATCCGTACGATCTCTAGATTGTTCGCCAGATACAGTAGAGAGGAGAATGGACTCCGGTGTTTCACTAGCTTCGAGGTCATCGACACCGGCGGTAGTTTCTAGTCCAGATTGCACATCGTCTGCTTGTGCCTGTGCAGTTACAACCTTCTCATTGGCCAGCTCAATGAAATGCTTCAGGGCTAGCTCGATGGTCCCAACGTTTGTGTTCTGGCTGATGTTCTTGTATTGATATAAGGCATCCTTTGCCAGCTTTCCCTTCTTCTGCTCCACGGCCATTTCGACCAAGAGGAGCATAACCGGCTCCAGCGAAGTGATAGGGACATTTCGAGATCGTTTTGAAGTGATATGTTCGTGTAATAAAATCAGGGCTGCCTGTGCCTGGCCGACGCCCTTGAGTTCATGGGCGCGCTTAAGCACATTCTCTGGCTTCGCGTGCTGAGGAGGAGGCATGATGGGCAGCTCCTCTGCGGGTTGTGTAGTTGGAAGGTTGTGTGTGCGCGCAAATGGCGATTTTTGATGACGCCTTGGTGGGCTAGGGCCTGGTAGTAGGTTGTTTCCTATACGCAGTGACGGTAGCTGTGTGAGGGCCTGGTGAATTTATGGAAGGCAGTGGTTATGGCAGCGACAACGTACGTGCTGTATCCTACCTAATGCTGATAATTTGATTTCGAACATGGTCTGCATGTTTGTGGTGGGCTTAGTGAGCACGTGATGTAAAACCTAGTCATTAATCAAATAGCGTCAAGAGCTAAGCGAAGGCTAGAGAAATGGCTTGGCAGGTGCTAGACCCAATTGAGTGCTCTCATCTCCAAAGTGATCTTCCCCCAAATTGTCGCAACTCCGCAAATCATTCTGTCCATCTCCCCTCACTCGTTCCACGATTCTACGACCGTTTGCACCGTCTTGCAACTTAATTGCCCTTGATAATTTGTCCAGTTTGTACGTTGAGTTACCCTGCGGTGTCCCTGCCCACCGCATAGCTAGCTGACGGTTCGCGTTGTCAGGAGTTCCCCCTTCAGTAACGACCACCATGGCTCCCGGATACTCTTCTCGCGATGTCGGCGACCCTTCACAGGTCAAGAAAAACAAGCAGTCAATGGCAGACCTTAAGCTGCGACGACTTACAGAGCTAAACAATCGTCTGAGGGAGGATTTGGAGCGTGAACGGATCCCGGTCTCCCAAGCCTCAAAGAGGTATGAACATCAACAATATCGGATTTGTTTGTCGGTCGATTGCTAACGGACTGTGAAGCATTATCTCGTACACGAATAGCACAAAAGATTTTATGGTACCATCCGCCTGGGGTACAGTTGATAAAAAGGACGACCCATACGTATGGCAAAATCTCACTCCCCCTAACCAACATAATACTGACTGTGAACTACCAGGCACCGCAACAATCAGGAGGATGCTGTGTCATTATGTAGAAGATCGAGCATGGTGGACAAATACAGGGCGTTTTATGGCGTACGGATTTCGTTAATACCTCACTCAGCGTAGCATATGTGCAGGAGCCGGTACTATTAAAGTTACGCTGGGCATGATTGAGAAGAGCATGTAATACAGGCGGCAGATTGTCTATTGCCTTGATATTTCTCTGTGCATAGGACTGGAGAGAGGTATTGTGATGGTGCGGTCGCAGGTGATGTCGGAGAGAGCAGAGCCAATGGCAAAAGCGCGTGTTTGCTGATGTAGCAGGATCGAGACATGGGCATTGCGAGCTTTTTCATACAATTGAGGATATCAACGAGTTTTTTTTTATTAAACCTAATGCGCTGTGACCCAAAGCACCCGAAGTGAGATATTCCAAACTTGAGCCAGTTCTACGCAGCAGGCACGGTTAACTATGCAATGACTTGATATATTCAAATACAACTACGAAGAAACATCCTACCCGGAAGTTCAGCTAACTTTTTACTTCGGTATTTGAATGCATGCCGGTTTTCAAGAAAATGCTGTGTTTGTTGTGATAATACAGATATTATATTATTCGCTATAGACATTAGTCATGAACTAATGACATTCCCTAGCTTCAGCATTTATCCAATCCCCATTCCGAAACCATAACCTCACAAGAGGTTTTCTCTCGTGCATCATATTTCAATAAAGTCAAATTACACATATATTTAACACACAGCTATGGATATCAACACCACAGCCCCCCTTCCACGTGTCACCGTATGTGAAGCCTGTTACGGTCCCTCCTAGCAAACCTAAATACTAACCTCCATCTACAGATCCAATTCTGCACCCAGTGCAAATGGTCTGGCACCCCTTATAACCATCCTCTCTCAAACCCTCCTCCCTGTTGCCAGGATCCCAGCTAACAAACCTCAAAGGATGCTAAGAGCCGCCTACGCAAGTACCCTCTCATTGCCCTCACATTGCAAAGTTACCCCTCGATGTCAAATGCATTTAGGGGCGCAAGGTGCCACCTCCCTCAAAACCGCAATGCATTGAGAAACTTCCCCAGATCTCCCGTTTCACTTGCTTCACGGGCCTGGAACCGAAGTTTTGGGGCGGGCGAACTTCCACGTGATGATGCTACGATCATTCATGCTAAGATTCTGTTGTTTGAAAGATGGGACGGGGACGGCCCGATGAGATGGGAGGTGGCGAGAAAAGTATGTAGGACTGGGCTGATGGGTGAATAGTTTGCACAAGAGCTTCTTTCCACGTTTTCGACTTCTCTAGGTGAGGTGGCTTTGCAACCTTCTACTGGTATGTACTACTTTTTCTAACTTAACTCACGAAAGTGGAGATATAACTTCCTCTTTCATCGCGCACCTTATCATGCTTTGAATTGAAAATGTCACATATGCTAACATATGTGACTTCAGGTGGGACATTCATAGTTCATCTCTATACGGCAGTGCCATCTACAGAAGATGAGCCGACAAGGGTCCAACAACACCTCCTCTGGGACCGAAAAGCAGAGGGTGGTTTCCCTGGTAAGCTGATAGAACCATTTCTTCTTTCCCCTCTCGCCCCAACCTATCTACCCAAGATTTCCCTTCCCCAATGGCCAAATACCTAATCACTCGATTCGATTTACCATATGTTGCCTCTCTCTTCCGCGCCGCTAACAGTGATACCACAGAAACCAAGCAGCTCAAACGCCTAGTCCGCGATGTAATTTCAAACTCCTCCTCCTCCTTCTTTTACTTCCCCTCGGACCTTCATTTACTAACAAATGCAAGATCATCGAGCCCTCCCGCAACCTTGGTCATGTAGACGGACACTCGTCCGCCACCACCACCTCCTCCGTCACCGACCCTATTATGACCCCCAATTCCACATCCAGCACCATCAACTCCTCCAATCCGCCCATCCCGCGAGCCATCAACC
>Ga0247809_1001042_pt1 | contig 12382 bp, 8 predicted proteins | sample UWRJL104311B1_FD_180951 | JGI IMG/M metagenome (GOLD analysis project Ga0247809, IMG submission 180951) | Plant litter microbial communities from Arlington Agricultural Research Station in Wisconsin, United States - UWRJ-L104-311B-1 | ecosystem: Environmental > Terrestrial > Plant litter >...
TTCCTTGATAACGTGAACAGCGCTTACGCACATGCCAATGAGTCACTCTTGAACCTACTTCTTACCACACACGCGCTACCGGCACGGTTACGATCTTTGAAACATTACTTCTTCCTCGACCGATCAGATTTCTTCTCATACTTTCTTGAACTTGGGGCCTCTGAGCTGAGAAAACCTCCCAAGGCTGTTAACACAAACAAGCTACAATCGTTATTAGACTTGGTACTTCGGCAGCCCGGAAGTGTTGCAGCCCAGGATCCCTTCAAAGAAGATATCAAAATTGAGATGAATGAGATAAGTTTGACACAGTCTCTAACAAGAGTTGTCAATATTTCGGGGATAGAGCAAGGAGAAACATTACAAACACCTGCTACCGCCCCAGTAAACGAGAGCGACAAGAATGCGAACGGTTTCACATCTTTGCAGCTGGATTATTCCGTTCCATTCCCCGTGTCTCTTGTAATAAGTCGAAAGACTGTTTGGAGATACCAGGCCTTGTTTCGTTACCTTTTGTCCCTTCGCTATCTAGAACAACAGCTTGTATCCTGTTGGCAAGCTCACAATCGGTCGCCGAGTTGGTCTCATAAAAGTTCAAACCCAGAACTAGAAATGTGGAAGCGTAGGGTATTTACACTACGTGCTCGGATGCTGGTTTTCGTACAGCAGCTACTTTACTTCTGTACTGCAGAAGTCATTGAACCGAACTGGCAGGCACTCATGGCAAGACTGAATGCGAAAGAAGATGGCAAAGATGGAGCTCGAGCCGTTCGGACAGTGGATGAGCTGATGCAAGACCATGTTGATTTCCTTGACACCTGTCTGAAAGAGTGCATGTTAACCAACAGCAGACTTTTGAGGGTATGGCTGGCACCACCTAATGAATAGAGAGCTTGCTAATCACCTACTTAGATTCATTCCAAATTGATGCAAACATGCACAATGTTCGCAACATTTACTGGCTGGCTATCAAGAGAGCTACAGCACAGTGACCCCGACTTGTCTAGTGATGAGAAGCCATTTACAATGAGCAGTGAGCAATGGGCGCGAAATCTGACAGAGCGTCAACGTCACAGCGAATCCACAGCTTCGAGCACTTCTGCTGCTCGTCCGAGTGACGAAGCCCGGCTAGGGAAAATGGTGGAGATTATTAAGAAGTATGAGTTCAACTTTAGTCGGCATCTTCAGATTCTCTTGGATGCGCTCAACCATTATGCTGCTACAGAGACCGTTGTATTGTTGGGATTATGTGCGAGATTAAGCACGGCAAATCAGGGAACTCAGTACTCGGGGTTACACACGGATGACGACGCTGGAGTTTAATTTTGATTTGCGTAGCGATGGCTTTGTGATTAAGTGATATCCCTGAATGAAAAAGATAGCAGAATAATTACACAGCAGTGTTCAGTGAGGAACGTCTCAGTGCAGCTCGAAGTACTGGAGAAGCTCTGCTGATTAAAGATTAACCAGCTCCTCGGGGTTTTATGCGTTCAGCAATCCAGACCACAATTCCATGCCACCAAGCTGGCTTCGCGTGACGGAGACATGAACATGTATCAGAAGGTTATATACACACACCTTTGCCAGTAGCAGCTGTCCTGTAGTCATCAATGTTTTCCCTTCATTGACTTTTGACTTTGACCATGCCTCTGCCTCTACTTCTAAGTCGTACAGCTACGGCTTGTTGTTCATATTGTTCTCCTGATAGTCTCAGTTGATTGGCCATCTAGGCGAGAGTCACGATAGAGGGGCAGCATTGATTTAGTGATATTGCATTTGGCGGGGTCATCATCGTTTGTAAGACGACGAGGGACTACACTTTGCAAGCTTTTGTAAGCCCTGGCACTAAACACAATAATGAGGATATATAGATTAGTTAACTTACTTCGTACGCGCTACAAAATAAATCATCTTTTACCTACTGCGAGTCTTTCTCCTCACATTGCCCAAGGACCGACCGCTTCTCAACAAAGAATTCTAACAGGTCCTCCCGCACCCTAGTAAAAATCATCCCGACACCGCTTTTGTAGACATCCCCATTCCTCCATCCCATCCGCTCACACAACCTTCACTCCCCTTAATCACTCTTATATACTATTGCAGTTAATGCAGCGCGAGGCAGCGGATCGTTGGGCTCGCAAAAGATACTTCGGCTAGCACCACTACCGCAAGGCTACTGTCTCATTTCATTTTGTTTTTTCCACGTTTAGTGAGTGGCTCTTCTAGCTTTCTAAGCTCCCCTTTTTTGACAAACAACATATGGTTTTGTTGGTTCGGAGCACTTGCTCAAACTAACTGTTCTTCCTGATCCATTTTTGCTGCGACAGCCTCCTCGACTTCAGAGCTCTGCTAATATTCTCCTCAAGGTTGAGACCCTTCACTTTCACCCACAGCACGCCACTCGCACTCCCCCAATATGCATATTAAAGACATGCTCTCCGATGCCGAAACGGCTGGCTATCCAAGCTTCTCCTTTGAATTCTTTCCCCCAAAAACTGCACAGGGAGTCCAGAACTTGTATGATCGTATGGACCGGATGCATGGTCTTGGACCCAGCTTTATCGATATTACATGGGGAGCAGGAGGAACTCTGGCAGAGCTGACGCTTGAGATGGTCAGCGTTGCTCAGGCTCAATATGGCTTGGAGACTTGCATGCATCTTACGGTAAGGCTACGTAAGATCTTTGGATCGGGAGCTCTTGTTGAGACGTATTAACATCAGATCACCACCTATAGTGCTTCAGATGTAATAGCTACTGACTATTTGCCTCTAGTGTACGGACATGGGACAGAAGAAGGTTGATGAAGCTCTCAAGAGTGCCTATAGAGCTGGATGTAAGTAATATCTATGTTGCAAAGTCGGTTTGTTGTGGATCTCAGTCACACGGAGAATACAAACTCTTATCTTGAAACAATGCTAACCATTCAATCGTAGGTACCAACATTCTTGCCCTTCGTGGTGATCCCCCCAGAGAGAAAGAAAAGTGGGTAGCCGCTGAAGGGGGTTTCCAATATGCAAAAGATCTTGTCAGCCATATTCGTAATTCATATGGCAACCATTTCGATATCGGTGTAGCTGGTTATCCCGAGGGATGCGATGATCAAGCTGATGTAGATATCTTGATAGACCACTTGAAGGAAAAGGTTGATGCCGGTGCTACTTTCATTGTCACACAAATGTTCTACGATGCCGACAACTTCATTGAATGGATTGGAAAAGTTAGAGCTAAGGGAATTACTGTCCCTATCATTCCCGGAATTATGCCTATAAGCACGTATGCAAGCTTCCTTCGCAGATGTAACCACATGGGTTGTAGAATTCCACCAAAGTGGAGTGCTGCACTTGAAGAGGTCAAGAATGATGACGCTGCAGTCCGCAATATTGGAACTGGGCTTGTAGCAGAGCTATGCCGTAGACTTTTGGGGGCAGGCATCAATCACCTGCATTTCTATACCATGAATCTCGCTCAAGCTACTCGATTACTTCTAGAGGATCTAAGGATGTTGCCTTCCACCGAACGACCATTGAAGCAATCCCTCCCTTGGAGACAGTCACTCGGCCTTGGTCGCAGAGAAGAGGACGTTCGTCCAATATTCTGGAAGAACAGGAATAAATCTTATGTTGCAAGAACCCAGGAATGGGACGAGTTTCCAAACGGTAGATGGGGCGATTCAAGATCCCCAGCGTTTGGTGAATTGGACGCATATGGTATCCGTCTGAAGGGCACAAATGAGCAGAATATCAAGCTCTGGGGTAAACCTGAATCCATCCAAGATATTGCCAATATTTTCGTACAGTATCTCGAGAGTGGCGTTGAGAGTCTGCCTTGGAGCGAGGCACCAATCAGTAGCGAAGCCGACATCATCAAAAAAGATCTGATAAATCTTAATAAAAGAGGTTTCCTTACGGTCAATTCACAGCCTTCGGTCGACGGTGTGAGATCTTCCGATCCTACTTACGGGTGGGGACCTAGAAATGGTTACGTTTACCAAAAGGCTTACCTTGAGCTTCTGGTCTCTCCAAAACTGATTGATGAACTGATTTCTCGGATTGATCAAGATCCCGACCTAACCTACTATGCTGTCAACAAAGCGGGGAACTTGAAAACCAACGCTCTTGTAAGTACAGCAATTTCTGGTCCAAAACTACTCCTAACTGTATCTTTAGAGCGATGGTCCAAATGCTGTTACATGGGGTGTTTTCCCTGGTAAAGAGATTGTTCAGCCTACCATTGTAGAAACCATCAGTTTCTTAGCCTGGAAGGATGAGGCTTATCAACTTGGTATGGATTGGGCCCATTGCCATCCGGCCTCTACTCCCAGTAGAGGCTTGATTGAGAACATGATGGAGAAGTGGTATCTTGTCAACATTGGTATGTTCTTCGCGTTCTTATTGGTGGCTCTCTGTCTTACCACTACCACAAAAATTGCCCTGAACTGACTCTTTGGCAGTTCACAATGACTTCCATCAAACTCATGCTCTCTTTCCATTGTTCGATGGTCTCTCGGTTGCTAATATCGACGCACGTTTCGAAGTGGATTCTCTCACCCTAGAAGTTCCACAAACAAGTAACACTAAAGGCACTACAAACGGCATCAAAAATGGTACAATTGGAACCGACGGTATCAAAGACATTGCAGCAGACAAGAAGAAGATCTTATTGCCTAACGGCATCAACAACATCACACTAACAACTGGCCTCTTAGAGCCGCAGTAATACTTTTCACACAACTCATTATATAATTCAACATAAAAGTGTCTACATCGTTTCATCATCGACATTTAGCAAGGTGTTCAGGAGGAATCAAACTTCAACAAGTTTGGGGTTTCAATCAAAATCATAATGATCTCAACGATCTTACATTTTATTTATGGACGGGGAATCGCAGTATTACTGAAGCAAAGGAACGGCCTTCAACGGGAGTTTAAAACAGGGTCTCAACGATCTGGTAAGACATGTGCATGTTTTAATTGCACTTAGATATGTAGAACACCTTCAACGGGGCATCAAAAACAATTTCAAGTATCTGATGGGCGGTGTAACCCCTTTTTTGCACTTTTGTGTATAGGATTAGAAGGAATTATGCCTTCAGCAAGAATCATGAGGACCAACCCGAAGGTTCTTGTATGAACAATTCAAGATTCCCAATTAAGAATGCACGATAAATGACTGTGTTTCACGTAGCTGAATACTCTTTTCAACAAAATACATGCACGTCACTTCCCACAAATAAGACCCCTTGGACAGGTTATGGCAAGCATTCAAGTAACAATCCTGATTATCCTCCCTGCTTCATTTTCGTACCCAGAACGAAGAATGAAAGCTAAAATAACTGTGCCTACCACCTTCAGTCTTTGCAGACCTAATGCATTCATGCATGCGGGTTTAATACTCTCCTCCGATAACTCCGTAGATTCTCATGTGATGTAATGCCCTCTATAATATGCCAAACCGCCTAAACGCCTATGCTTTGTCTATCTAGAGAGGAAGAAACAGCAAATAAAAGAAGTAGCGTCAGAGATACATCTACTTGAATAAGCTTCGCAGATCCTCCAATCGCTTTCTCGCTGCCTCAGCTTTATCCATCCTCTTACTGCCATCATTATCCATGCTCAGACTCGCAAGTTTCTTCTTCTTCTCTTGCAGCTCCAGCATCTTCTCCTCAAAGCTATCTTCCATAATATATCGCACCGTTTCTACCGCGCGTTTTTGTCCCAAGCGGTGCACCCGATCAACAGCTTGGGCTTCTTGCTGAGGATTGTATTGCGGCTCCATGACGTAGATTTTGTTGGCGGTGGTAAGATTGAGGCCAAGGCCTCCGGCGCCAATGGAGACGATGATTACGTGAATTGAGGCATCAGTACGGAAGGCTTCCATTGCTGCAGTTCGAGCCGTACGACTCATTCGACCGTCGAGACGAACAAAGGTGATTCCATGAGTGACCAAGGCGCGTTCAATCAGGTCGAGATGAGAAGTCCATCCTGAGAATACGACGCTCTTAATTGGGCGTTCATGAGAATTCAATTCAGATTCTTGTTCTGATGCAAGAAGGTCGGAAATGAGTGCCTTGGTTTTCGTGTGTGGACCACTATAATTTGTTATTTCTTTTCCACGTCTAGCGCTATCTTTGCCTTTGATCCGAGCCTCTTGCTCGTCCTCTACGCCTTCTTGTCGTAATGGGAAGAGCGAAAGTCTAACCGTCTGCTGGCAGATTGGACAATTAACCTCAGAGTGCCCCATTGCGCACTCTTCCAAGTCTGAAGACCACTTGTTAACACAGCCATTACATAGGACATGATAACACGGAGTCATGTGTCCGATTACTTCGTCCTTTGGGTCCCCATCTGATTCTGCAACGTCGCAAGGGCCGATTTTTCGACTGCAAATAATACAGATATCGGCGTTGGTTTCCTTCATTAAAGTATACATGTCGTAAGCTTGCTTAGCTGACAAACCAGAAGCATCATCGTCTTCGTCATCCAGTTCAATGGCTGAGTCCTTACTCAAACCATTCATGACCTTCAAATCCTCTTCGTTTAGCAGTTCCTTGCCATGTGCACATATAAGACGTAGCCGTAGAATTGACTGCAAAATATGTACATACGATTTCCCACCTAAGGTTTTCTCTCTTTGGCCGGTGATGACCTTTATTCTGTCTTGTGCATTTTTTGCAAATATATCATAAACTGCCCGTTCTTCAGGATTGAATTCGAGCTTAACAAGCTTATCATGGCGTGGGGGCAGGTCGATTTTATCTTTCAGACGGCGAAGAGTGATGCTATCAACAAGTAACCTCAACTTTGGCAAGATTTCAGGATCACAGAGCTTGAATGGCGCTAGAATGTATTGTGAGAAACCACCTTTATCATCAAACGGTTTGATGCGAAGAAAGGACATTAGAGCTCCAAGGTCGTCTAGTCGATTTTGAACTGGTGTGCCAGTGACTGCCCATCTTCGTTGAGCGGAAAGCCTGCAGATGGCTTTTGATTGTTGTGTGCTAGTTTCACGAATCATGTGTGCCTCGTCAAGAACGACTCGGAACCAATTGATTTCCTCAAGGGGATATTTTCCTTCTTTCTTCTTGCTTCGGGCTATGAATTCGCTTGCAACTGAACCGTATGTTGTGATTACAAGGTCATAATCAGCAAGTTTATTAACATCTTTATAGCGACTTGTTCCGTGGTAGATGTGAACTTTAAGAGTACCAGGTGAAACATGTTGCTTTATCTGCTCTTCCCAGTTGGTAATAGTACTAAGAGGAGCGACTAGAAGGGTCGTTTTAACGTTCCGAACTAATAAAGTTGGTCCGCAGATTGGTAATGGGGGGTTCTTTCCTTTCTTCGATTGGCGCTGTTCTGGATGCTGTGGTATACAAGGATGTTGCTTAGCCCATTCATACGATTCATCAAGCGTTTTTACGATGAGAGATAAAATGCTGAGAGTTTTTCCCAAGCCCATCATGTCCGCAAGAATTCCGCCTAAGACCTGCGGAGGCTCGTTATGCACCACTTGGTCTGTAATGACGTTACGGAAAGACTTCTGGCCACTACCGTTGAGTTCGAGCTTCCATAAAGAACTCTTCACTCTATCATCAACAGTATATGTCTGCGCCTTTTCTTTATTAGTCATGAAGTACAAGCCTTGCTTTTGGTGCTTGAGAAGCTCCGTGGTTATACGAGGGTCTGGTTCCATCTCTGCTAGATTCTCGGTCCTCTCTAGCGAGTCGAACATACCCAAAACGTCATTTCGGATCTCTTCCGTCGTACGAGCAGGTGCTTGTATACGACTAGTATAGGAGTATCCGGTTGGTCTTTGAGTGATGGGAATCATTTTTACCGCTTCCTGTGGATTGAAATACTGGATGCCGGCTTCATGGAAGAGAGGGGGCCGCAGCCAGATTTGCTTCTGGGAAAGAAACCTGCCCACTTGCACAGCATATTTCTTTGGCCCATATAAATTAAGATCCAGATCATACTTGCAGGATGTACTTGTACCTGGGGGCAAATCACCAGGTTTCTTCGGTCTAGCCAGAATGCGGCAAACAGTGCGAACTCGACATTTTGAGTCCAGAACAGACGCAAGGCCGAGGGAGGTGCTTACATCTACACATCCGATGATCCCACGCGTGCTGTCGACAGCATGAATAATGGTAGTTCTCTGATCTTCTTCACGCCGTCTTAATATTATCTTAACCTGAGGCCACATGCTCTCGGACAAAGCTCGTTGCCCGTCTTTGTGCTTCGGCACCCGGTGTGCGCTGATAGACGCCCCTTGAACACGGCCATAACAAACCTCTAGATCGTCGGAATTACCAACAATCGTGAGATCGTCATCAGCTATATCAGGTCAGCTAATTTATGAATAAACTATAGAAATTACAAACAAACCTTCAAGGTTAACAACACTAGATTTACTTTCATCCTTCTGTCCAATCTGTTGCTGCTCCCTCACGTAATTCCCCAACACATTAAAGCCGCTGCCGATTCTTCCCGCGCTCTCTCGACCAAGGTCATGAATCTTCTGTCGTTTAATGGGCTGAGTTTGGCTCCGGTCAGCTACATTATGCATGCGCTCAACCATAGCTCCCATCCCCGACCTGTTCGTACTGTTGATGTATTGTACCTGCGTTGGGTGCGCATGGGAAGCAGAGGGACTGTCAAACTGAAAGTTTAAGCCTTGGGGAGTTTGACCAAACGCCGTATGCTGCGGTCTCTGTTGTTGTCGCATTTCTTGATATCCTCCTCTGGGGTCAAGGAGGGCAGCGGGATTGTACTGAGGAGCGCGGATAGTACCGGTAGAAGACGATGCGCCTATGATACCACCGGAATGGGCGTGAGAACTAGGGCTTGCAGACGGCTGCACAGGAAGTTGAGAAGGACGCGATCTCGAGGGTTCGGGTTCTGGACTTCCTGTTGAGAAGCGAGACATGGAAGAATTGTGGAGGGGCAAATCGCCGCCATAACCCCAGTTCGCCATGTTCCTGGTATCCATAGCAAGATGCTCAGACTATTGTGGCATGTAATTAAGGGGTGATATGGGGAATCTCGAAGGTTGGGTAATGTCGAGGGACGGCATGGAGAACTGGTTTTGAGGTGAATGCGATCAAAAGCGAAGCAGGTACGAAGGCAGCGGGTATGATTTGTAATTCAAGGCGAATAACTGTCCTGCCTGTCCTGTATTGCGCCTGCGCGTTTCATTCGGGTCGGCGTGTTGGTTCCATTTTGTAGTCGCCTTTGTAATAAATAATCAGGTCGCCTTCCCTTCAGCAGGCAAGAGCCGCCCCGCCGCCTCTTCCGCTCCACCCCTCCATCAATGACGCCTTGCTGTTAAAAAGAAATCTGACAGAAACCACAGGGGTGAGGAACGTAAAGTATATGATTACAGTTGATAGCGGGAGCTTGACTTAAAGATTGTAAAGAGTTTAAACTATAATCATGAAAGGTAGTTGGCAGGCTCGATGCAATGCTGTATGGTAAGGCCTCACAAGCTTGGCCAGAGCATCACGCTTCAGTACAGTGGTTTTAATTAACCCAAGGAGGCTTGGACGTCATAGATATGTTTCCTACAGCGGTGGGAGATGGGTTATGATAGTTTTCACTTTCTTTACCTACCATTTATGACATTCTTATGGGGAAATTGTAGAAAATGTGACCGCCCCTATCATTTAGGGCAAAACCATGTCCAAAAAAAAACGAATCGATATTCCGCTTTCGAGCTAACTACTCTCGAGTCTAGTCCTGTATAATATATAAAAATTCCTCTTCTACAAACGCCATGTGACCGAGTGTTCCCCATGATAATACACCAAAATATTATTACATCCGCCACAGTCTAGCACCATGTGAACACTGGATTTTTGCTTTTGACCGTCTCCAACCTTTCTACAATTACCTTCCGGCGGTTTCCTTCCATTCCTTCTGCAGCTGCATATCCAAGATCACCCTCTAGATCATCCCCATCGTAGAACATACCTCCGCGTGCTCTATTCGAAAATGAAAATCTTCTCACATGAGGTTGAGTATAGGCTTGTGATCTTGAGGGCTCATCATAGCTCATCCGGTTCCTCGCATGCTGAGTTGGAGGTCGCTCCACGAACTTGACCTGGCCAGTCTTCGAGGGACCGTCGAATTGTGGTCCAGCATTCATACTAGTAGCTGGCGATATCGGTGATGTGGGTACGTCTTCGCTAGCACGCGGAGTTCCAAGCTCAAATCTGTTGGGGTTCGGAAGGTCTGCAGGAGGAGGAGATAGACCCAGTAGATCTGGTTGCGGGGCTGAAGCATTGGCAGTACTAATGTCCATCTCCTCGTCGATATCTCTATGCAGACCTATATCGTTTCGTCGACGCATTTCAGCAGACGGTACTCTCATCGGTGTTGCAATAGGGATGTCAACTAAATCATCCCAGACACAAACACGGGCTCGCCTAGTAAGTTCCAACGGCCCGTGATCAATTGTCTTAAGAGTTTCAACTACATTCCAAGCCTGGCCTTTCATAACTGCAATTTGACGGAGAAACATTCGCTCCTGGAAGTCATCGTCCTGGCTGAAAATTTTCCGTAACTCTACTTGGGTTTCACTCCACCATTGTTTGGAGGTAAGAAGTGGTAAAAAGTGATCTCTAGTCTTTTGGGTGAATGGTTGTCCAATAAGAGACACTGGCAGAAAGAGCCACCCAAAAGGAAAACTTCGCCATGCGTCTGGGTGCTTCCAAGGCCATGAGAGACTGTTATCAATAGCTCCAATTGACATTGTAGGGCCATTAGTATTTGACGGATTGTTAGACCTGCTTGCGGCATTCATTGGTTGTTGGAGTCGATATGGTTGCGAGTCAGGATTGCTATCGGAAGTTGGAATGAGTCGTGGAGAAGGTTCTTCATAACGGCCATTCAGTTTGGGTGGTTCAGAAACAATAGAGACATCCTCGTTTTCCCAATCCACTTTAATCATCCAGTTATCGAGCCCTCTATCGGTATTACGCATGATGTAATCTAGGATAACTAACTTCTCAAGCTCCTCCCTAAAAGACTGCTGTAATGAATCAGTCCAGATGAACCGCCTGGGAGATTGTTCCCCAGATGCAAGTGGGTTTCTCTCCTCTTCATCATCTTCATCGATTGCCGTGCCCGGTCGGCAGGTATCCTTCCAACCTTTGGATGTTCTTTTTGAGTCGCTAGGGGTATAAGGTCCACTACGGTCTGGCCAAGGATGTTCTCGAAGGAATATGTTTGCGTCTTTGAATCCCTTCAGGAAGACCTGGAAACTTCCAACTTTCGGGGGGAATGGCTTTTTTTTCCTGTAAAAGTTCCTCCTGGCCCAGAAGTCATAATGGAATGACTTTGATGATAGATGTACAATATCTGTATATGGCACCAGATTTGTTCGTAGTCTGCAGTCTAGAGTATAGGCGGCAGCTTCTGACACATAACTGAGGTTAGGAATAAGGCAAGCGCGTCCAAAAAAACATGGAAACAAATTACGATGTATCCATTTGTTCCATTTTGGATTTCCTGCAGCGTATGGTTCCTCATCCTTAGGCTTGAACACCCCAACCACCTTACCTTCACTATTCCTGGCAAAATAGCTTCCCGAACTACCCTGTGTGATCATCTTGGGATGCATCCCTTGCTCAATAGCAACTCTGACACTCTCCACCACCGTCTCGAATTCTCCCTTTGTCATCCGATTTGAATCTGCTTCAGAGGCAAGAGCTTCAGCAGTAATAGGCTGAACTCCATCAGGGGCTTGGAAAACCGAATAGTGAATTTCTAGCCTCTCCTCCTCTGGCGTTCTGCCCTTCACTTTGCTTATCTTGAACTTGGATGCAATCTCATCCGCCCATCTCTGCAGTCTTGCATTGATTGCATCGATATCCACGCTGGAGGAGCTACTTCGCAATCGTCTTGTTTTCCGTGACTTCTTTGGGGAGGTTTCGCCCTCGGATGTCATACCACCACGTGGTCGCGGTTGAGTTATGGGCGCATAGCGAGGAGCAGATGCATTTTGTAAGGATGCATAGCTGTTCTGAAGGTCATCATCTGAATCCGACGCGGCGATTCTTTCATAGCCCGTTGTTGGAGGCCTGCTCTTGGGCATATTGTTGATTTCCAGTTACTTGATACTCAACATAATGATTTGAAAACGTTAGAACTTGATTTTGTAAAGGTGGCAGAGCTGGAAGAGCAACGTTATGCTTGGTACGACGTGTGCTGAATGTGCTAATCTGTCGTCTCCGTCTCTAGGAGGTACGGCACCTTGCACGAGTTTTGTCTTGGCAAGGCAGGGAATCCGGCAGCGCAAGGCTGTAAGATAATCCATTTAATTGAGTACATATTGAAGTAATTCGGAGATGTTGATTCGTAACAAAGCAAATATGCAATCAA
>Ga0247809_1001044_pt1 | contig 12345 bp, 11 predicted proteins | sample UWRJL104311B1_FD_180951 | JGI IMG/M metagenome (GOLD analysis project Ga0247809, IMG submission 180951) | Plant litter microbial communities from Arlington Agricultural Research Station in Wisconsin, United States - UWRJ-L104-311B-1 | ecosystem: Environmental > Terrestrial > Plant litter >...
TACAACGCCAAGGCACCGGACACGGTGAGCACGGCGGCGGCAATGCCGAACAGCCAGATATCGAGCGATGCCGACAGCGATTTGAGAATGAAGGCAGGAAAGGCGATCAGCAGTAAGCTCATGATGCTGAAGCCCAGCGCTTGACCGAAATACACTGCGCGTTTGACGCCGACCGCACGGGCGTTCAAACCCACTAGAAAATCCGTGCCGCCCCAAAGCACGGCAGCCAGTAAACCCATCAATACGTCCATGCTATGTCCTTATGGGTGCGCGCTGCGGACGTTAGAGGCCTTCCAGCGTCTGCGTGTCCCAGCGTTGGGCCTTAATGGCCTGATAGAGCATTGCGATGGTCAGTGGCAGTTTGTCGCCACGTCCCTGGGCTTTACTTTTGAGGAACACATCGTAGCCTTCGGGTTGGAAGTGGTGATAGGTGTCGTAATCGATGGAGAGGTTTCAAAGTGTTAGATACATGCCCGCACCACAACCTGCCTAACTCGCTATGTGTTGGGTAAACGAGCTGGTTTCAGGCGTTCGCCGAGGTCAGTAAGCAGTCATGCAATACGCGGTAGGAGGGACGCTGTTTTTCTAGCCATGAAGCTAATATTCCTTCACTTCTGAGGTGATAGCGCCAGAGTAATTGCAGTTGTGCGCGCCGTTTCAGATGCGGTATCTGCGTTATTGGCTTTCCAGTGCCTGTGTATCCCAGCGTTGGGCTTTGATGGCTTGATAGAGCATGCCGATTGTCAGCGGAATTTTGTCGCCGCGACCCTTTGCCCTTCGCTTGAGATGCATATCAAACCCTTCCGGCTGAAAGTAGCGATAGGCGTCGTAGTCGATGAAGTCGATCGCGAACTGTTCTTCCAGAGCTTCTATCAAATGCCGCGCATCGGCGCCGTCGCAGCCCAGGTCGAAATTGATCGAGGTGGTGAGGCTGATGGTTTTGCGTTCGGGCAGGCCGAGTACTTCGTGCAGCACCTGCATGAGCAGGTGCATGGTGTGGTCGTCGGGGAAGTTGGGGGCGAGGTTCATGATGGCCTCCAGTTGGAGAAAAGTGGCGTTGATACGCTCAGCGCCTCCTTTCAAATAACGAGCGGTTGGGTCGATCCGTCGGAGAGCTTTTGTAGCATTCGAAACCTGGTGGTGGGCCTAATCACGGCCATTGTTGTCTAGCATGCAGTACCCGTATTACTTCTACCGTTTGTGGCAAGGCCGCATAGACCATAACGTAATTTGGTGTGGCGACTATTTCATGAGTGCCATGGATTCTGCCCTTTTTATAAAGCTTTGGTTGCTGGCGTGCTTGCTCTGCTTTGAATTCGAAGACTTCGTCTAAAGCAATTGCCGCGTAAGGGTTGTCCTGGCAAATGTAATTCATGATGTTGTCCCGGTCAGTCAGCGCCGAGGGGCGCCAAACAACCCGCATTAGCGCGTCCGTCGACGTATGGCATCACGTTTTGCAGCAAAGATTCGGCGTGCCTCTTCGTCGCTCACGCTTGGTCGGGGATCATCAATGCTGGCCTGAACCTGCTTCCTGAACCACTCCTCATAAGCAGCTGCTTCATGAGCATGCTTCATTGCGTCGGAACGGTCCGGGCGCGAATAGGTTTTTATTTGGAGGGGGTCATAACCCGATGCATCGACATCGAAATGATTGATGCCTATTCCTTGTAAATAGATCACTAGCGTTTCAAGTTTTTTAAATAGGCGAATTTGTTGGCTGCGTTGCGCTACCAGGGAATGTGTTTGTGATCCATGTTCAATCTGTATCGCCCACCCACCCTCTTTGGCGGAGATGTGTGCGGCGTTAACGGCGCCGTTTTCAACCAGTTTGACAAGCGTGCTGTGATCAATCGTTTCGGTTGTCATAAAAAGGAGCCCGTGGCTGATCAGTGGCTCACATGCTACGCAATCAATAATAGTTTGCAATCTTTTGCCTCCATTAGGGATGTAGGAATTAGTATCCTTTTTCGTGGGCAGCCAGCTCACAGTGAAGTTGGCTGCCCGGTGATAAGGGTGTCTTAGGTTGGTGCTTTCCAGCCCATCATGCGTTGCTGGGCGACTTGCATCAGGTCGAAGCCGTCCTGAGTCAGCAGGTAAAGCGCGTGGGTGATGTGGGGAATGTCTTCGACGTCGCCGTGTTTGAAGCAAATGCAGTGCAGGGTTCTCAGGAGGTCGCTGGAGGCTCGGATTCGCTGCATGGCAGCTTCGAGGATGTCCTGGGGGTTGGCCTCTGTGTCGATGATCAGGGGCGGGGAATCGGTGAGGTTGGTTTGCAGGGGGCGGTAGCGATCGATTGTGAGCGGATTACATGTCTTCATTTTATGTAGTCTCAGATGCATCAGAAGGAACCGCCGCCATCGTGACCAAGCGATGGGAGGCGGACTGTGTTCGGGTTGGTCAACCGGTGAGACCACACGCAAACCCGGCACGTCCGAAGACGTCCCAAACACAGCCGCCATAAAACGTACTGACGCAAAAGCGTCGGCAGCATACAACGGGTGCGTGCGTGGATCTAATTCGGGTGACCAAGCCCGAGCCGCTGATTTGGCAGCGACGGTCATGACTATAGGTGTGAGCCGCCGGGCAGCGATAGACGACAAGGGATCTGAAGCTGTAGGACCGGGATGAAGCTTTGATAGGGCGTTGCCTACAGACTTATCTCTAGCCGAAATATCTCTCGTTTGGTGGCATTCAGGTCCACCGCGTTATCGTTCATCGCGGGCAAGCCCGGCTCCCACAGGGATTCTCATCCGAGCATTAACCAGCGGTAATTTTCGGCAGTCTTTGCCGGGCAATTTCGAGCAGTTCGTTGCCATCCTGGGTCAGCAGGTACAACGCGTTGACGATGTTGGGGATGTCGGCTGTATCGGCTTGTTTGAAGCACAGGCAATAGAGGGTTTCGAGCAGGCCGGTGGCGGCGCGGATGCGTTGTCGGGCGGCGTCGAGAATTTCGTGAGGATCTGCGTCAGTGTCGATGACCAGCACCGGCGTTTCGCTGTAGCTGGATTTGAGTGGGCGATAGCGGTCTTGCATGAGGTCCGTCCTGTTTTCAGCGGCGCGGCAAACTATAGAGGTGCGCATCAGGGCGTCGCAATACAGCGCAAATGGACGGGTTTTGTAGGGGGTTTATCGTCGATGTCGCCTTTTGCCTACGTGTCCCCCGAGTTTTTTCCTGCCATACCCTTAGGGGGCGAATTTCCTACGAGCTTGTCAGGCGCAACGCTTCAAACCTCAGTAACGTGCGCGCCAGAATTTGTAGGACATTTCGAAAACGGCGAAGCGCTGGATGAACCGAGTCTGAAGCAGCGACTGGGTGTTCAGGATTTTCACCCGTGAAATAACCCGGTTCATACTGTATGGGCGAGCAAGAGCCGGGTGTTTCAGGAGAAAAGGTTGAACGAGTAACTGCGGGTGGCCGTGTGGGTGCCGTAGCCACTTGACCCGCCGTTGTCAGGAAGTTCGCCAGGCCTGTTGGGTGGAACACTCCAGGGTGTCGCATGTAGCGAGTATCGGTGGCTCTGCGGGAGGCCCGTCGCAGGCACTCAGCAGCAGGGAAATCAGGATCAGCGCAATTGCAACAATCGGTTTGTGAAACATGGTCGTTCCTTGTTCAAATGCCGCGCCCATCAGGCGTCCTGCCGTGATGTGAAGTGCGCGGACGGTTGTTGTGCGAGAAAGACCTTACCGTCAGATTGAGCGGTACCGCGAGGAACAAAGTGTTTCGTTTGTTTCATCCTGTGGCAAAGCCCCATGGGACGACGCGGTATCATCCCGTATCGTTTTGGTCCCCGACCTTTTCTCGACTCGCGGCGTTTGCCAGCTAGGCTTTGGGCTTCGCAGCGGTCAACGGAGTGACAGCTTATGCACAACACCCTGGAACAGGTTTTCGGTTATCCACAGTTTCGACCGGGTCAGGAGGCGGCAATCAGCGCGGTGCTGGCCGGGCGTTCGGCGGCGGCGATTTTCCCCACCGGTTCCGGTAAGTCCATTTGCTATCAATTACCGGCCTTGTTGCTGCCGCACCTGACGCTGGTGGTCTCGCCGTTGCTCGCGCTGATGCAGGATCAACTGGCGTTCCTGCAACGCCACGGCATCGCGGCGGGCAGTATCGATTCGGCGCAGAGCCGCGACGCCGCCAGTGATGTGATGGCTCGGGCCAAGTCCGGTGAGTTGAAGATTTTGATGATCTCGGTGGAGCGTCTGAAAAACGAGCGTTTCCGTAATTTCCTGCAGCAAGTCCCCATCTCGCTACTGGTGGTGGACGAGGCGCACTGCATCTCCGAGTGGGGCCATAACTTCCGTCCCGATTACCTCAAGCTGCCCGACTACCAGCGCCAGTTCAATATTCCGCAGGCGCTGCTGCTGACCGCTACCGCGACGCCCAAGGTTATCGCGGACATGGAAGCCAGGTTCGCCATCGCCCCGGAAGATGTAGTGACCACTGGTTTCTACCGGCCGAACCTCAACTTGTTGGTCGAACCCGTACGCGGTCAGGACAAGCGACGACGTCTGGTCGAATGGATGAGCGAGCGCCCCGGTCAGCCGAGCATCGTCTACGTCACCCTGCAAAAAACCGCTGAGCACATCGCCGAACACTTGGGGCGCAACGGTATTCAAGCCGAGGCCTATCACGCCGGTTTGCCCCACGAACAACGCGAAGCCATCCAGAAACGATTCATGGCCGGACAGTCCAATTGTATCGTCGCCACCATCGCGTTTGGCATGGGTATCGACAAGAGCGACATCCGCAACGTCGTGCACTTCGACTTACCCAAGTCCATTGAAAACTACAGCCAGGAAATCGGCCGTGCCGGACGTGACGGGCAACCCTCCGACTGCTTGGTATTGGCCAACCGTGACAGCCTCAACGTGCTGGAAAACTTCGTCTACGGCGACACGCCCGAGCTGGACGGTATTCGCTGTGTGCTCGATGAAATGCTCGCCGCTGCGCCTGAGGGGCAGTGGGAGTTTTTGTTGGGGCCGTTAGCCGATCAAAGCAACATTCGCCAATTGCCGCTAAAGACCTTGCTGGTCCAACTGGAGTTGCGCGGCTTGATCGCCCCGCGTTACGCCTATTACGCCGAATACCGGTTCAAGTATTTGCAGGAACCGGAAGCCTTGCTCGCGCGCTTCGAGGGTGAGCGCAAGGACTTTGTCGCCGCCATCATCCAGACCTCCAGTCGCGCACGAACCTGGGCTACGGTGAATTTCGACGCCTTGTACGAGCAATATCAGGCCGAACGCAATCGGGTGGTCAAGGCACTGGATTACTTTCAGGAAAAGGGTTGGGTCGAGCTTGAAAGCAAGCAGATGACCGAGGTCTACAGTCTGCTGCAAACGGACTTCGACAGTCAGGCGTTGAGTGCCGAGCTGCACGCTTACTTCACCCAACACGAACGTACAGAAATTGCGCGGATTCACGCGATGCTGGACTTGTTCTCCACCGACCACTGCCTGGGTTATCGCCTGGCCGAATATTTCGGTGACGAAAACGCACCTCGGCAATGCGGGCATTGTTCGGTGTGTTATGGGCATGTGGCGCGGCTGCCTGCGCCGCCGGAATTGCCGGCGCTTGTGGATAAAAATTTCGAAGCACTGTGCGGTGAATTTATCCATAGGCATGAACAGCACACGGGTAACGTTCCGTCGGCTGAGCGCGTGACTCGGTTCCTCTGTGGGATCAGTGTGCCGCTGTTTACCAAGCTGAAGGCGCGGACTATTTCAGGGTATGCGGTGTTGGAAGATTATCCGTACGGCGAGGTACGCGGTTGGGCCGAGGCTCATCTGTGAAGTTGAAGTACGACCGTTTCCACAGCGGTCGTTCAAACATCTTCATGAGGTTCACCGTAAGCGTCGGCCAATAGCGACTGGGCTTGTTGCTCGAGAAAGTCGAAGACCTCCTCCTGAATCGATCCTTGGTATTGCTTGCGGCGGCCTTTGGAAACAATGCCGTTTTGATCCAGGCACTGCATGACTAACCTGGATAAAAGATTGCCTCGAACGTCGTAGTTTTCGTTCACAACCTTCACGAGTGTATCGAACCGCTGAAGAAAGTCGGTTCCCTCTCTCAGCTCTACCTCGAGGGCCCGTTTAGCCATTTCCATTGTGAAGGCTACGCAATCGGTGGCATCCCAGTAGCGATAGATGCTGGCGTCACCAATGAAGTTGAAGCTCATTGTTTGCGCATCAATCCAGCGAACATCCCAGAATTCACGAACGGGCTTTGAGAAAGATTGCAGCGCTTCCAGATAATGTTGTTCTTCGCGCTTCATAGCGACCGAAACAGGTAGCAAGAGACCGTTTTCGAGAGCGCCGCTTCGGCACAGAGCCAAGTGGATGAGGAAGCGTGAAAGACGGCCATTGCCGTCCATGAACGGGTGCAGAAAGACGAAGCCAGAAGAGGCGATGCCTGCGGCCACAAGAGGATCGAGTTGCTCTGGCGCTCTGTTGGCGAACGTCATCAACTCTTCCATCAATTCACGACAGAGCCCTGGGGCCGGCGGCACGTAGGTCACGCCAGCTGCGCCGCGAAACGAATTGCTCAGGTGATTCTGTTCGTGACGGAATGCGGCTGCACGATCAAAGGGATTAGAGATCGCACTATTTTGTAACGCGACAAGATAATCTTCGGTAAGCGGCTGACGCTCATGTGCCTGGCGGAGCAGTTGTACGAATCGCTGTGCTTTCTGCTCGCTGGGAGCTTCCTTCTCGATGGCAAACGAGTTTTCGGTTTCGCTCAGGTACGCCCAATTGATCGCCCGATCCATCATCTCTTTTGGAAGGGCGCCAATAAAGGCTCTTGATCGACCCAGAATGTCATAGTCGAGCAAGGTCTGAATCTCTGTTGTGCGTTCGACTGTCGCGCAATATCGAAGTGTGCCAAGTCCATTGAAGTCGACTCGCCAACGCGAGTTTCGTACCGATGGCCCGGTGATGTAGTTGTCCGGGGCAAATAGAAAAGTAGCGGTACCGCGAGGATTATCGGGATAGTCCAGGTGCTGACCGGTGAAAAACTCCCAGAGGAAACAGATTTTACGTAGGTAAGCGCTACTGGGAGCCTTGGTAATGGCTTCGACCAGTATTTGGCCATCAATATGAGGGAGTGCCTGAGCCAGAATGGCGAGATTGACGCCCTCATGTTTTAGGGCAAATATGATGTGAGCCAGATAGTCATCTTCCGCTGGCGCAACGCTCTGCGGTACTGACAATGCACCGCCGATTTTCTCCAGGCGGGTAACCGGCTGGATGATCGCTGGCCGCTTCACCTCGATAGCTTTCAGATCCAGCGCATCAATCAAATGGGCGTAGCCCACTCGGTTTCCCATCGGCAGTTCCCCCGTCCGGATAGATTTTTTTTACCACGCCAAGTTTTTTTTTAAAATCGGCGAAGCTGGCAAGAAAATTTTAACCTGATTCAAGCTGTTGGCTAGCGCTCATTTCACTCCTATTGAGTACTTCCAGAGTTCTGTATCCCAAAGGACTCGGACTTCTGCTGTGAGAATGGGGCTGCAATGGGTATCTCATCCATCCGCTGAATGTCGCTCATCACAGGAATAAATTTCAAAAACGCACGACGCCTGACTATGGTGGTGGCTGTCTTTGGATCGCCAACAAGAGAGCAAATCATGAGCCAGACGCCATTCAACATTCAGCGCGCCGCCGTCATCGGTGCAGGCACCATGGGCCGTGGCATTGTCATGTGTCTGGCGAACGCCGGGGTGCCGGTGCAGTGGGTGGATAACAATCCGCAGATGCTTGAACAGGCGTTGGCCACGGTAGCCGAAACCAACGCTCACAATGTGCGCCAAGGGCGCATTGATCAGGCCGAAGCTGACGCGCGCATTGCGCGAGTGACCGCAGCGGCGGACTACGCATCAATCCATGAAGTCGATCTGGTCATCGAAGCGGTCTACGAAAACCTCGAGCTGAAACAGAAAATATTTCGCGAACTGGATGGGCTGCTCAAACCCGAAGCGATTCTGGCTAGCAACACGTCGGCGCTGGATATCGATGCTATCGCTGCGGCAACTCGCCGTCCGCAGCAAGTGCTGGGCCTGCATTTTTTCAGCCCTGCACACATCATGAAACTGCTGGAAGTCGTCCGTGGCGCCCAGACTGCTCCGGCAGTATTAGATGCAGCGCTGGCACTGGGCAAACGCATGGGCAAGGTCAGTGTGGTGGCGGGTAACTGTGACGGTTTCATCGGCAACCGCATGCTCAATACCTACGTGCTCGAAGCACGCAAGATGCTGCTGGAGGGTGCTTATCCCTATCAGGTGGACGCGGCGCTGCAAGGTTTCGGTTTCGCCATGGGGCCGTTCCGCATGTACGACGTGGTTGGCGTAGACCTGGGCTGGCGAGCTCGGGAACTGGCGGGCACAGGGCAGGATGCGCCGGAGGTTCAGGTGGACAACCGGCTGTGCGAACTTGGACGTTTCGGTCAGAAGAATGGCAACGGCTATTACCACTACGAACCGGGCAGTCGTCAGGCCGAGCACGATGTGGAAGTGGATGCGCTGGTGTTGCAGGTCAGCGAAGGATTGGGCTTCCAGCGTCGCGAGATCAGCGCTGAGGAGATTCTTGAGCGTTGCCTGCTGGCACTGGTCAACGAAGGGGCGAAAATCCTACAGGAAGGCATTGCCGCCTCTGCGCACGACATCGATCTGGTGTACCTCAATGGTTATGGGTTCCCGGCGGCGAAGGGTGGGCCAATGGCGTGGGCGGATCAGCAAGGCTTGGCCGACATTCATCAGCGCTTGATGGCGCTGGAAACCCGGCAGGGTGATCACTGGCGTCCGGCACACTTGATTGGCGAATTGGCAGAGGTGGGTAAAGGGTTTGCGGATCGGTAGACTTCAGCCACTTCAAGACGAGAACTGCGCATGAATCAACGCACGGACTACCCACACTTCCAGCCCATCACCACCCGCTGGCACGACAACGACGCCTACGGTCACGTCAACAACGTCACCTACTACAGCTTCTTCGACACGGCGGTGAACACTTACCTGATCGAAGTCGGTGGCCTGGATATCCATGACGGCGAGGTGGTGGGTTTTGTCGTGAGTTCGGCGTGCGATTACTTTGCTTCCATCGCCTTTCCGGACCGGATCGAAATCGGCCTGCGGGTTGGCAAGCTCGGTAATAGCTCGGTGCAATATGAGTTGGCCGTGTTCAAACAAGGGGAAGGTGAAGCCTGTGCGGTGGGGCGCTTCGTGCATGTCTTTGTCGATCGTGCTTCGAATCGGCCCGTCTCGATTCCGGCCCGATTGCGTGGTGCGCTGGAACGCCTGGTGATTTAAACGGGGCAAAAAAATCGCAGCCCTTGGGCTGCGATTTTTTGACTACCTGCTAACGAGGCGATGGAAGCCTCAGTGGCGATAGTATTTGTGTTTGTGCTTGCGATGGCCATAGGCATGGCCACGACCTGGATGGCCATCACGGTAGTAACGACGATCATCATGGCCACGATAGGAGCGATGATCATTGTCGCCGTCATCGTCATCGTATTTATTGCCCATGTAGTTACCCAGCGCGCCACCGGCACCGCCGCCTGCTGCAGCGCCGATCAGGCTGCCTGTGGTCCCGCCCATATTGCGACCGACCACGTTACCGCCTGCCGCGCCCAGCGCACCACCGATGGCGGCTTCGCCACGGCTGTGTTTGTCTGCGCCGACTGCGCTACCACCCGCGCCGCCCAGGGCCGCGCCAATGGTGGAACCGGTACTGCCGCCTAACGACTGACCGACGACCGAGCCCAGAACCCCGCCCAATGCGCCGCCCACACCGGCTTCGGTGTTGCCGCCAGCAGAAGCAATGCCACTGAACAAGCCAAGGGACAACAAGAGAATCGAGGAGAACTTCATGGAGGAATCTCAAGGGGATGACGACGCGATCCTGAGGCTGTGTCGGAGGTGTGACAATCGAAATCCGACGAGTAACACGACTTGTGCACAATTCTATAAGTTACTGTTTTATAGACGGAACTTAACTGTTTTTTGCTGGTCTTTAGTTACTTAAGACAGGCCGTTTCTATACAGGAACGGCCTTTTTTGTGGGCGATTGGAAAGTGATTGATCCGGAATATTTGATGATCGTTCCCACGCTCCGCGTGGAAATGCAGTCAGGGACGCTCCGCGTCCCAAAGCGTGACGCGGAGCATCACAGGAGGCGTTCCCACGCAGAGCGTGGGAACGATCACGCCGCCCTAAGCCGACTTGGCCAAAATCAGCCCGGTCTCACTCGCCATTTCCAATCGGATCGCCACGAACTTTGATGTCGGTGTGTGGCTGCCATCCCCGATGCTTTCCAGCGGCACCAGCGGATTCACTTCCGGGTAGTAAGCCGCCGCTTGTCCCGCAGGAATATCAAACGCCAGCAGCGTGAAGCCCTTCACCCGACGCTCACGCCCGTCATCCCAGATCGAAACGATGTCGGCTTTCTGCCCCGGTTTGAAGCCCAGCCGAATGATGTCGGCTTCGTTCACAAACAACACATCGCGCTGACCCTTCACGCCACGGTAACGGTCGTCGAGACCATAAATCGTGGTGTTGTACTGATCGTGGGAACGCATCGATTGCATGATCAAATCCGGCAGCATGCCGGTAGCGCGCGTGCGCTCATGAACCAAGTCTTCAGGCAGGGCGTTGGGACGGAAATTGGCCCGGCCTGACGGCGTGTTCCATTTACGCGCACCGGCACTGTTGCCGAGATAGAAACCGCCCGGATTCTTTACCTTCTCATTGAAGTCCCGAAAGCCCGGAATCGTGTCGGCGATCAGATCGCGGATGCGGCTGTAATCGGCCACCAGCCAGTTCCAGTTCACCGGATTGCTGCCCAGGGTCGCGGCAGCGATACCGGCAATGATCGACGGCTCCGAGCGCATCTGGTTCGACAGTGGCTGCAATTGGCCGTTGGAGGCGTGGACCATGCTGAACGAATCTTCCACGGTCACCGCTTGCGGGCCTTCGGTTTGTATATCGATGTCGGTGCGGCCCAGGCACGGCAGGATCAATGCGTCTTTACCATGAGCCAAATGGCTGCGGTTGAGCTTGGTGCTGATCTGCACGGTCAGGTCGCAATTGCTCAACGCCTGGAAGGTGCGCGAGCTGTCCGGAGTGGCTTGGGCAAAGTTGCCTCCCAGGCCGATGAAGACTTTCGCACGACCGTCGGCCATGGCGTGGATCGCTTCGATCACGTTGTGACCATTGTCACGCGGTACCTTGAATTGGAAACGACGCTCCAGCGAATCGAGGAACGCCACCGGTGGACGCTCGTTGATGCCCATGGTCCGATCGCCCTGCACGTTGCTGTGGCCGCGCACGGGGCACAGACCCGCGCCTGGTCTGCCAATGTTGCCGCGCAGCAGCATCAGGTTGGCGACTTCCTGGATGGTCGACACCGAGTGGCGATGTTGGGTGATGCCCATCGCCCAGCACATGATCACGTTGTTGCTCTTGGCGTACATGCGCGCCGCTTGCTCGATCTCCATCAGGGGCAGACCAGACTGTTCGACGATCTGCTCCCACGGCGTATCGTCGACGGCGGCCAGGTATTCCAGCACGTTGGCGCAGTGTTCATTGAGGAAGTCGTGGTCGAACACGGCAGGTTCACCGGCTTTCTGCGCATTGCGTTCCCATTGCAGGAGGAACTTCGCCATGCCGCGCATGATTGCCATGTCGCCACCCAATGCCGGACGGAAGTACGCGGTGTTGGTTGGCCTGTCGCCATTGGTGAGCATTTCGATCGGGTGTTGCGGGTGCTGGAAGCGTTCCAGGCCGCGCTCTTTCAGCGGGTTGATGCACACCACCTGCGCACCACGCTTCACCGCTTCACGCAGCGGTTCGAGCATCCGCGGGTGGTTGGTGCCGGGGTTCTGGCCCCAGACGAAAATCGCATCCGCATGTTCGAAGTCGTCGAAAGTGACGGTGCCTTTGCCGACGCCGACACTTTGCGCTAACGCCACGCCGCTGGCTTCGTGACACATGTTCGAGCAGTCGGGGAAGTTGTTGGTGCCGTAAGTGCGCACGAACAGTTGATAGAGGTACGCCGCTTCGTTGCTGGCGCGGCCCGAAGTGTAGAACTCAGCCTGGTTCGGGCTCGACAGGCCCTGCAAATGCTTGGCGATCAAGGCGAACGCCGCTTCCCAGCTGATCGGCTTGTAGCGATCGGTTTCGGCGTCGTAGCACATCGGCTCGGTCAAACGGCCCTGGTACTCGAGCCAGTAATCACTTTGCTCCAGCAACGAGCTTACGCTGTGCCTGGCGAAAAATGCGCCATCGACACGGCGTTTGGTCGCTTCCCAGTTCACAGCTTTGGCGCCGTTCTCGCAGAACGCCACCATGC
>Ga0247809_1001046_pt1 | contig 12341 bp, 9 predicted proteins | sample UWRJL104311B1_FD_180951 | JGI IMG/M metagenome (GOLD analysis project Ga0247809, IMG submission 180951) | Plant litter microbial communities from Arlington Agricultural Research Station in Wisconsin, United States - UWRJ-L104-311B-1 | ecosystem: Environmental > Terrestrial > Plant litter >...
CGGTGTGGCGCCAATCGGTGCTACATTGGCAGGATTCGATCCGTTTGATCGATATATGCAAACACCTGTTTCACCTAAACTCAGTTCATCGATCAACCACCGAAAACTGACCATCATGAAAACCAAACTGCTGCCCGCCTCCTTCTTCGCGCTGACGCTGGGCCTCGCCGAAACCGGCAACGCCTGGCGCTTCGCCCACAATCTGTGGGCGCTGCCGCCGCTGGCCGGCGAAGTGCTGCAAGCGCTGGCGGTGCTGTCCTTCGTGCTGTTGCTCGCGCTGTACGCGCACAAATGGATCGCGCACCGCGCCGCCGCCGTGGCCGAGACGCGCGATCCGGTGCAATCGGCCTTCCTGGCGCTGATCCCGGAGGCGCTGATCCTGGTCGCGCTGGCGCTGCATCCTTACTGGCTGGAGGCCGCCACGCCGCTGTTCTGGATCGGCTCCGCCGCCAACGTGGCCTTCGGCGCCTGGCGCCTGGCCGCGCACTGGAACACCAGGCGCGACGCCGCCCAGATCGTGCCGCCGCTGTTCCTGCCCTACACCGCCAGTGTGCTGGTCAATGCGTTGGTGGCCGGCGCCTTCGGCTACATCGATTACGGCTGGATGCTGTTCGGCGCCGGCGCCATCTCGTGGCTGATCCTCGACTCGGCCATCACGCACCAGTTGATGACCGGCGGCCTGGCCGACAAGACCCGCAACTTCATGGGCATCTACAGCGCGCCGCCGGTGGTCGCGCTGGTGGCCTACCAAGTGCTGGCCGGCGCCGACGCCAACCCGGCGGTCACCTACGCGCTGGCCGGCTATGCGTTGCTGGTCTTCGCCGGACTGGCGTTCGCCATGCCGTGGCTGGCGCAACAGGACTTCGCGCCCGGCTACTGGGCCTACACCTTCGGCCTCGCCACGTTGGGCCAGGGCTTGATGCTGATGGTGGAGCACAGCCAAAGCCGCGTGCTGGAAGCCGTCGCCGGCGTGGTGTTCGCCGCCACGCTGCTGCTGGTGCTGTACGTGGCCTGGGGTTCGCTGCGGCTGCTGGCGCGCGGTAGTTATCTGCCGGCGGCGCCGGCCCCGCAGCCGGCGGCAAGCGCATGATGAAGACGGTGGCCCTGCTGCTGTTCCCCGGCGTGCAGTCGCTCGACGTCTCCGGCCCGATGGATGTCTTCGCCGAGGCCAACGACTACGTCGGCGCGGGCCTGGGTTATCGGCTGGTCACGATCGGCACCGCGCCCTACCCGATCCGCGCCTCCAACGGCCAGCGGCTGGGCGCGGACCTCGGCCTGGAGGAAGCCGGCGTCGATTACGATATCGTGCTGGTGGCCGGCGGCCCGCAACTGGCGCTGGCGCCGGAGCATCCGCGGCTATCCGACTGGCTGCGCGAGGTCGCGCGCAACGTGCCGCGCTACGGGTCGGTCTGCACCGGCGCCTTCCTGCTGGGCCGCGCCGGCCTGCTGGACGGCAAGCGCGCCACCACCCACTGGAGCGACGCCGGCCAGCTCGCCGCGCAATTCCCGCTCGCGCACATCGAGCATGACCGCATCCACGTGCGCGACGGCGCGCTGGTCACGTCGGCCGGCGTCACCGCCGGCATCGACCTGGCGCTGGCGCTGGTGGCGGAGGACCACGGCGCCGCCGTCGCGCTGGCGGTGGCCAAGCGCCTGCTGGTGCTGGCGCAGCGCCAGGGCGGCCAGTCGCAGTTCAGTCCCTATTTGTCGGAGGCGGTGGCGCCGGACGCGCTGGCGGCGGTGATCCAGCGCCATGTGATGGATCACCTGGCCGAATCGCTGTCGGTCGAGCATTTGGCCGAGGTGGCCGGCATGAGCGCGCGCAATTTCGCCCGCAAGTTCGTCGAGGAGATGGCCGTGACGCCGGCCGAATTCGTCCAGCGGGCCCGCATCGACGCCGCCCGCAACCTATTGGAGGGAAGCGAGCTGCCGCTCAAGACCATCGCCTGGCGCTGCGGCTTCGGCAGCGCGGCGCGCATGCGGCTGGTGTTCGCGCAGCGCTTCGGCGTCACGCCCAACCAGTACCGCGACGGCTTCAAGGTCGCTTAGAGGCCGTTGAGCGTGCGTTCCAGCAGGCCGAAATCGGCGGGTTTGACCAGGTGGAAGTCGAAGCCGGCGGCGGCGGTCTTTTGCCGGTCGCTGTCGGAACCGTAGCCGGTGTGCGCGATCAGCCGCGTGGTCGCCAGCAGCGGATCGGCGCGCATCATCCGCGCCAGCATATAGCCGTCGATGTTCGGTAGGCCGATGTCGAGGATGATGGCCTCGGGCCGATGGGCATGGGCCAGCTCCATGGCGCCGGCGGCGTCGTGCGCCACATGCACCTGATGTCCCATCGCCCGCAACAGTTCGCCCATCACCTCGGCCGAATCGATATTGTCGTCGACCAGCAGCAGCGTGCGCGCGCCCGGCGCCAGCGCCGGCGCGTCCGCCACCTGGGCCGTCTCCGGCGCCGCCGCCAGCGGCAGCTCGATGGTGAAGGCGCTGCCCTGGTCGATGCCGGCGCTGTCGGCGCTGACGCCGCCGCCGTGCATGCGCGCCAGCGTCGACACCAGCGACAGCCCGATGCCAAGACCGTCGTGGATGCGGTCCTGCGCCGAGGCGCCCTGCGCGAACATGTTAAAGATGCGCGGCAGGTTGTAGCTGGTGATGCCGATGCCGTTGTCGGACACGGTGATGCGCACCCGGTCCTCGCCGGGCAGCGTTACGGCCAGCCTTATCAGGCCGCCGCGATTGGTGAACTTGGCGGCGTTGTGCAGCAGGTTGCCGATCGCCTGAGCCATGCGCACCGGATCGGCGTGCAGCCAGATTTGCCCCGGCGGCACCTCCATCGTGAGGGTGTGCTCGCGCGACTGCATTAAAGGCGCCGCCGTCTCCAGCGCGGGCTCCAGCACCGCGTGCAGCTCCACCAACTGCGGCTGCAAAGTCAGCTTGCCTTCGGAAATGCGCGCCACATCCAGCAGGTCGTCGACGAGGCGCGAAAGATGGCTGACCTGGCGCACGATCACTTCGCGCGCCTTGGTGTGTATGTCGACTGCGCCGGCGGGCGCCTGTCCCATCAAGGCGACGGCGTTGCGGATCGGGCTCAATGGGTTGCGCAGTTCGTGCGCCAGCGTGGCCAGGAAGTCGTTCTTGTTTTCGTCGGCGGCGCGCAGCAGCTCTTCCATCTCCTTGCGATGCGTGATGTCGCTGGTGATGCGGGCGATGCGATACGGCGCATCGCTGGCGTTGCGCACCATGAACGCGCGGTCGCGCACCCAGCACACCGTGCCGTCGCCGCGCCGCACGCGGTATTCCTGTTCATAGGTCCCGCCCTGCTGCAACGCGCGCCATTGCGCCTCGACTTCGGCGCGGTCGTCGGGGTCGATGCTCTCGACCCAGTCGCCGGGCCGCTCCTGCAGCTGCGCCGCCGGACGGTCCCACATCGCTTCATAAGCCTTGCTGACGTACAGCAGCTCGTTGCTGTACAAGCCGAACATCCAGAACACGTCCTCGATATTGTCGGTCAGCTGGCGGAAGCGCTCCTCGCTGTTGCGCAAGTCGGTCTGCGTGCGCTGCAGGCGCAGCAACGCGTTGACGTTGGCCACCAGTTCGGCCGCCTCGATCGGCGCCGCGAGGTAATTGTCGGCGCCGCCCTCAAGGCCGCGGATCTTGTCGTCACGGCCGGTCAGCGCGGCCGATGTCTGCAACACCAGCACCAGCGAGGTGCCCGGGTCGGCCTTGATCTGGCGGCACACTTCGATGCCGTTGATGTCGGGTAGTTTGACGTCGAGCAGCACCAGGGCCGGCGTCAAACGCCGCGCCAGCGCCAGCGCGTCGGTGCCGTTGGCCGCCTCCGCCACCTGGAAGCCCGCGCCTTGCAGGATGCGCGTCTTCACATAGCGCGCGCCGTCGTTGTCGTCGACGTTGAGAATCAGAATATCGTGGTTGCTAACGGGCTTGTCCTTCATCATGAACTGTATCCTTCATCATCGGACTGCTGGAATTCGCGCGGCAGGCGCAGGGTAAAGGTGGAACCGGCGCCGGCCTCGCTCTGCACATCGACCGCGCCGCCGAGCAGCGTCGCCAGCTTGCGGCACAGCGGCAATCCCAGCCCGGTGCCTTTGACCCGGCGTTGCAGCGCGTGCTCCACCTGGCCGAACTCCTCGAAGATCAATTGCAGGTTGTCCGGGCTGATGCCGATGCCGGTGTCGCTGACGGCGAAGGTAACATAACCCGGGTGGTCGGCGTCGCGCATCTCGACCGTGACCGCGCCGGACTCGGTGAACTTCAACGCGTTCGAGATGAAGTTGCGCAGGATCTGCGCCACCTTGCCCTCGTCGGTCAGCACGGTGGGCGCGTCATCGGGCACCTTGAACACCAGCTCCACCTCGGGATTGATGGCCAATGGACGCAGCATGCCCTTCAAGGCGCTGAACAGCGTCGCCACCTCCACCGGCGCGATCGTCATTTCGACCTTGCCGGCCTCGATCTTGGCCAGATCCAGCAGGTCGTTGACCAATTCCGACAGGTCGGCCGCCGCCGCCGCGATGAAGCCGACCTGGCGTTCCTGCTCGACCGAGAGCTCGCCGTCCATGCGATCCAGCAGCAGCTTGGCCAGCGCGCGGATGGAGCTGAGCGGCGTGCGCAATTCATGGCTGGTGTTGGACAGGAAGCGCGATTTCATCTCGTCGGCCTTGCGCAGGCGCTCGGCCTTTTCCTCGATCTCGGCGTACAGCGCCACCACGCCGCGGTTGGTGTCCTCCAGCTCGCGCGTCAGCGACAGCAGGTCGTCCTGGCGCTCGCGCAGCTCGGCCAGCGCCGACGCCAGCTCGCGGTTCTGCTGCTGCATCTCCGAATAGGTGTTCTGCACCGGGCTGGCGGCCAGCTGCGCGCCGAGCCGGTTCAAGCCGGCGCCGTCGATGCGCTGGCCACCGGGGATTTCCTTGATCATCACCACGTTCAGGCCGGGTGTCGCGTCGTCCTGAACGCTGCAACCATCCATCAGCCGCCGCGCGGTGAGCACCGCGTTGTTCAGTTGCGCGGCGGGGGTTTCCACTTCGACCCCGGCCGCGAGCGGCGTCGCGCGCGCCGCCGCGCCGTCGGCGCGTATCGTCACCACCAGCACCTGCATGGCGCCTTGCAGCTCCAGCGCGAAATGCGCGCGCCCGCCGGACAGCCGGCCGTAGGCGCAGCGCGCCACTTCCGATACCGCCGTCGCCACCCGCACCTGGTCCTGCACGCCGAATCCCAGCAAGGCCGAGATCTGGCGCGCGCGCTGGCGCACCATCACCACGTCCGGATCGCTGTCGATGCCGACCTGCAGGATGCGGGTCGCGCCGCTCATGCGGCCTCCGGACAACGCTGCACCAGCACGCTGGCGTCGTCGCGGCCGCGCGCGAAATCGCGCAGCAGCACGGCGGCGATGATCGACGGGTCGCAGGCGACCAGGCCGGGATACTGATCCAGATCCCACTGGGTGGTGATGCCGTCGCTGGCTAAAATCACCAGCGCGCCGGGCGCGCACGGCAGCATGAACTCTTGCACCTTGCGCATATTGTGGCCGACGATGCCGTTGTGCGACACCAGCTGGCGCCGTGGTCCGCCGTCGACGATGCAGGCGCCGATGTTGCCGACGCCGGCGAAGCGCAGCTCGCGCGCCTCCGGGTCCAGCAACGCCACCGCCATCGCCGCGCCGCGCGTCGCGCGCAGCGCGGTGTGGCAAACCTCCATCTGTTCGGCCGGGCGCAGGCTCGGTTGCAGCGTCATCGCATGGATCGCCGCCGACGACGCCTCGGCCGCCTCCGGCCCGTGCCCCAAGCCGTCCGCCATCAACAGCGTGATCTCGCGCCGCAGCCGCGCCACCGCCCAAGCGTCGCCGCTCTCGGTCTCGCCGGCCAGCGGCAGGCATACGCCGCCGGACTGCAACTGCTTGTCCGGCGGCGCGCCGGCCCACAGCCGCATGAAGAACACCGCGCCCTTGCCGCGCGGCGCGTAGACGTCGAATTGATCCGACAAGCGGCGCAGCGCGCCCAGGCCCGAGCCGGCGGTGCCGGTGCTGGACACGCCGTCGCGCAGCGCCGCCGCGAGATTGGCGATGCCGGGACCGCGGTCGTAACCCAGCACGTCGATGCCGCGGGCGTCGCCGCCGTAGACATGCGACAGCTGGATCCGGCCCTCGCCGGCGTGCTTGAGCATATTGGTGGCCAGCTCGGTGACCACGATGGACAACTGGCCGGCGCGGGTGTCGTCAAAGCCCTGTCCCTGCGCCATGCGCTGCGCCACCCGGCGCGCGGCGGCGATATCGCTGGCATGTGTGATGCCCACCCACGTCGGGGTGTCCAGCGAACTGATTATTTTTTCCATTTGATGATAGCTACCGCAGTGCCCTCGCCTCCACGTGAATCGATGTCGAATTCGTCGACCAATCGTTTGGCGCCGCCCAGGCCCAGGCCCAAGCCGCCGCCGCTGGTGAAGCCGTCGCGCAGCGCCTGCTCGATGTCGACGATGCCGGGGCCGTCGTCGGCGAACACCAGCCGCAGGCCGCGCCGCACACCGTCGGACAGCATCTGCGCCAGCACCATGCCGCCGCCGCCATACTTGATGGTGTTGCGCGCCAGTTCGCTGGCGGCGGTCACCAGCTTGGTCTGCTCGACCAAACTCAGTTTGAGCTCCAGCGCTTGTTCGCGCACCAGCTTGCGCACGCTCACCACATGCTCGTCGCTGCGCAGCGGCAGCGTGGCGCTGTGCTGGATCTCGCGTCCGCCGGTGGTGAGCAGCCTGGAATTAAACAGCACCGCCACGGGTGCCTGGTTCATATTCATCGCAGGTGACTCTTCCCGAGCAAGGCCATGCCTTTCTCGACGTTGAGCGCGGTCTTCACGCCCGGCAGCGTCAGCCCCAGCTCCACCAGCGTGATCGCCACCGCCGGCTGCATGCCGACCAACACGGTCTGCGCGTCCAGCACGCGCGCCATCGCGGCGGTGTTGCTGATCATCCGGCCGATGAAGGAATCGACCAGGTCCAGCGCCGAGATGTCGATCAACACGCCCTTGGCCGAGTCGCGCACGATGCGCTCGGTCAGGTCGTCCTGCAACGTCATCGCCAGGCGGTCATGCATGTCGACCTGGATCGACACCAGCAGCAAATCGCCGATACGCAGAATAGGTATGCGTTCCATGGGCGGCTCAGACGGCGACGCGGGTGATGGTCGCTCCTACGCGGCCCAGCGCCACGGTGAAGGCGTCGGCCAGCGTGGCCTTGGTGACCACGTCCTCCAGATTAACGCCCAGGTGGACGATGGTCTGGGCGATCTGCGGGCGGATGCCGCTGATGATGCAGTCGGCGCCCATCAGGCGCGCGGCGGCGATGGTCTTCATCAGATGCTGCGCCACCAGCGTGTCGACGGTCGGCACGCCGGTGATGTCGATGATGGCGATGGCGGCGCCGGTTTCGACGATCTTCTCCAGCAGGCTTTCCATCACCACCTGGGTGCGGGCGCTGTCGAGGGTACCGATCAGCGGCAGCGCCAGGATGTCCTGCCACAGCTTGACGACCGGGGTCGACAACTCCAGCAGCTCCTGCTGCTGGCGCACGATGATCTGGTCGCGGCTCTTCTGGAACACTTCGATGGTGAACAGGCCCAGTTTGTCGAGCAGCGTGCTGACGCTCCACAGCGCCTCGGCCAGCAGCTCCGGCTCGCCGGCCAGCGACTGGCGCAGGCTGGTGAACAGCGATTGCTTCAGCGAGAACACGAAGGTCGCGGTTTCGCTCGGGGTCGAGCCCTGCTTGGCGCGCTGCGATGAGATCTCGGTCAGCTGGTCGCGCAGTTCGTCGTAGGCGCGGCCGTCGATGCTGTCGAAGCCGCCGTCCAGCGCGGCCGCCGGCAACAGCTTGAGGAATTGCTCGCAGTGGCGGCGCAGCTGTTCCTCGGAGGCGCTGTCGTTGCGGAACGTCAGGCTTTGCAAGTGGGCGATCCAGTCGGCCTGGATCTCGGCCTGGTGCTGTTGAATCAGCGTGCTGATGCGGCGGGCGTTCTCGTTGGTGCTCATTAAATCCCCATGAATGCTTGGCGGTTGAAAGCGAAATATTTCAATACTTCAATAATCCTTCCAGCATACGCGATGGAAAGAGTTTCTTGAGGCAATTTCAACAGTGCGCTTGTAGGAATATTCCTATTTTGAGGAAAAAATATCGATTCATTTTCCACAAAGCAATTCCAACAGTGCCGCCACATCGACCGGCTTGGTCAGATGCGCATCGAAGCCGGCGTCGGCGGCGCGGCGCCGATCCGATTCCTGGCCGTAGCCGGTCAGCGCGAACAGCCGCAGCGGCGCGTCATCGGCGCCGCGCCGCTGGCGCAGGCGCTGCGCCAATTCGTAGCCGTCCATGCCCGGCAGGCCGATGTCGAACAGGCCGACGTCGGGCTGGAACAGCGGCGCCGCCGCCAGCGCGGACGGCGCGTCGAACACCACCTCGACGGTATGGCCGCATAGCGTCAGCAGCTCGCCGAGCGCGCTGGCGGCGTCCTCGTTGTCGTCCACCACCAGGATCGCCAGGCCGGAGCGCGTCGCGCCGGCTTGGTCGCAGGCCGACGGCGGCGGCAGCGGCGCCGCCTCGTCCGGCGCCAGCGCCGGCAAGCGCAGCGTGAACGTGCTGCCGCAACCGACGCCGTCGCTGTGCGCCTCGACGCTGCCGCCGTGCAGCGTCATCATGCTGCGCACGATGCTCAGTCCCAGCCCCAAGCCGCCCTGCGAACGGCTCAGCGCCTGGCGCTCCTGCACGAACAACTCGAAGATCGACGGCAGCATCTCGGCGCCGATGCCGATGCCGTTGTCGCGCACCATCACCACCACCTCGCCGCCGTCGCGCCGCGCCGCCACCGACAACTTGCCGCCGGCCTCGGTGTATTTGGCGGCGTTGGTCAGCAAATTCGCCACCACCTGCGCGCAACGGCCCGGATCGGCCATCACCACCAGGCCGCGCGCCGCCACGTCCAGCTCCAGCAGATGGCGTTTCTGTTCGATCAGCGGGCTGGCCGTCTCGATCGCGCGCGCCACCACCTCGGCCATCTCCACCGCTTCGCGGCGCAGCTGGATCTTGCCCTCGGCGACGCGCGAAACGTCCAACAGATCGTCCACCAGCGCCACCAGATGTTTGGTCTGGCGCTCGATCACCGCGCGCTCCTTGACCGCGTAATCGCCACCGCGCAGATTCATCAGCTGCAGCGCGGTGACGATCGGCGCCAGCGGATTGCGCAGCTCATGGCCCAGCATCGCCAGGAATTCATCCTTGGCCCGGTTGGCGCCCTCCGCCGCGCGCTTGGCGTTGGCCAGCTCGGTGACCTCGAACACCACCACCGCCACGCCTTCCGGCTTGCCGGCGTCGTCGAGCAGCGGCTGATAGACGAAATCGAAATAGCGGTCGACCAGCCGTGGCGGTTCGCCGCGCAACAGCTTGACCAGCACCGAGCGGCCGACGAACGGCACGCCGGTGTCGAGCACCCCGTCCAGCAGCTCGAAGATGCCCTGTCCCTCCAGTTCCGGCAAGGCCTCGCGGATCGGCAGGCCGACCAGCGGCCGGGGACCGATGATCTCCTGGTAGTAGGCGTTGGCCTGTTCGAACACATGCCGCGGCCCGCGCAGGATGGTGATCGCCACCGGCGCCTGGCTGAAGATGCTCTGCGTGCGCCGCGATACCGCCCGTTCCACCACGCGCGCGTGCTGCCGCAAACGCAGCAGGTCGATGCGCGCCGACAGCTCGCGGCCGGAGAACGGCTTGACCAGGTAATCTTCGGCGCCGGCCTGCAATCCCTCCAGCCGCGCCTCCTCGCCGGCGCGCGCCGACAGCAGCATCACCGGGATGTCGCGCGTGGCCGGATCGGCGCGCAACGCCGCCAGCAGGCCGAAGCCGTCGAGCCGCGGCATCATCACATCGGACAGGATCAGGTCCGGCGCCTGCCGCGCCACCGCCTCCAGCGCCTCGACGCCGTTTTCGCATACCGTCACCTGCCACTGCTCGCGCAGCAGACGCTGGAGATAGACGCGCATGTCGGCGTTGTCGTCGACGATCAGCAATCGGCCGAGGCCGGGCCGCACGCCGCCAGGCTCGATCGCGGCGACCACCGGCGGCACCCAGCCGTCGGCTTCCGCCACATAGGCGCGCGCCGCGCCGGCCGGCAACGGCGCCGACGCGCGCAGCTGCCCCGCAGGCAGGTGCGCGCTGCCGAGCGGGATCGTCACGCTGAACACGGTGCCGCGTTCCAGCACGCTGTCGACGCCGATCTCGCCGCCGTGCAGCGCCACCAGGTCATGCACCAGCGCCAGCCCGATGCCCGAGCCTTCGTGCGTGCGCGAACGCGCGCCCTCGACCCGGTGGAAGCGTTCGAACAGCAGCGGCAACTGGTCGGCCGGGATGCCGGTGCCGGTGTCCTCGACCGTCAGGCGCGCGTGCTTGCCGACGGTGCGCAGGCCGACGCGGATCTCGCCGTCGAACGTGAACTTGAAGGCGTTCGACAGCAGGTTGAGGATGATTTTTTCCCACATCGACGAATCGACATACACCGGCGCCGCCAGCGGCCGGCAATCGACCGTCAGCCGCATGCCGGCGCCCTCGATGGTGGAGCGGAAGCTGCTGGCCAGGTCGGCGGTCAGCGCCGCCAGGTCGGTCGGCGCGAAGCTGGCCTGGGCGCGGCCGGCCTGCACCCGCGAGAATTCCAGCAGCGTGTTGACCAGCTTTTGCAGCCGCAGCGCGTTGCGCTGCATCAGCAGCACGCGCGCGTGCTGCGCCGGCGGCAGCGGTTCGGCGGCGTCGCCCAGCGCGTCCTCGATCGGGCCAAGCAACAGCGTCAGCGGGGTGCGGAACTCGTGACTGACGTTGCTGAAGAATTGGGTCTTGGCGCGATCCAATTCGGTCAGCTTGTCGGCGCGCAGTCGCTCGTCCTCGGCCGCGCGCGCCTGCCGGATCGCGTTGCCGGTCTGGCTGGCGATCAGCTCCATGAAGCTGCGGTAGTCGGCGTCCAGCTGGCGCGCCGCGCTTACGCCGAGCACCAGCGCGCCGGCGTCCATCAGCGGCAGCACCAGCGCATGGCCGATGCGCTGGTTGGCCAGGCCGGCCGGCATGCCGTCGAGCGGCCGGTCCGGATCCAGCGCCACCAGCCGCGCGACGCCGTCGGCGATCACCTCGTCCAGCGGGAACAAATGCCGCGCGCCGGCCAAACCGGGATGGGTGGACTGCGCCAGTCGCGCGGCCTCGCCGTCGTCGCCGGCCAAATACAACAGCGCGAACGGCAGGTCGTCGGGATTGTCGGCGATGGTGGCGACGGCGATCGCGCAGGCGCCCCGCACCGTCTTTTCCTGCAGCGTGCGGGTGCTCATTTCGGAGACGGTGCGCAGGCGGCGAGCGTTCAGGTGCTTGGCCGTGACGTCAAGGTTGGGACAGAACAGGCCCGCCACCTTGCCCGACTCATCGCGCACCGGGCTATAGGAGAAGGAGAAAAAGGTCTCCTCCAGAAAATCGTCGCGGCGCATGAACAGCCGCACGTCGTCGGCCATCGTGGCCTCGCCGCGCTCGAACACCTTGTCCACCAGCGGACCGCAAATATCCCAGATCTCGGACCACACCTCGGCCGCCGGCCGGCCCAGCGCCCACGGATGCTTGGCCATGCTGAGCACATTAATATAAGCATCGTTGTATAAAAACGTCGCCTGCTCGCCCCAGCCTATCCACATCGGCTGCGGTGAATTGAGCATCAGGCTGACCATGGTCTTCAGGCTGGGCGGCCAGTCGCCGATGGCGCCGAGCGGCGTGGTCGCCCAGTCAAAGGCCAGTATCTGCGCTCCCAGCAGTCCGGGAGCGTGTAAAAATTGCGGCAGCGGCAGGTCGGAAATGGCCTGTTGACTCATGGGCGTACAACCTTAAGATAATTTCACAGTGACAATATTAAAAGCGTATCAGTTTTTGCGCGGCAATGCTGTCTGTTTGACTTACACGTCATCGTCCCTATCTAATAGGACATGAACCGCTCCTGCGCAGCCGAACTTCGTCACGATTTCCATCCCGCCGTCGCGGCGTGGTTCGCCTCGTCGTTCCCTGCGGAAACAGAAGCCCAGCGGCGCGCGTGGCCGCTGATCGCCGCCGGCCAGCCGACGCTGATCGCCGCGCCGACCGGCTCGGGCAAGACGCTGACCGCCTTCCTGGCCGCCATCGACGCGCTGGTGCGCGAAAGCGGCGCCGCCCCGCTGCCCGATGAGACGCGGGTGCTGTACGTGTCGCCGCTGAAGGCGCTGTCGAACGATATCCGCGTCAACCTGGTGGCGCCGCTGGAAGGCATCGCCGGCCAGCTGGAGGCGATGGGCCTGCCGCCG
>Ga0247809_1001047_pt1 | contig 12340 bp, 10 predicted proteins | sample UWRJL104311B1_FD_180951 | JGI IMG/M metagenome (GOLD analysis project Ga0247809, IMG submission 180951) | Plant litter microbial communities from Arlington Agricultural Research Station in Wisconsin, United States - UWRJ-L104-311B-1 | ecosystem: Environmental > Terrestrial > Plant litter >...
CAATCAGTACAGCAATTTTCTCCTCATCCTGGCCAATATCAACAGTTTACTCAACAGACACAAAGGCATTCCATACAAGGTTTCCTTCCGCAAGCAGCACCGACCGGCTTTCGACCTGGTCAGCCACTTCAACAACGAATGAACATGCCCGGAAAACCCGGCCAGCCACCTCAGAAAGCCGCCAAACCCCAAAAGTCAGCATTCAAGAAATGGGGAAAGCGAGCTGCAATCGGTCTCGGTGGTATTGCAGCCGTAGGCGCAGTAGCTGTAGGCATTGATGTTGCCGATGGGGGTCTCTTTGATGGAAGTTGGTTTGATGGTTTCAGTGGCGGAGATGCGAGCGGATTGGAAGGGCTTGGTGGGGATGGCGCCTCTGGCTTTGAAGATGCGGGGGGATGGGGGGATGCAGGTGGGTATGAAGACGCGAGCGGAGCGAATGATCTGGCTGCAACGCAGGCTCAGTTGTTGATGGAGCAGCAGGGGCAGGAAAATGCTTTGCAGTTGTTGGATCCCGTGGGGACCACGTATACTGAAGTACCGATGACTGGAACTCCAGCAGATTTGATCTGAAATTTTTGCTTTACAGCTGGTGTTGGTGGAGTTTATAGGCTGTGTATAAATCTGGCTTCGAATTGAACCAGAGAAGCAAGTAATAGCTTGTTGGGAAATATAGGCCAAATTTAAGTGTCGATTTAGATTCAGTATATAGTATACTCGGATTATTCATTCTAGAATGGAAAACTAATTCAAAGTTGACGGAGTTTCGGAATAGCAAGTGTCGAATTATGGTTATCGATATTTAATGAAAACAGTAGGAGGAGCAGCAGTAGCAGCAGCATAATCGTCCATGGTTACAAGTCTGAAAATGCTAAACGATCTGAATATCAGAGCAGGTATCAAAGCATTGATCGTATGTCTCTTCACTTCGCAATGTTACACAGGCTCCAGGTGGAGCATTGTGGTACTATTGCAATCAGCCTGCAAATTCAGTATAATGAGACGCAGTTTTGATTTATTTTGTTTAAGTACAAAATTAAATTATAATATCGGGATGTTACAACTACAGGTGAATAGGGGTTAACGAACTCATAAGCGAGACAACCTCCTGAAATCAGACGCGAGTCACATGATTTAATATATCGAAATAAACCATGAGGTTTCGTTTAGAACCTGGATTTTTATCATGTTCGTCATTGCATGTTGGTTTATTCCACTTAGACGTGCTTCAATTGGGAGATAATAAGGACGAAGAGAAACAAATGTTGCATAATAATTGGGTGGTGTAATTACACGTTCAACGAACAATTACCACTCAACATCCTCCCACAGAAGTAATTTGGCACCTTCTGTATAAGAAATAGGAGTATTAACTAGTTAGCTTGTCACCCCTACGATCTTTGGCGTCCAGCCTGTTCATGGGGTGGTATATGAAAGAGCTTATTGAGTGTTCTTCAGGCTATTCGCAGCCTACCGCTCTTCAGTCAAGAAATTGAGTAAAAGTATCTCAAAAGTATGATACAACTTTAGACTTCGGACAATAGAGCAACTATTTTACACAAAATTGCAAACAACACTCCGTTACTTCGTTGCCTATTCGAAGAACTTGAAGCTATAGCCCTCATTACTCGTGTCCCCTGGAACATTTTTTCTGCTGTAGGTAGTCTTACTCCACCAAACAAAACTGCCAGTAAACCAAGAGCGATTACCCCAGCTGTACTGAGTGCCTTTTTCGACACCGTGGAACACGAAAGGAATACGGCTTGTTCCACCAGGGCTTTTGTTCACATCGCCATCAGCCAATGCAAACGTGTGATGTCCTGGTCCGTCGATCTTCAACGTCGCATCCCAACCCTTCATCATCCTGTCCTGATGAGAACCGAATAGACAGCCGTTCGACTTATACCAGTCCCATACATATGTAGGGTTACCGCCCTTGCGGAGTCGGAGATCCGCAAGGCAGTACTTGTTGTTCCAGCTGCCGTTAGCGGAGTAGACGATATGCAGCTGACCGTTTGGATCAACGATAGCTTCAGGACCTTCGTTGATGAGGGGGCTATCGCCTTGCTCCCATGCCTCGCGGGGTTGCGAAATGACAAACCGCTGGCCGATGGGCTTGCTAGGGCTATCCATACGGCAGATATAGAGAGTCTGCTCTGAATTTTTACTCTCGCTTTCCCAACCAGACCACACGAACCAGCCTTTCCCCTCGAACACGAAGAAAGTACCATCGATAGCCCATTGGTCATCTGGCAAGGCGAGCTTCGTCTCGGCAGAGTAAGTTCCTAGAGGCGAGTCGGCACTGATAACATACATGCGATGGGCTGCATTTTTGCCCGCCGAGAAGTGAATGAAAGTTCTTCCCGCATCGGTGGTTATCTCTGGAGCCCAGACATCACCTCTCCCGTTACTATCAGACCAGACTTTCTGTCGTCGAACATCAGAAGCACCGAGACCTTCAATTGACGATGCTGCTCGAACCCAAATACCATCTGCTGCTTCGGCGGAGTAATAAGTGTCTCCAACTTTCATAATGGTAGGATCAGCCCCGCCTCTGATCTTTGTTGCCAAGGTGTAATCAATGAGGCAGAAAAGCACAGCACAGATGATCAATAGGAGAGAAGCCGACTGCCGCCGTAACGATAGGATAATTGTGTTTAGCATGTTTGATCGCGGTTGTCTGGTCAATGAGCTTCACATCTGATTTTTCCAGGCCTGCATCATTATATATCGACTTATCTGCAGCCCCCAACGGCCAACATTGAGCCCCGTTTTAACACAGCCCTGCTGTGAAGCTATTCTGAACACGTATAACTGATGGGGCCCTAATTGGTAGACCCCCAAATTAATTTCTCCGCGTATAACTACGCCTCAATGATCATTCCACAAGGCGGCGCTATGTTTCAAGTATGATTCCTAACAGTAACTTTGAGATTATCTAAGAGAAACTTCAAGTTGAGTGGTAATCCGTCATCGCCGCGGCTGAAGAGGGGAAATTAGACGAAGTAAGTATATTGATTGGAAAAACTCGTATAACGTTGACAGGTCGCTTACAGGTGTTAGTTTATATACAACAATGAGCTCAAGCTGACATAATAGTCGTATGTATAAGCTTTTTAAGGTATTGAGAATCATATCGCTTGGGCGCCTAGGACCGAGATACGTCATCGTAAGCAAAGCTCGTGTACCTTCTAGTACTGAAGAAGTGCCGATCATCTACAATAGGAATATAATTATCACTATATCATGTGAGAACTGTGCAAAGTTTACTTAGTTGAGAAGTCCCAGTCCTCGTTTTACTGGAGACATCGTATATTTACATAATGACAATTCTCCACAACTGAACATGACCTTCGCTATTGCATATATTACAGCCAGACAGGCCATGCGCATGAATAGGATGAATTGCTTCGTGAAATCTCACGAATTTCAATGTAGATCATGTAAAATTCTGCGCATGTTTTTAAAACTCTCAGCTTTACATAGTACTGTAGTTATGCTCTCAGGGATGTTTTACGATTCTTCAAATGAGAACCATGGAAGACACAGGAGAGTTAAAGTGATTTAACGTGAGTTAAAGTGAGAGAATGATTGGGCGACAATTGAATGTTATTTTGGGTTTGGGATGATCTTCCCTATTGTAGAAGAAGTCATTCGCATGCTGTTGAGGCTCGTATGCAATAAGGCAACGCAAAAGAATACACTCCGAAGTCCCAGAAAGTCAATATTCGTGGCCGTGAGTCTGAAATTTAATAGACTAGTCTATACTCTCTATATCCCCCTAACTTATTTTAGGTTTTTATCAAGAGAACTTGAATAGCATTAATAGTTGTATTTAACAGTATTACTTAAAGGCTCTATAGCTCTCACAAAATATCAAGAGCCGTAATTCTGGAAGTTTGGAAGCTATTACACGAGAGAGAATTAGAGATTGGATCCGGGGAAAGAGAGAGAGAGATGCCACGCAGTCATTGACGCAGATGAGTGGCTCCCGTACGACTAAGACATATTCTTTGCATTGCGCACTGCGGTCGGGACACATACTCCGCGATTCCTCCTGTTACCCCTGAGATACTCGAGCCAATCCCATAGTTCTACCATGAATATACGTAAATTTGTTCTTACTCCTAGCTTGAAATATTCGTGAACATGATATTCAACTGGCAACAAGATGAGCCGGCCCTGCCAAAGTTAAGACAAATGACATATGCAAAGCAAAGGTACTGGGTAAAAGCCTTGTACTGTACGAGAAATCCAAGCTGAGAGAAGATCTGCCCATTATTATTTTGCATGAAGTCAGAGTTAAGAGTTAGAGGGAGAAATAAAGGAGATTTTGGCCAGGGAAAAAAAGTATATAAAGGCCGAGGGAGACTCCTCTTTGCTTTCATTCTTCATCATCAACTCACTCAGTTCACTCACACAACAACTACTTTAAAACACCAAACATCTATACCACCAAACTCAGCTCTACAAGCAACAACAACTCTCTCAAAATGCAATTCATTACTCTTCCAGTTCTTGCCCTCTTCGCCACCGTCGCCTTTGCTATGCCTAGCAAGATCGAAAGCCGTGTCGATTGCGGAGATATCCTACCAGCCTGCAACGGCGGTTCAGTTGTTGGCCAAACTGACTGCCGCTGCTCTGGCCAGCAGGAGAGATGTGATCTGTGGACCTGCCCTGGCCCAAGCCCAAACACTGTAAGTTTTCCCTCTATTATTTGCTACAGCCGTTCAATTTGCTACGAGCACAATATACACTTGTATTCTGCCTTTTACTTTTGGCACAAAATAAAGAATGCTTGCTAATGGAACTGCTTGTGTTTGCAGATGGTCTGCGGCCAAGCGAATACTGGATGTGTGTGGATTTAATTCCGCTTTGGTACGGCTACAATGTATGTTGGCGTGGGGAGTTGCGCAGAAGTGTAGACAGGACTTAGGAAAAACTGCGTCAACCTTTTCTTCTTTTGGGACTCCAATGTATGGAGCCTGTTTTTACACACAATTTGTACACAGTCGCTCGTTAGTAATGAATGCGATAATGCAATGCCTGGGCCCGGGCACGGCTTAAAAAACCTCACTGAACATTATTCTCAAAAGCAATTATTGTGATGTCACGTCGTGCATATAACTAACAGATATCCTGTATTTTCTCGCACTTGGCATCAGTTTTAATGAATCTAGAATTGAAGCGTGAAGTTAACAAAAGTCTGTTAATTTGCACCTGCTAAGCCACAAGCCAAATTAGACAAACCCACGCGCAAAATCCAAACTCAAGACTTATTACCTAACCTCTCCTATTTCAACTCCTTCTCGTCCATCAAAAGTTGAAGATAACCTCAGAGAGATAGATGAGAATGGCAAGCTAATTTACTAAAGTGTTTTTGCGATAAAATCACTAGGAGTCCATATTGTGAGGACTCAACGTCCAACTCACTTTCCTTCTAGCGAAACAAGTATATTTTAGAAGCCACTTGAACCTTTAGAAGAATCAGACACTTTTTACCATCACAGCTTCACAGACGTGAGACCTGATACGTATCTTAGCAGCCTGATAGAGTTTCGACCACTAAACAATTGTGATTGCTATCTGCGAATGGGTTTGAGTCATCATCTTTATTGCCCTTTTGTTACCATCTGATTCTTTACTTAGAAATGAAGGCATTTTTGCAACGGGGGCCAACAATGTGAACGTTCCAATCCTTTTGTAATGCTCTTCATCGTCATGCCCGGTATGCTTTATAAGTATGAGCCCGTGAAGTCTATTATAGTATTCATCGATTGTAATAGGGCAGAGCCAAAGTGTTATGTCGTAATTACTTAATATTTCTTGGTCGATGTAAGCTATGATACTGAAAATCAAGCCGGCATGAGAAACACTGAAACGAAATATGTTGCTAGTAACAGGGTTTGTTATCCCTTGAACTTCTAATGTCCTGCTTCTAATCTTGAGGGACCCTCCACTCATGACGCCGAAATAATTTCCTTTCACGGTAGATAAACTCACCTCTACTATTTCGGCAAGGGCTTGGAGCCTAGTAGAGAAGTTTGGGACTCTTATTTTACCCAAAATCGATGCCCATGACCATGAGGGGGCAAGGGAATAGCATGGGTATCCAGGAGGATCAACAGGCGCCCACAGTAGCCCACGGTGAATATCTTCCTTCCATATTCCTGATTGGTACTCGCAGCCCAGTAAATTTTGCATTTCTTGGGCAATGGCTCCTAGTGCCACAAGTCTGTCTGAATCTTTGCTTAGACTGAGTCCCGAATATTGATATAAGAGTTTGTACCATGTTTCATATACGTTCTTTTTATGAGTTGCCAGATTAGCCGGCTCAATGCAATCAGGTAGAGGAATGTTTAAACACGTTTTGAGCCCCGCAAAGTCGTCTAAGTACTCTATAACACCAGTCCCATCGCGGATCCCTTGCGCACATTCGAAATAAATTCCTCCTTTGGTAAAGTGAAGAATACGTGGGGATAGAATTCTCTCTTGGAAGACCCAACCTCTCGTATTAAGATGAGCCCCAGCAACATCGCTTGACCAATTATCCCATCTCCCATTTGCATCCTTCAATATATAGGAGCCTGGGAGCATCTTACCATCCATCATAGGCTCTGCTACATGTAAGACGTTACTTTTCAATATCGGATCAAGTGGGAAGAAGCATCCGCTATCAGGATTCATTCCACCAGTGGCTGCGATGTTGCAAACGGAGTTCTTATAAACATTATGCAAATGAGCTGACTCATGTTCCCAATCCACTTGATTCAGAGAGTCTTGAATAATGCATAGACAATCAATCCAAAGATAGCGTTGACCAAGTGCGCGGGTAATAGCAAAGGAGTCTCGAAATGTGCGCGGTAAGTCTTGTTCTACTATCTCACTATAGAAAGATTGGATATTGGTAATAGATAGTGTTGTGAAAGTTTTTGTTCCCCAACAGTGACTTAACGTTATATATTCGGCGGTGGTAGGGAGGTTGTCCCCAGAAACGAGCCGGGGTTTAAAGTGATTTCCAGGATCTCCAACATCAATCAACCGTGTAGGTAGGTTTGACTTATGTGTTGAATGGATACAGCATTCTGGATGGGAGCTTTTGCACGTCTGTACCCACTCTCTAGCGTATGCTAGAAGTTGTTTTGATCCGGTGAAGCAAAGGCCGTCTGATTTTTGTTGGAATTCGGGTTCGGACCTTAGACTACGGTCGACTGTCGTTAAGAGCTTAGTCTTTTTGAAATCGCGGCAGTATTATAGTCTTACCGGCATGTAACTCAAATTTGTAAGCTAAGCTAAAAACATCTTCTTTTGGAGAGATAGAAAAGCCGAATATATTTGAGCCATCTATGGTGGTTCTTGGTGGGTTGATAACAAATTGTATGTCCTGGTACGCATCCAGAGGGAGGAAAAATTTATTAAGAAATCTTCTGCAGAATATACATCCGTCTTTTACGGACTGCTCTAGAGCTTTATAGCTGGGGTGGTGAGGGTAGTGGTCCACCCCAGTTTCGTGATGTCCCTTCGTGAGCATAGTCTGGCACATAGCGCAAAGTGATTCAAAAGTTGAGGGGGCCATGATGTGAGGTAGCAATTCTATGGTGCATACTTTGGTAGAAGGGCAGCTACGCGAACCAGAATGCGGACCGGACCGTACCTCACCTAACCCACAATATTAAATATGTCCTTTTACCAAAAATTCCCATTTCGCTTGAAAGACTTGGTAATTATAATTCGTGCAGATTAAGATTACATCTCGAGCTCAATAATGAGATCCTACTTGGAGAAAATACATATTATCATGTGACGTTCACGTGATCTTCAAAACGAAGCAACTTCTTCAAGTTGATATCGTTAAACAAAAGTTAAACCTGCTGTAGTCGCTTGCCGTGTTGTGAATTATAGCCATTTCCGTTTCACATCATTTCCTGGATATTGGCATGAGATTAGTTGAGCTACATGAATGGACTTATGCTCGAGATTTTATGGTCGCGGCATTTACCCCAAGATCTAGAGACGTGCTAGACATCTGGAATTTATGGATAAAAACAACTTATTTGGGGGTCTGTAGCACAACAACACAATGTGTAGAGCACAGGAAGGGAGTTGGGAGAGATGGAGGCTAGGATGAGCTTGAGATGGACTAGACTGCTCTTCTTAAATCCATTCAAAGCATGAATGTCTTATGAGGATACTTTCGGAACGAATATCTATGAAGGAATAGGATTCATTAATCATTGAACTGGATACTTTTTTTTGGCTCAACCCTATACATGCAAAGTTTTGAACTTATCAGCCGCGTCCACTAAAGCCAACTCAATACTCTTCTCATGCGCACTGTGGCCGGAGTCATTGATAATCTTGTATTCAACATTTGAGTTTTCTGCTCCACCGAGAGCTTGGTAGAGATCCCAACTTGTTTTCGCGGGACAGACGACATCATAGCGGCCTTGGATAATGATGATAGGGAGATGTTTGATTATGTGGGCATCAGTGATGAGTTGCCCGTCTGCCATCCAGCCGCCGTTGACGAAAAAATGGCTTTCGATTCGGGCGAATGCTAAAGCCCTGGGTGTCTGTGTTAGAGGTGCCTTGGGAGTAGAGATATGGGAAGGGATACCATTTGGGGTTGTTTGCTTTGGCAATATATTCAGGATCAACAATTAGTTTGCTTGTGGCTGTTTCCCAAGTGCTCCAGGCACCAGCACTAGAGTGTATTAGCGACGGTCAGCTTTTTGGATAGCGGCGAGAATTTACCACTTCAACTTCAACTCCTCATCGTCACCCGTAAGTCTTGTATAATAAGCTTTCATCATATCGCCCCGCTCCTCAACTGGTATGACAGCCTTATAGGCGTCGAAGAAATCCGGAAACAACATATCGGCGCCTTTTTGGTAAAACCATTCCAGCTCCTCTCTTCGCAATGTGAAAATGCCCCGCAAGATCAAACCCAAACACCTTTCAGGATGTTTTTGAGCGTACGCTAGGGAGAGAGTAGAGCCCCATGATCCACCAAAGACTATCCACTTCTCGACTTTGAGGTGTTCCCGGAGAGCTTCAATGTCTGATACTAGATGCCAAGTTGTATTGTCCTCGAGAGAAGCGTGTGGTGTTGATTTTCCGGATCCGCGTTGATCAAAGAGGATGCTGCGGTAATGGGAGGGATCGAAGTATTGGCTGCTATCGTGTTAGCATCGAGCTTGCTGGGAGAGCTTTTGGGGGTTGGCTTCATACCGATCAGTATCGTCAATTCCACCACCAGGACCACCATGCAGATAGATTACTGGCACACCCGTTTGCAGGCCACATTCTTCATAGTAGATATCATGAACATCTGAAACCTTCAAATGGCCAGAGTTGTTCACCGGGAATGCAGCGTAGATAGGCGCCATCTTGCTGGGGAGGAGAGCTGGAGAGGTCGTTTGATGTGGGGGAGTTGATGCGGGGTGAATTGTTAACTTACAGTACCCAGACGGGTCGGGTATGGCGGTGTAAAGTTTCGATGGCAGAGTGACACAGGAAAGGATTTGTGAAATATCAGATTCCCTATTCTATTCTATTCAACTATCAAAGCAATACAGAAACTGATTTTTACCCTCGTATAACGTATTACTCTCCTAACTCCCCGCAGTTGTATATGTACCATTGGCTACTTGAAGCCTCAACGAGGCTTGAGCCCCGCACTTTTTGCTTGCGTTTTATTTACAGCTCTTATTTTTGCCCGTGCTAGATGATACTTAGTTAGATGATCTTGCACAAGGCTTGATATCAAGCCCTAACAAGGCGGAATATTGTTAGAAGACACTGTTTGTTTACTGTGAGACTGTCAAGCAATTATTTTGCCGGCAGAATTTGGAAGCCTGTGCTTCATTGAGTCACGTGATATATTGACCGCCTAAGAATAGCTTACCGCCTTCTACTTTAGCTTTTGATATAATTGTGGGACAGCTTGTCCTAATAATCCGCCATAAGTCGGGATCGGCTCGGGCGTTAACATCAACAACGGGTATTAGAACGGGATTAAATGAGCAGACATACAATGAAGAAATTCAATCTAATCGTGTTTGGACGGTTGTGGGTTGAAGGGAAATCAATCAAACTACATTGCAGTAACACTTACGTCTATGACATGCTCTTCATCACTCACGTCTTTCATTACTGCTGTGCATATCTGTAGGTATAGAGGACGATGCAACTAACTAGCCAGTGGAACGATGAGTTACCAGAGAACAAAAGCCAGAAAGAACACAACGCAAACCCATACAGCTATGTAAAATGTATTAATCCTGTAAGCAAATATCAGCTGGCTCACTCCACAGTGAATAACTCTCCTAGTATTGCTGCTACGTTCTTCTACTGACTTGATAGATGTGTGTACTCGCTGAAAGATGTTGAGTCTAGAAGCCAAAGTGGTAGCAATTAATCTGAAACATGCATGTATGGAGAATAAACAATCTATGCTTCAGGATATGGTGATGTTTATGTGGGTATTGGTATTGATATGTAGGTATGTAGGTATCCGCGGGTTAACAACAAAAAGCAAAGTATATGCCTGCAAATACTACATGCATGTTCAAACCTTACTTGTATAGGCATACGGCCTGTGTATATATCAATTGTATATATTGCGTGCATCTTCCATCTCGTTCCTTCCCTCTGGAGTCAAGATGCCGGGAGACAGCCAGTCCTGAACGGGAAAGCACGTAGAGTCTTGGCACTCGCTTCAGCACACCCAACTATCTTCTTACACTTCCATCTTCCTCTCAATTCCCTTCTTCTAACTTCGTACTTTTTCATCCCACTTATTTCAACTCTTCCTCACTCTCCCGCCATCATAGTAGCAAACATGGGTCCTACGAGATTCGATATCTTGTTTGACAAGGACGGAAACCCAGAGACTCCCCAGGAGTTCGAGGAGATTGTGAGTAAAGGGCATGATTTAATACCGCTGAATTTAACTGATACTGTGCCATCAGCCATCCAACGAGGGGAAGTTCTTCTTTAAGCCAAAAGATGATGCCACCCAGGAGGATAAAGACCGTAAGTTACTACTCCCTCCTCAAGCACATGTGAAATTAGCAAAATATCCAAAAACTGCTGCCGTAGCATGCTCTGAACTTCGAGCACCTTTAGCCTCGAGTTTATATTTCAAATCCGAATCCGCTGATTATTATTATCATGCAGGTTGCAAAGTGCTCAATTTCATCCACCGCGTCCTCAGTTATGACATGGCACGTTCAATCCCAGCCGGTGCCAACGGAGATGAAGAAACCGAGGTGCTCCATGTTGCCGAGTTCGAGGGCCTCCAACTCCAAGTCTGTGTTATCTACCTTAAAAAGAAGCGTTGTTATGCAACCATTAAGGTTGTCGGTGATGATGGAAAGGCGATTGTCTACGACCAACTCAAAGAGACTAAGGTCAACGGTACTAGCAATGGTGCTTCCAATAAGAAGGTCAAGAAGAACAAACACACCAAAGGTGGAGCATTAATTAAGGAGGAGTCCAAAGTAGAGATGACTAGTACAGAGGATGCTACAGCTGTACCGGTGGTCATTGATAAGGAGGTGCTTCCAGGCCTTGTCGGCCAGAAGACTCGTCGATACTTGAATCATGATTGGGCTCCTCGCTGGAACCCGTTAGTCACGGCTCTGAAGGTATGTGTTCACAACTCTCCAAAGGTAGCCTGACTGATATTCTACAGGATCGTATGTACGAAGACTTCAACAAGTGGGGCAAGGAGATGTACGAAATCCTCGAAGATGACCACCAGTCTGATGCAGAAACTCAAGTAAATTACCAGCTTCTTAATCCCTCAATGTACACAATACTAATTGTTCCAAAGGTTGATGCAGTTACAAGCAAGGGCAGTTATATTCCTACTGGATCTAAGGAAGAGGTTGAGGATACGATGCAGGTCTTTGCTGGTAGTATAGGCAAGATCATCGGTTCCCAAGGAAAGACCATGTACGAGATTCAGGTATGTGATATCTCTTTCATTGAGCTCATAATCCTTTTCTTTGTATTCGAAATATCCACTAATACTAACTTAGGATGCCACACATGCTAAGCTAGAGATGCCAAAGAAGGATGATGGTGGAGTCAAGCCCCGTGCTCGTGAACTCGTTACTGGTAAGCGTCCTAGTCCATTTAATGTTGCATTTTAACTACTACTAACCGGCCAAAGTCATCCTTCGTGGTACTCAAGACAATATCGAACTCGCCAAAGTTAAAGTCCAAGCTATTGTCGACGAATGGACCAGCGCTCCACGCCCTCCACGCCGCGACTTCAATGCTGTGAGCAGCGATAACCAAGGTGATAATGATACAGGTGGCGATGCTTGGGCTA